>JACCDP010377492.1_pt1 | contig 24161 bp, 24 predicted proteins | sample 7445841 | NCBI WGS metagenome assembly JACCDP01 (sample SAMN15323441, study PRJNA562643) | freshwater metagenome | isolation source: river surface water | place: USA:Blue River Watershed | collected 2017-08-17
GAGCTATTCGTAACTGCTCACATCGTGATTTGCCAATTGAACATCGCAATGTAGAAATTTTTCAATATGCTGCAGTTTTAGATCATCGCACAAAGGGAATCAAACAGAATATGGAAACAGTGGATTTGAAATATTACCGTTTAGCTGAAAACAAAGATCGTATTATCAAAAAGATTATGCGTCTTCTCAAAGAATCTGCTGTTGATTGTAATCTCTTTAAAAAACATAATGTGATTACCAGTAATGAAAAATTCAAACAAATTACTGCAAGTGGTCAAGAATTAAATGTTCCCGTCAAAGATGAACCCTTCTCTGCTATGTGTGATTATGAAGAGAATTGTAATTTCCAATGTAAATGGCAAGTCGATCCTCATAAAACCTATCCAATCAACACGGATACTTACAATCTTCGCTTTGCTTCTCAGGATATTGAACAAGCCAAACGCTATATTAAAGATTTATATCGTCATGATAATGTATATCATTTAGGTGATATCGAAAAATTCGTTCAAGAGAATGATGCTAAGATGGATCGACTCTTCATCTATGCTGCTCTTGATGATTTTATTCGTCATCCTAAAAGAGAATTAGTCGTGGATAAGTTTAATCGAAAAGGTTATCTTATTTATCGTGGTGATTATTATATATTCCAACCAATGGGTTTGAAAGAAGACCTTCCTATGATTTATCGTGAAAAACCTCAAGATTATAAACCAGATGTAGTACGTTTAGATCATATTGATGTAGATTATCGAAATGAAAGTATGCCAAATGGAAAACCTATGATGAATAAAATGATGAAAAAGACACATATACCCAATGAAGATTTTTTCCATCGTATTCTTGTTTTGATGAATGATAAATATCAGATTCATAAAGAAATGTTAAATTCAAAATACCAAAAAGAGTACCGAATGGCAATTATTGGTATTATCTTGGATAAACTAAAAAATGAAGAATTTATTCAATTCATGAATGTTTATTTAACTAAATATTGGCGAAATGAAATTATGTCAAAAAAGAAAGAATCGAATATGCAAAAATATGTAGAAGACATTTTAGATTATGAAAAGAATACTTGGATTTATTATCAAGATATCATTTTTGGATTTGAAAATCAAAAGAAAAAATCAAAATTATCAAATAAAATTATCGGATTCCGTTTAGGTGATGATTATTATGTTTTGAAACAATTAAATCAAGATCTTCATTCCAATTTAAATAATATCGAATCTTCGATTCAATTTGTAAAATGCAATCAAGAGATTATGCGTCGTCTAAAACAAAAAGAAGAGTTGAAATTAATGGCAAATGATCAGACACAATATGAATTTAATCCTATTCATGGAATTTTAGTCTTTGAAGAACGCGAATATAAATTCAAAATTGTTGATGAAATTACTCAAAAAATAAAAGCTCAAAAGACTTCTAAAGAAGAGATGTCTCTCAAAACTCTCTATTCTGGTCGTGTATGCACCACTTTCCTCGCTCCTGCACTTATTGAATTCCGTAAAACTCTCGGTTTATACGATTGGAGAGCGAAAACACTCAAAAGACCTGATATCTGTAATGACATTGAAATATATCTTCGTTATCAACAACAGATTCAAAATACTTTGAAAACCAATAAAATCTTCTTCTATCACCAACGCGATGAAGAACGTCTCAAAAAGAAAATCAAAACAAAAAAATCATAAATTTTTTTATAAAATGAAAATCTATTTAAAGAAATAAAGTTTCTTTAAGTACTACGTAATTGATAAAAAAAAAAGATTATTCAGGATGTTCAGCACGCCATTTTTGAAGATTTTCGATATCACGTGAATAGATTTTAAAAAGTCTTGCATCTGCTTTACTTAAAGTTCTTACAGCATTTAATTTGCGTATGACCGTTGCATAGGAGAGTTTCTCCACAGCTTTGAGAAGAGATTTGTGTCTCTCATCTTCACTCTTTTGAGTTGAATAACCAAAATGGGATAATTCACCCTTTTTCAATTTAGGAATCGTTTTGCCTTCAGAAGTTGTCTTACCAGGTTTTCCTTTATTTGGTGTGCAAGCTTGTCGAACATACTTACCTTTTACTTTCGTACCATCTTTTTTAGTATAATCGTGGCGATAATATCCTTTTTTCATAACTTCACCCATTTCACAACGACCTTGACGAATCGTATTTTTAGTTGGATGATAATAAGTTCCTACTGGTTTTTTCATTGCAGTCTTTTTTGTCACCTTTTTATGCGTCTCCATTCTATATCGTTACATCTTATTTTTATTATTTTCATTTGATCAAATGAAATAAAAAATGATTGTAAATAAAAGTGATCAAATAGAATTGGATATAGAGAAAAAGAGATCATAAAAGGGAGAAGTTATACAAATGCGTCCAGTATATTTTAATCATCGTTGTTTTGAGATACAACAAAAAGAGATACGTGATGAAGTTTTTCGGAATATTAAAAAGATTGGGAATTATAATGTGACATCGAAATATTATACATTTTTAAATAAACGTAATCTTTCGGAAATCAAAGATGGTGATTTCCGAATCTCTCTTTCATCCTATGGTAAGAAGTTCTTGTTGTTCTTGACAACTGTTCAAGAGAAGAAGAAGTCAATTTTTATAAATAAGAAGAATGAAATTATGATGGATACATCATTTAAATTTATGGGAGATTTGTATCAAGGAACTCTTTTGGATGGTGAATTGGTAAAGAATGATGAAAATAAGTGGATTTTTATTATTAATGATATTCCTTACTATAAAGGTGTAAATATGATTACAAAGAGTTTTGATGAGAGACAGACAATCATTGAACATATTTTAGATTCTGAAAAGATGGTATCTGATTCAACAGATACAACCTATATGTGTAAGAAGATTTATTTTCAATATAAGAATTTACAGGATATGTGTAAAAGATTTCGTGAATCTTTAAATTATAAGACATCGGGTGTATGGTTTCGAAACATCTTCAATTATGGAGATAATTATCTATATGTATTTCCTGAATGTCGCACAGATCATCAGATCTTGAATCCAGTAGTTGTGGAAGAGAAGAAGGAAGAAGAGAAGGTGGTTGAAGAGAAGGTAGTTTCTGAAGATAGTATATTTGGGGAAGTCGAAGTGATTGAATCGACAGTAAAGAAGGATGAAGAGGTGATTGATTCGAAATTTTGCAAATTCTTGATTCGTCCTACGATGAAACCAGATCTTTATGAATTATATTGTCGTTCTGTTGATAAACATGTGGAGAAATATTCATATGCAGGTATTCCGAATATGGAAATAAGTCGTCTTCTGAAAGAGTGGCTTCAGGATATTTCGGCAGAAGATGATGTGAGTACATTGATTCGTGAGAAGAGAGCGGTTTATGTAGAGTGTAGTTATCACAAGATTTTTAAAAAGTGGATTCCTATGAAGAAATGTGATAATATGGATCATCATACACAGATCAATAAGATACAGATTTTATTGGATAATAAGAAGGATGAATCTGATTCTGAAGAGGAGTTGGAAGGTTAATCAATTTATTTTTATATTTTTATTTTTTCATTTTCAATATTTTTATCAATATATATATAAAAATATTTACTATAAATAGAGATTATTCGATGCCATCTAAAAGAAATAGTATGAAAGGAGGTGATGGATATGCAGTCAATGTCATGCAATCGATTGCAGGACGTCCATCTTATATTCGTTATACCGATAATTGCCGTCCTGTATTTCAAGGACCTCTGTTACAAGGTGGAGGATTTCGTGAAAGTGATTATCAACCAAAATATGAATCCATTATGGATTCAAGAGGAATGGATCCTACACAAGCAGGTGGAGGGGAGAAAGATTGTGGATGTGAAAAGAAAGATGATTCGGTTTTTGCTCTTTTAAAGAAATCACATCAAAAGAAACAGAGTGGTGGTTTTGTTGGAGAACTTTCTCAATTTTCTCCCATTCAAGCTGTTTCTAAAATCATATCACCTATGGGAACTAATGCTCTTACAGCAATGATTGTTTTAATCTTTATTCATCATTTTATGAAAAAACGTGGTAAAGGAAAAAAAGCAAAGATGATGGGTGGTGCATCCTCTTCTCTCGAAGCTGTTCTTGCTCCTATGGGAAGAGCAAATCTTCTTGTTCTTGCTGGTGTCCTATTATTACACCATTTTGCTATGATGAAATTAAAGAAATCAAAGAGTCTTACTATGTTAAAAGGTGGTAAAAAGAAGACTCAACGCGGAGGTGGTATCCTTTCCGTTTTGGAACAACTTCTTGCACCTCTTGGTGTCAATGCTTTCGGAGCATCTGTCGTATTAATTGGAATCCGTCATGCATTTATGAAGAAGAAGAGAGGAGGGATGAAAGGAGGAGCTAAAAATGAATGGATGAATCAATTAAATCAATCTTTAAAGAAGATGAAAGCAAAACAATTGATCGCTGGAGGTGTTTTCCGTTCTATGGAAAAATTATTTGATCGAAAAATGAAAGATGATCTTAAAAAGACCAAAGAATCCAAAGATAAATTACATCAATCCTTTCAAGAGATGTTCCAGATGGTAGCTCCTGTCACGTATTCTACATTTGCTACTCAAAAGACTCAACAAAAAGCAGATCAAATACGCACTTTCATTTCAAAACAAAATCATTAAATTCATTTCTTTAAATTATAACTTTTTTTAATCAAATAGATTGAATTTAAAAAAAGAATGAGAATAAAAAGATGAAACCAGAAAAAGAAAATGAGTTCAGAGAATTTTTTAAAGATTCCTTCATTACTTCAATTTACTTCTCCATCACCTGCAACAAATGAGATGAATAGTAAAAGAGAGGAGTATGATGAGGAGTCACCAAAGTTGGAAAAAGAAGATGTTGGAATGACCATTGAAGAACAACCTCGTAAGCCATCTGTATCGATTGTGATACCAAATATGTCAGTTTTATTGGGAAGCCCTTTTGGGCTTCCAGAAAACTCGAGTCTTTTCAATGAAAAGACGTCATTTGTATCGAATCTTTTAAAGCCTTCTCCTACTGTAAAGAGTAGTATTGTAGAAGATCTTCGTCCATTGAAGAAGATGCTTACCAAAGAAGAGATGGAGGCAGAGACGAAGATAGCGACTCAAAAGGCGATGATACAATTGGGAGAACAGATAGCAGAGAAGAGATTTACGGAGAAGATGGAGAAAGAGAGAAGAGAAAAGTTGGAAGATCTCTTTGAAGAGTATGTTTTGGATAAGAATGATTTAGAGAAGATGGATGTGGAAGATTGGATTCAAGAACATGAAGATGAGATGAAGAGTTGGGGATTCCATAAAAGAATGGATGGAAGAGAAGTTTTGGTAAAATTGATTTTTGCATATTCATATGTAAAACTGGATTTGGAAAAAGAGAAAGAGAAGAATGAAGAATTGAATGAAACCATTAAGGAGAATGATGAACAAATGGAAGAGTATATCCATGAAATTGAAGAGAAAGAGAAGATCATTCAACAAAAAGATCATGATATTGATTTACATAAACACTCCATCTATCGATTGAATGTTCGTTTGAACAAAGAGTATAAAGAGAGTTTTGTATTATTTGGTTTTTTACTTATTTTTACGAATCTATTAAATTTTTCAATACAGAAATATGGTATTATTCAACATATTTGGATATTGGTTTATATGGGAGATGTAGTGACTTGTTGTGTGCAATTTGTATTTGATATGATTTGCACTCTTTTTGGATATCTTTTGGATGTGATTTTAGATTGTGATTTTAAATATGGGATTATGATGATATTAGCGATGATACAGATGTTTCATTTTGGTAAAATGGGATATGAAATGATGAAGAAGAAATATAAAGAGAAGTTGGATATGTTGAAAAAGAAGAAATTATAAAAGTGCGTTTGTTTTGACAGATTTTAATATAAGTAAGAGTTGGTGCGATGTTAGTTTAGTGGTAGAATTACACACTTCCAATGTGTAGGCACGGATTCGATTTCCGTACATCGCAAATGCTTGTTAAAACCACAAGCATTCATATTATTTATTTATTTTTGTAATAAATAAATTTATAAAAAGAAAAAATATCAAATTTTAAAAAGATTAAGAAGAAAATAAGAATGCCTTTGGATCCATCAATGCTTTCTTTGCCATCTCTTTCTCACTCATCTTCTTACCAGTATCCTTTACCACTTTTGCTGGCGAAGGTCTCTTTCCAATCTTCTCATCCTTCTTTTGTGTAACTTCTTTTTGAGGAATCTCATCAAAGAAACATGAAAGAGTGGTTTGTTGCATCTTTCCATCATCTTCTTCCTCACTATCTTCAACTTCATCATCTGAATCTTTTCGTTTCTTCAAATGGAATGGATACTTCTTCTCATGAACAATGGGGAAATCCGTTTTATCAATCTGCACATGAATATCATTCACTTCGTAACATTTTCTTTTATACACATCCAAACGTTTTCTTGCTTGTGATTCAAAAACGGAGAATTGATCCACACAATCGATAATAATCGGTTGAATATTCTCATGTTTCTTTCTATCAATTCTTCCAATTGATTGAATAATATCACTCTTCGGAGATGCTAGTACCATCGCATTTAAAGTGGGAATATCTAAACCCGTGCTTGCCATCGGATAAGTTCCCAATAGAAGACGACACTTTTCACTCTCTTTGAGTTTCGCTTCTTTCATTCCACCAATATAATATCCGACTGATTCAATACCCATCTCTTTTGCCAATCGATACATCTCTTCTAAATGAGCCTTTCGATCACTCAATATCAAAATCTGTCTCTCTCCATTCTCGTCTATCAATTCTTTGACTCGTTTCATCATATATTCCGTTCTTCTGAAATAAGCACAAATATTATTTACCATTGTCGGCATCTGCACTTGACCTCTGTAATTCACCATCTCACCTACATATCCCTCATACTGACTCTCATAACATTGTCTCTCCACTTTTACCACATTCCGATCTGATGACTTTACCATATAAACGATATCACCAATATAATACTTCAATACTTTGGTCAATCCATCCTTTCGTGTAGGTGTCGCTGAGAGTCCCAACATATAATTTGAATTAATCTTCAAGAGAGCTCTTGAAAAAACACGTGATGGAATACAGTGACACTCATCAATAATCACATGTCCTATCTCATCAAATGCATCACTCTCATACTCCTTCATCGACAGAGTCTGAAGCATTCCAATCACGATGTCATTTCCGGAAATCTGAAACTTATCACCTTGAATAATTCCCACCTTCGCATTGGGTAAAGCGAATTTAATTCTCTCAATCCATTGATTCATCAAAAACTCTTTATGAACAATGACCAATGTCTTCTTTTTGATTTGACTGATAAAATAACATGCCAATATCGTCTTTCCAAATCCACAAGGCAACGACAGAATTCCTCCACCCTTCTCACGATACGCTTTCATTGTCTCATCAGCAGGAATCTGTTGCTCCTTCTTTAAAGAGAGAGTAAAATCAAGGGAAATATCCATTCCAGGTCTGACTTGATTAATATCCGGAACTCCAAACTTTTGAATTCCATAAAATTTCGGTACATATAACTTATTCTCATTCTCCAAATAAATAGGAAAAGGCTCCTCAGGTGGTCCTCCGAAATCAGCCAATGCATGTGGTTTCATCATCAAATCCGATTTCACCTCCTCAATCTCTGTCTTTGTTAAAAATTTCTTGCGCAGAATATATCCACGCTTTCCTAAATAGGTCTTTGCATCACGAATTTCCATTTGACTCATTTGATTTATTATTTGTAAAAACTTCTATCTATTTTTATCTATTTCTTTTTATCTTCAAAAAATTTTATCATTTCTTTTCAATTTTTTTCCCATTTCATCATTTTTTTATGATTTTTAATTTTATAAAATGAAATGAATATAAAGAAAATTGGTATTTTAAATACTTTCAATTTTAAAAATGAATATAAAGAAATCAAGTTTCTTTAAGTACTCTAAAATTTGATAAAATTAAAATGCGTTTAATTGATATAAAAAAAAATCTATAGAAAAGATTGAGGATAAGAAGCGACATGGTTCTCGAACAGTTTTTGTATGCGAATCCAAGAGCGTTCCTTTTCTGGAACATGCTCGGTCCCTCCTTTTTAGGTATGGACTTCCTCCGCTTCACCCGTCCGTTATTTTTAACGGAATGTGGTCGAGTCATCCATGATGACTTTTCTTCGAAAAGTCTCGATCTTTTTATAAGAAAAGATAAAGATGACTTGTGCAAGTGGTTTCCTTTTTATGGAAATCTGCTTATTGATCAGAAAAGCTTTTGGTTTTGTCTGATGAATGAGAAGAGCAATCCTCCAAGAAATAAGATTATTTCGCACAGCCACCTCTCAATAGAAGTGCCTTTCTATAAGCCATCTGGTGAAGTAGAGGAGCAATGGCTACCTACAGCAAAAATGAATATATAAAATTAGGGATTTCGGTGTGCTACCGGCAAAGTTCTCATAAAATTTTGTAGCGGGGATGAGGTGAAGATTGGGAACTCTTTTATTAGGGATCTCAGAATTCTCCAATAAAATCGATTGATTGATTTATCTTTTTGTGTAGCCTGATTGAGAGAGGACTGTGCGAGACAGTCTTATTAAATGAAATTTGGTAAATTTCAGACAGCCATATTTTAAAAGCAGCCTTATATTGCGAGGGATATTCTGAAGACTACGTACAGCCATTTCTATTATAAAAAATGCAGTATTTTATTCTTTCGTAGTCTGAATAGAAGTGTCCTTAACCCTTTTACACATTTATATTTCTTAGTGTTGGTAAGTGTGAGTAAAGAAAAAGAGATAAAATGTTTAAAAGAACACTACAAACAGCCATTATAAAATAAAAATAAATTTACTAAGCATAGTTATCCTATATTTTATATAATGTAGTGTGTGGGGTTTTTGGATAATCAAATGGATTATCCAAAAAATAAAAATGATTTAAGAAAAAAATATCATTTTAAGATATAGAATAAAAAAAATGGAAGGTTTTGAATCTGAAAAAGCTCCTAAAGCACTTGTTGCCTTTATTATTATTTGGTCCGTTCTGGGTGTTCTTGCATTCTTCACATCCCTCATCTGCTTTGGATTCCGTTCATCCTCGATGGACCAAAAGATCCTTGGTCTCCTCATTGCTCTTGTTCTCGGACCTTTCTATTGGCTCTACTTCTTCTTCAACAAAGAGTATTGCCGTCGTTAAATCTTTTTTATCTCATTCATTCTATTTTACTTTCAAAATAGAATTTCTAAAAACCCAAATCTGGAAGCTCCTCATCCTTTCCTACTCTCGAATCTTCATCTTCATAATGCGATTCCAACCATTCAATCCGATCTTCATGATCTTCTTGTGAAGCCTCAACAGATTCCATTGTTACCTTCATATTCACCATATCCTTCTCTATCTCTCTCACTCTTGTACTCATCTTATCATACAAGAGATTTTGTGAGACTGGATCGGTTGATCCCATCATGACAGGTGTTGTATTGAACAAAAGAGATTCCAATCGATCCATCTTCTCTTTCATCTCTTGAACTTCATTCTTTAAAACTGCATTTTCACATTCCAATGTCTGAATACGCAATTCTGCGTCTTCGAGTGTAATACCACCCTCACTCTTTATAAAAAATGCATCCAAGGTTGTCTGTTTCTTATCATACTTTTCTCCTACCTTCTTCATCAAGTTTTTAATTGAACTTGTCGATTTATCCTCCTCAAAATCCGTTATGCGAGGTTCAAAATCAGACATATCAAACGCACGCCGATCTACCTCTTCATCCTCTCTCATCAACACATCCATCGAAATATTCTTCTTCATTTTATCTATCTGTCATTTATTTCATCTTCTCTTTTATATTCATTTCTTTTCATCAATTTATTTTTAAATTTGATCAAATGAGTTTGATTTAAAAAAAAAGTTATAAAATGAAATATAGGAATCTTATAAAATGGAAGGTTACGAATCAGACAGTTCTGTTGAAGAGGTTGCTACCTCTTTTTTTGGAGTTATGATACGTGAAGAAGAAAAAGAGAAGAATATGACGGTCACTGAAAATGGTGCTCCCACTCATATTTCATCGATGGATGCTCTTGTAGATCTTTTCTATAAGGGACAACGTGGTCTTCATGAAACGATTGCTAAGGATTTATTTGAAAAGGCTTATAAGGAATCTCCCCTACTTACTTCTAAGATGATTGCTTATATTCGTGATGTTCGTGGAGGAAAAGGAGAGCGAAAGCTGGGACGTTTCCTACTTCAACAACTTTATCAAAAGAATCCTGAGATGTTTAAAAAGAATCTTATCCATTATCTTGCCATTTATGGACGTTGGGATGATGGTGTCGAATTCTCCGAAGAGATTCAAAAAACCTATATTCATGAGCTTTCTCAACAACTGAAGAAGGATTTTATTGAATGGGAAGAGAAGGGTGATAAGGCAAACATTTCACTTTGTGCGAAATGGGTTCCTTCAGAGGGTAAGAGTGTGGATAAGAAGACGAAGATCTTCACTAAGCTTGCTCAGAGTATGAAAGTGAAGAATGAAATTCTGCGAAAGAAGTATATTGCTCCTCTTCGCAAACATCTCGATCTGGTAGAGACCCATCTTGTCAAAAAGGAGTACAATGAAATTGATTATCAAAAGGTTCCTTCTCGTTGTATGTTTATTCATGGTAAAGAGATGAATAAGAAGAAACAACCCAATGCTTTCTATCGTAATGATACTGATCGTTTCAAAGGATATGTCGAATCTTTGAAGAAGGGTGAGGCAAAAGTGAATGCAAAGGACCTTTATCCTCACGAAATTATTGCTACTTATCATGATGGACATTCTTTTCAATCTTCTTCAGTTAATGAATTAGTAGAAGCTCAATGGAAAGTAATGGAAGAGAAGATGCGTGGAGTGGGAAAGATGGGTAAGACATTGGTTCTGAGTGACGTTTCAGGATCGATGAGCGGTCTTCCCATGTCGATTTCGATTGCTCTGGGTATTCTGATTAGTGGAAGCATTGATCATGCTGCTTTCAAAAATTGTATTATGACATTCCATGAATCACCTGCTTTCTACCAACTGACAGGAGAGACACTTAAAGATAAGGTCTCTTCGATTGCTTCAGCTCCATGGGGAGGAAGTACAGATTTCTACAAGGTCTTCCAAGTGATTCTGGATCGAGCTGTTCAGAATAAGATTAAGGCTGAGGATATGCCAGAACGAATTGTCGTGATCAGTGATATGCAATTCAATTGTGCGGATTCTCGTAAGACGAATTTCCAAAAAGTAGATGAATTATACAAAAAGAGTGGATACAAACGTCCTCAAATTGTATTCTGGAATGTGAATGGACGAGTCAATGAGACACCCGTTCTGGCTAATATTGCGGATACAGCTCTCATCTCAGGATATTCACCCGATATTCTGAAGGCTGTTCTGTCAGGTGAAGTGATGACACCCAAAGATATTATGCTCAAGGCTCTGAATGATTCTCGTTATGATCTGATTGTAGAGTAATTTATTATTTTTATCATTTATTTTATCAACATTTTGATAAAATAGTTAAAATGAATTTAAAAGAAGAGAGTATTACGGAAAGAGGAGATCTTCTGGAAATACATGCGAAGAGGAGGATGCAGTTCCATTAATGACTTTGCTATTAAATCCCATTGTTGATAATTTTGATATAAAACTTTCATTTCATCAGGTGATTTATCTAAAATGGGTTCAAAAGGTTTAAAGACTTGAAAATAATAAATACGACAATCTTTCGGATTCTCTTTTCGATTTCCATTACAACCAAAATCCACATCTAACATATCTTTTGACCAATTTGGATAAATCGTATAAAAGAGAATCACTTCATCAACACCTCGTAAAAAATAGTAATTCTTAAATATCTTTCCATAATTTTCAATTAAATAAATTGCTTTTTTAAAATAAAAGGATGAAGGAGTAATCATAAAAAACGTGCCGCGTAATCCAACTCCCGTCCTACGATATTCTGCATCATTTACAAATACTGATTTCTGATATTTTTCAAATACATCATCCATATTTTGATCTACCAATGTGGATGCATCCATATAAAATATTTTGGAATAATATTCAAAACCTAAAATATTTAATTTCGTCACATATTTTCGAATTTGATCATAATGTTTCTTCTTTGTAAAATGATATCCTTTCGGTTCTTCATATCCCTTCACTTCTAATAATTCACATTCTACCACATAATCATACACACGCATCAAATCCATCTTCACATCTTCTTTGATTCCTTGTACAAAACAAATCACATTTTGTCTTACTCCGGCCTTTTTTAAACTCTCTCCTAAAACTAATGCAGATGGAACATACTTGTCACCCATAAATACCATTGTGGCATAACAATAAGGTGTTCTCTTCACTTCACGAAATGGATTTTTTATTACACGAAATGTTGGTAAAGAGATCTGTGTATCTTTCTTTAAAATATGATGATCTATAGCAGGTAATATGGATAATATTTTTTCATGGGATTCTTTTGTCTCTTCTACGATATTCATAAGACCTCTAATGGTAAATAAGAAAAAATCATTCTTATTTATCTTTATAAAATAAACAGATTTAAGCACTTGGTCCTTTGAAGTTGGAATTGGCAAATCCGGTGGTAAAGAAGTAATTGGGTGAAAGATTCGCGACTTGTTGTATATTTGCAACCGGTTGGCGTAATTCCGTTCCTGTACCAATTTGATACATTTCATCAATCTCCCAACTCTGCACGGCACGATTGAAATAACGGAAATTTGCTAAATATCCATCAAAACCACCAAATGATCCAATATGCAAATCACCATAATTCAATTTCACCACTCCAATTACTTCACGCTTCTTTAACATATTGTTAATATAAATATCTACTGAATTTCCAATCAGCACAATAGTAAGCATAAACCATTTGTTGAGAGGAATATTTCCAACATCTGCACTCTTATACATATGTCCTTTTTCAAAAGTATTGAAACGAATATGTAATTTATTGGTATTTGGATATAAGAATACACCAGGAGATGATAAAGTAGGATAATGCCAAATGGTCTTTGAAGAATCAGTAGGATCGGTAATCTTCTTTAAATCATCACTTCCTTTGTTAAATATCATACGGAATAAAGGACCTGAAGCATTATTAATATCACATCCTTCATTTGAATTAATACCACTAAAATTCGTGTCCTTAATATATAACCATGTGCAATAAGTAAATTCTTGACCATATTTACCATCTTGAGGATCCGCAATACGATTTGCTTCAATTCTCTTCTGTGCTGATCCTTCAATTGTATCAACCACTAAAAAGGGAGATGATGATTTATAAGCACGATAGGAAACAAAAGTATAATATAAGAATACAAAAATGATAATAGCAGCTAATACGAGAAGCATCTTTTTAGGAGATTTTACAATATTTTTTACAGAACTATTTGCCACATTTACAGCATTATTTGCATTGGATGACATTTTCTAAGTCTCTACTATAACAGAATGATATTTTTCTTATTCAAAATATCATTTTATCAATTCAAAAAAATTAAGACATATTTACAGATTCATTACTCTTTACTGTCATAAACTTACCATCTTGGAAAAATTTCACATTGTATTGTGTTGCTCCAATTGGACCTGCTGTGTAAATCTCAGCTACTTCATTAGGAGCTAAAGCACGTGTAAAGTATTGTGTCTTTCCAATCTTTCCATAATATCCTGCAGGGTTTCCTCCTGTGATAAAAACTTTATCATCTTTCAGAAGAGGAATTCCTTTCAAAGCACAACTTCTCTCTAATTTTCCATTAATGTAAATATCCACTGTACGATTATTCAATACATATGCAATATGAACCCATTTCATCAAAGGAATATTATTAATATCACAACTCTCCACTCCTTCAGCTGTCTCTACCGATGTTAATACTTTCAAATTATTTGTTAGAGGATAAAGCCAAATGGAAGGTGAATGACGTGCTGTTGTGCTCGAGGATCCTTGATCACCTTTCCAAAGAATATTTTTGTATTTTCCATAATTATATTGATAATCTTTTACATAAATCCATGTACTCATGGATTGCATTAAACCATCAGTGGGAGTAGGTACAGAAACTCCATCACGAGCCACATTGGAATCAATGATGTCAGAGATGAGAATCGGTTCTGTTGAACTCACTTTTTGAGATTGACTCCAAGCATAATAAATAATATAAAGGATCACTACAAAGAGAACTCCTAAAAGAACGTAAGTGATCATCTTCTTTTTTGAATTTCCCTGATTTACATTTGGTGAATTCATCTTCTTCTATATTATAAAGATAGATTTTTCCTTTAGAATTTTTTTATTGAATTTGTGGATCTGAAAATGTCTGTTTTGTTTTACTCTTCGATGTAATCAAGGATGGAAAAGATACTTTACCTGGAAATTTAAATTTTTGATAACTCTCGATAATACTCTTGTAATATTCATAATTCTTCTCTATCTCTTCATTCTTTAACACATATGGAAAATAAACCATCTCTCCTATAAATCCTGCAAATCCTGATTTTGTTTGATCTGTCTCACTATCTCCATCTGTATCTATACATCCTCCTGGGCATCGATATTCCGATGAAGGTGTTGTTTCTGATACAAAGTTTAAAAATGAATCTTTACAAATAAATAAATCTCTCTCTTGTAAATCACTCGGAATATTTTGACTCAATACTATAATATTCTCTAATTTACCATCCATGTACAAACTTACACTATTTCCTTCTACCACAATCGAGACATGAAACCATCGATTTAAAGGTACGTCTTCAATATCCAATCTCTCCACTTTCTCTCCACTATTTCCATTTTGAAAGACTATACTCATTACATTCTTTGTAGGTCCTAACCAAACTCCTGGAAATTGCTGTTTTGTTGATACTCTACCTTCAGATGTACTCATATCATTTCCTCGATAAAATACAGATTTCCAATCACCATAACGATAATTTAACCAAGTCTTTTGATAATCTGGATCATCCGGTCTTACAGGTGTTGAATTGATATATAACCAAAATGAATAGGAAAAGTTATTACTATCACTGCTTTTCGGTAATTGATTGGAAGGGATTTGTTCTGATTGACTTGAAGCTATAAATGGTTTTTTGTTCTTTTCCATATCCGTGACTGCAATTACATCTCCCGATATTTTCTTTCTCTCTTGAAATATTTGATACATTACATATATATAAATTAGTGCAAAAACAATTCCATAAAGAGGTTGAATATTTGCAAAAGAGAACATCACTACAATTGCCAAAAAAACACTTACACCCAACTCAAAATAAAAATAGGTAAAAAACCATATCAAAAAGATACCAATCACTATAATCATATAAGTATAAGTCGGATTTATCAATTTTATTTTTTCTATCGTATTCTTCCCTTGTGTTGATATTAGATTCTGAATATTATCCATCGTATCCTCTACTATATGCTCCTCTTTTTATATTCTCTTTTATTTTTACTTTTTTCCATAAATCGTGTTATTTTTATGCCAATTCGGAGTTCGTTTTTTTTAAGTACTATCCATTTCACTTAATTTCTTCTTTTTCTTTTTAGAAATAGAGGGTAAAGAAGTGGAGAGAGAAGGAGTCGGATAGATGAATTTGTGTTTTATATAGAATGAAATATCTTCTGAAGATGAATATTCTTTCATTTGATCAAATATTTTTGGCATATACATCATAACAAAGATGATGATTGCTCCTAAGATATAAAAGAGAGTATAAAGATAAGAGATTTTAGGAAAATAAAACAAAAGAAGATTTGAATATTGGTGATATAGATAAATAAAAAGAAAGAGAAGAGAAAAAAAAAGAAGAGATTTCCAAGATGGACATTTTTGATAGATTTCTGCAAACATAGGATTTGATCTATATTTTATAAATAAAATCATTTTTTTAAAAATTATAAATCTAAAGATTCTCCTTTTTCCATTTGTATTTCCGAAATATTTAATGCAGTTGCATGATCTCCATATATATATTCAAAACCATCACGAACTCGAGATGGTTGGCAATAATAATATTTTTGCAAATCATTCGGTCCAGTTGCTGTTCCTCCTATACATTTTCCTACATTATTCTTATTTGTACAATAACCACATCGTACATCTGCTAAACATGCTTTCTTTTTTTCTGTTTCTGATAATTTTTGATTATTATATACATCACATACATCTGTACTTCTCTCACACTCTTCTTTTGTCACATAAGGTAATAGAAGTTGGTTATTTAAAATATCCGTTCCACAATTATTTGCAGAAATACGATTATCACGTATTGTTGCTTGACGAGGCATACACAAACCACCTATATTACAATAATATTGAAGAGGAGAACCATCCTTCTCTCCTAAACACTCTTCTTTAGAAAGAAGAGAACATTGACGATTACAACAATCAGGAGGAGAAGGAAAAGAATATTTTACATCATCTTTTTGATATTTGCATGCACATTTTTTTAAATTTTCATTCCATTGACAAAATGAATTTTTTTGAAAATATGCATTACATCTTTTCGTACGTTGATTCACGGAATCATTTGCATCTATATAATCTTGAGTAGAATTATCTATATAAAAATCTGAATTCGCAAAATCTTCTTGAAAACGATTCATAAAAGTAAAGATAAAAAAGAATAAGAGAATCAGAAAAATATATTTCAATTTATACTTTTTTAAGAAATTTGGCATTTATGATTAAAAACCTCCTATTCTTATCTAAGAAATTTATCTTATCCGTATATAGAAACAACCACAACATGATTGAACTCTTTACTACTATGTTCCTCTCTGACAAACTCTCCAAAAAAGAAAACTTCGAAATGATGGATCCTCCTTCTTATCCTTGGACTTGGATTCTTATGACCGTTCTTATTGCTCTTGGAACTGCTTATCTCGCTTTTTCATGCAATGACAAAGAGACTCCTGCAACTCGTTTTATCGCTACTCTCTTCGCTTTCCTCTTTAGTGGTATTTATCTCATGTATTATTTCATTGTGTATATTTTACTCAATAAAAAGTGCAATGGAAAAGATGTATCTGATATGATGAAGATGATGATGAAGTAAATCAATTATTTTTTATTCTCTAATATCTGTTGAATACGTTTTTCAACTGATTCAGGATATTTTACTTGTAAAAGAATTTGATTTGCATAACATTCTGATAAAGTATTTGTTTCATTCCACTCTTTTTGTGATTTGGGTTTAGGCATTTTTTGAATCAAAGATTGACGTAATTGAAAATGTTTTATCAATTCATCATGAGTAGGTTGAAAAGAATGAATATTCTTTTGAAGTGATTGTAATTTAACTCTTTTGGAATGATTTTTTTTGCGATTTTTCTTCAATATCTCTTCTTTCTCTGATTTGAATAAATACAAATCAGATCGTGGAGTGATAGATTTCTTTTTTTTAGATTCCATCTTCTATATTATTCTTCGATTATTTTATCTCAATTTTGTTTTCATATAATCATTTAAGAAATCAGTAAAATTCTTGGGTTGATTATAAGCTAACTTCTCCTCGATAATTTTACCCGAAACTGGATCTAAAGTCGATTTATAAATATAACCTCCTCTCTCTTGAAACCACGTTTTCGATTGAAAACGAGGATCGGGTTGAAATGTTGCATACATCGTTTCTATTAATAGAACATAACTATTTTTTGAGCTACCAAATGATAAAATGCTAAACCCATTAATACAAAAATTAATAAACAGGAAAATTCATCATTCACAGGAATTCCTGAGAGAGCAGATCCTAATACATTCTTGTTTGGGAAAGAATAATGAACAATTACTTGAAAGACAATCAGAACTATTGAAAATTTATAAATATCCAGTACTGTTTGTAAATATTCAGGAGCAACATCTAGATAAATATCCAAAATCGCCATACTTCTAATTTCAAAAGAGAAAAAAAAGAGATCTTGAAAGCGAATGCGCATAAATTTGAAATATATTCTATCACTTCAAAATAATACAATGGAATTTATACATCCTGCTATCTCTCAAATGATCAATACAAAAAATGAAACTCAAAAGCCTCCTGAAGAGAAAGAAGATGCAGATCTCGAAATTGCAGATCGTCTATATCTTGTTTCTAAATCTCTTGAAGACTCCTTTCTTATCCACACTTTCTTAGATATTCTTCAACATCATCATATATCTATTTCATTTGACAAATCGATGATGAATGAATATGTCATTGAAGATATTGAATTATTAGCAGATCATTTTCAAAATGAAGAGAAAGGAATCTTTTCCAAAATCAATCATACACATACCAAAATGGGAGAACTTATCCTCAAAAAGATTTTAGTCAATCCTATTTATGATATTGAACTCCTTAAAAGACGTCAAAAGATGATTATGGACATTGGTAGAGTCTCTCATCTTATCTCTCCTAAATTAAAAGAGATTCGACATATTGAAAATGAATTAATTTGGTTTTGGAATGATCAACACATGCGACATCTCGATCTCATGAATGATCTCATATATTTCAATTATGATTTTATTCCCTTTTTTGATCTTAATGACATTTTAAATCGAAATGAAAAAGCTCTTATGATTACCAATATGTATAAAATTATCGTTTCACCCCTTATGGTTGCATTAACCCCTATTGTCAGTTTTTTAGTTCCTCTTATCATTTTTATGATTCAACAGAGAAGAATGGGATTACAAATGTCCTTTTATGAATTATTTACCATGTATCTAAAAGTCATTTATCAATTCAATCCCATTGAAATCTTTACCAAACCTTCCACACAAACCTATCTTGCATCTTTTATGTCAAAAGCATTTTATCTATTTATGTATTTGCAAAATGTTTATTATTCTTATCAAAGTTCCAAAAATACACATCAGATGATTAATGTGATTCATGAAAAATTAAACAAAATGGCTAAATATATACAACTCTCCGAGGAGATACAAGAGATTTGTGAAAAAGCTGGTATGAAACGTCTCGATACTTTCGTAGAAAGAGATGATGAAATTAAAGAGAATCTTCAATTTACCAAAAAACATTTTGGTGATTCTCAAAATCCCAATCAGATCAGTACCACATTCCATCATGATCCTTCTCTCTTCAGTCATAAAGGTGTCATTCTCAAAGCATTCCAACAATTCCGCAAACATAAAGAGAAGATGCATGAATCCTTCCAATATATTGCTTATATTGATGCCATTCAATCCATTCATCAATTACATATTCAATCTACAAAAGAGAATCCTTATTGCATGACAGAATATCAGGAAGATCGTAAAAAACCTTCTGTATGGATGCGTGAAATATGGCATCCTTATTTAAATCAAAGTGTCACAAAACATGCTGTAAAAAATGATTTGCATATGAAAAACAATATTTTAATCACTGGACCCAATGCAGGAGGTAAATCAACCTTTATCAAATCTGTGGTTGTGAATATTCTCTTCTCTCAAACGATATGTGTTGCCTCTGCGGAAAGTTTTAAAATGACTCCTTTCCGTATGATTGAAACCTATCTTCATATTCCAGATAGTAAAGGTAGTCAAAGTCTCTTTGAAGCTGAAATGTATCGAAGTCGTGATTATTTAGAAAGACTGAAAGAATTGGGTGAAAAAGACTTCTCTTTTATTGTGTTAGACGAAATCTTCTCTTCTACCAATTATATTGAAGGCTTTTCAGGTGCATATGCTATTTTGAAGAAGATTAGTACATTTGATAATACCTTATCCATGACAACAACACATTATAGTGATTTAGAAAAATTAGAGAAAGATACAAAAGGACGATTTGAAAATTACAAATTTGAAGTCACTTATGATGAACTGAAAAATATAACTTTCCATTATCAACTTGTTCGAGGTACTTCTCGTCAATATATTGCTCTTGATTTATTGGAAAGAAATGGATTTGATAAAGATATTATTCAAGATGCCATTCATATGAGCAAACAGATTGTCATTACAAATGGAAAGAAAAAGCGTTCAAAAATTGTAAAAAAAGAAAAGGAATCTAAATAAATGATTACTACCAAATATTTTTATCAACCCTATCTTCATAAAAAAAATCAGGAGAGAATCTATTCATCTCGTCCTCTTCTTGTGATGCAAGAAAAAGAAGATAAAGTATTATGTTATCTCCGTGATATCGATATGTCTTTTATCGTTCGTCCAAATGAAGTTTTTGTATTTGGTGTAATGAAGATATTAAAGACAGATAAAACACAACGCGAAGTTTTGTTTGAAATGGAGAAGAAGATTGAAATCAAAAACTTACAAAAAGGATTTCAAGATCGTGTTCGTGGTGAAGTCAAATGGAAAGATCATGGCATTCAAGTTCATTGGCATATTGATGAATATAAAAAAGAATATATTATGTCTATTCCACATATTATTATTAAAGATGATGAGTTATGTAATAAGATTCAATAGTTTGTTTTTATTGATTTATAAATGATATTGTGTTATCATTTTTATCTAAAATATGTATAGAGGTATTGAATGAAAGGATACACAAAAATTGCTGGAGTTCTTCTTTTTACGATGTTTGTTTTATTATGGATGATGATTGTTCATCAAAAGGATATAGAAGGTTTTAAATCTAAAAAGAAAAATACTTCTACTTCAAAAAAAAAGAGTACAACCCAAAAAGCTCAACAAGAGACTTCGAATAAAGTTGCTGCAGTAGCTACACAAAATTTAGCAACACAAGGTTTGCCAAATACGGATCAGTGTGATATCAAAGTGGATGAGTGGAATGGATCTCCCGAAGAGATTGCAAAAGCGAAAGAAGGATTAACACAAAAACAGATTTGTCAAATTCAATCTATCTTAAAAGATTCTGTTCGTAAAAATGTAATGGATGCTCTTTCTGCACAAAATCCTTTAATGACTGGACCTGCTGGGCCTGCAGGTCCTCCGGGTCCTGCTGGAACTAAATTGATTGCGTCTGGAAAATTGATGAATCAAAAATCCTCTTTTTCTAAAAAAATGGATATATCATCTCCTGGAAAAGTTGCCACTCGTACTGCAGGAACCAATAGTATGTCATCCTATATCTATATGGATACTGTGGTTCCATTTGTCTCTTATCAAGATTGGCAATATAATGACAAAAATCAGATTCAAAGTCGTTATGATGGAACATGTCTTACTTTTAAGACTGGACAAGATGAATTGTATATGGATAAATGTGACAATAATAATCAAAAACAGAAATGGTTTTGGGATAAAAATAATCGTTTAATCTCTTTAGATACTTCAACCAATAAAAAAGGTAAAATAAAATGTATGAGTATTTCTCAACCGAAAACCATTTCAACTACTGCGTCAATACCTGATTGTAAAGGAAAATCTTGTGAAAATAAAGGAAATGTTATGTATTTGATGGTGAAAGATTGCAAACCCAACACAGTTGTAAGTGATGAGATCTTTGGATTTCATTAAATTATAAGATGGTGGTAGTTTAAACATCTGGGTAGCAGCTTCTCACGAGTCGAATGATTCCGTCTGAAACATCTTGGACTTGATGAATATCCCAATGAAAGAGATTAGCACCCAGAGGTGAGCGAAAGCCCACCTCACACTTAGCCCAAACAGATCCCTCTACATAGACGAAGTCGATGTACTCGCGATCATTGAATTGGACGCGAATTGCAGGATGCTGCGTTCGAAGGAATGCTTCATCAGCCCTCTTCGAATAATCGGGATGGTATGTTAAAGATATCATGACCTTGTCGAATGTTGTTCCCGGTGGGAAGAGAAGAGAATAGCTCTGACAACTGGTCAATATCTGTTGTAGGCGATCCATGGGTGTGATAGGCTTAGGTACCTTCGGTGCTTGGACAGTTCTTGGCGTAGGTGCCTTTGGTGCCCTTAAAACAAAAGAAGGCACCCAAGGCTTAGCCTGAGGATCCAGATCCATAGCTCCATAAGAAGTGTTCATCTTATAGACGATTTTAAGTATAAATTATTTTTTGCCTTCCAAAAGGTATTTTTGTCAGTTTTTTGCAAGTCTTTGACTTGCGAAAAACTGCGCCAGCTTCGCTGGTGTCAGTTTTTAATCATAATTTCATTTAACGTAAAATTATTTATTCTTTTATATAGATCATATAAAAGAATGTATTTTACATTTACGTTACTAGAAAAGAGAGTTTTAAAGGATATCTGACCATTTACGTGTGCTCTGTTTTAGATAAAATGAAAGATCGCGTTTCGTTTCTGTTGCTACTGTGATTTTAGGAGGCTCATTTTTGATTACTTTCTCTTGCTCTTTCGGTTCAAGAATCGATGAATATGTAGGTTTTACTTCTTTCTTAGGTGATGCCATAGGTTTAGAAGGTGTCTTTTTGACACTTTTCTTATCTTTGGTACATAACCAATGAGGATGTCCAATATCTTTGCAAACACGACAAAGAATCGTTTTGCATTGTTCAATGGTATGATCGTTTTGAAAACAGTATTTGCAAGACATTTTGTGTTTGTTATTCTATCTTGAGATTCTTCTTTTTTCTTTAAGCCGAATTCATTACAAATTTCCAAATCGGTTTTAATATCTCTCTCGCTTGCTTTCTTTCTTCAATTACTTTTTGATAAAATGGATGATTTTGAGATTTTTGTGAAGATAATTGATGTTGATGTAATTGGTATGTTAATTCTTTGATCTGATAATTCATATTATTCATTTGATGATATAATATTTCAAATTCTTGATGCATCATTCTCATTTGAGGAATGGAAATATTCGACATTTTCGTTTTGTACTCTTCTTCTTTTGTTTCTAAATCATGAAGTAAAGATTTAATTAAATGAGAAGTTTCAAAAAAATGTTGAATATTCTCTTGATGATGTTCTAAACATAATTGATCCATTTTCATTCTATCCATTTCATCCAAACCATCATTCATTTATATTTTTGTATTTTTATACATCTTTTACTTCTCTTTTTTTTATATCGTTTTTGAGAAAAAATCTATAATTTAAAAAAAAAGGGTGAATAGAATAAAATAAAGAGTAAAATGGAAGAATTACAAAAAGAAGAGAATTCCCCTTATGTGGAAACGAAACATCTCCGATCCACAAAAGCTTCTCTCGAGGCAAAGATGGATCAATTGATTAAATATATTGATAAGACAATGAATACTTGGATGATGATAGTGACTGAAATTCGAGATGAAAATTCCAAAATGAATCAACGCATTACGAATATTGAGAAGGATATTCGTTATTTAAAGAATCGTAAAACAGAATCGGTTGTTGTTCCATCTCCAATGTTAAAGAGAGCTGAGACCAGCGAAGCTGGTGCATCTTTCCGCACCTATGGTGCCAGAAAAGATGAAACTTTTTTAGAAAATCCTGAAGAGACATTGATTGGTATGGATATGGATTCGGGTATTCATATGAATGTAAAAGAACCTTCTTATCAAGAGACTCTTATGACTGGAAGGGGTATGACGTCGAGTATGATGAAGATGGAATCTAAATATAAAATGGTGGAATCCGCAACGATACAAATGCCGCGACAACAATTTCAAAAGATGGTTCAGATGACTGGTTCATCAGAAGGAGCGATTCAGACAATGCTCACACAACAGAATGGTACAATCTTTACAGCACAACAACAACATTTTCAAAGACAACAACAATATATTGTGGCAAAGAGTCAATCGACACCTGTCTTGTCAATGATTGCGGAACCTGTATTGATTCGTCATTATCGAGATATTAAAGTTGAAAAATTCGAAATGGATGATGAATTTGTAAAGAAATGTATGGAGATCAATAGTATTCAAGGAGATACAAAGATGTTTCACAAGATGTATCTTGAAGGTGTTTCACGAGATTTTTATCCTATTCGTCAAGTGAAAAAAATGTTTCAATATTGGTTAAATGGACATATGCATGATGATGTAGGAGGTTCTTATATTAAAAACACGATTGCAAGAAATATTGAGATGTTATATATGAAGCTAAATGTTTATGAAAAATATGAAGATAAGGTGGATAAATTTATGAATAATCAAGAACATATCTGCAAACTCTCTGATGAAAAATATAAAGATAAACTTCTTCAACAAATTGGTCAAATGATTTCAATTTA
>JACCDP010496838.1_pt1 | contig 24153 bp, 27 predicted proteins | sample 7445841 | NCBI WGS metagenome assembly JACCDP01 (sample SAMN15323441, study PRJNA562643) | freshwater metagenome | isolation source: river surface water | place: USA:Blue River Watershed | collected 2017-08-17
ACGGCGATGTTCCTTACAAGTTCCGTGTTCTGGACCTGCCTGTCTCGGACTCAGTCAAGGCGACGGTTATCAAGAAGATTGACATGCTGAACGAGATGGGTCCGGATGCCGGTGAGAGCTTCAAGCTGCGGACCTGGGTCGATGGATTCCTGCGGGTACCGTTCGGCCAGCACGTGCCTCTGCCGGTCAAGCTCGACGATGGACCCAAGCCGTGTGCCGAGTTCCTCGCAGATACTCGCAAGACGCTGGACAAGGCCGTCTACGGAATGCAGGGTGCCAAGACCCAGATCATGCAGATTCTGGCCCAGTGGATCAGCAACCCATCCTCGGTTGGCAATGTCATCGCTCTCAAGGGACCGATGGGTGTCGGCAAGACGAGCTTCGCCAAGAACGGCGTGGCTGCGGTGCTGAAGCGGCCGTTCGAGTTCTTCAGTCTGGGTGGTGCTGCCGACAGCTCCAACTTTGTAGGACATAGCTATACGTACGAAGGCTCGACATGGGGTCGGATTGCCGACAGCCTCATGACCGCCCGGTGTATGAACCCGGTGATGTATTTCGATGAGCTAGACAAGGTCTCCACAACCGCTCACGGCGAGGAGATTGTCTCGATGCTGATTCATCTGACGGATCGGTCGCAGAACACCCAGTTCCACGACCGCTACTTTGCGGGAGTTGACTTCGACCTCTCGCAGGTGCTGTTTGTGTTCTCCTTCAACGACGAGTCCAAGGTCCACCCGGTTCTCAAGGACCGGATGCAGGTCATCAACTGCAGCGGCTACTCGGCCGACGAGAAGAAGATCATCGTAACGCAGTACGTCTGGCCTCAGGTCCTCGACCGGATCAAGGTGGATGTCAAGATCTCCGATGCCGCTGTCAAGTTCCTCATTGACGAATACTCCAAGGAGGAAGAAGGTGTGCGGACGCTGATTCGTGCGGTCGATACACTCGTGACCCGCATCAATCTCCTACGCATTGCCGACGAGGCCACTGCGAAGTCCTACAAGTTCTATACGAAGATCAATCTGCCCTGCACGATTGACACGGAGCTGGCTCGCCATATCCTTCAGGATATTCAGACGAAGCCGGAGGAGAACTGGCGTCACCTCTACAGCTGAAGCCACTCGAGGTCGTCGAGCTGAATGTGCGTGATCATGGGATTGTCGTCCCAACTGGAAAAAATACACTCAATACTTTCCCCTTGGAACTGCGTACCGATGCAGTACTCGATACCCTCTGCATGGAAGACGAACGGCAGACAGATACGCAGCGGCTTGTAGGTCTTGTCGAGGACCACAAAACAGTGGAAGTACTTGCGAGGCTGCGAGTACTCGACATAATGAACCAGACACCAGAGTTCGTCCCCTCGGGGCATCGGAATCGCCGATCCCCGAAGGTGGCGGAAGAACCACGGAGTCTCATACCGAGTCTGGATCTTCAGAGTCTTTCCCTTCAGTTTTCCCACTTCGAGCGGATGCCAGCGGTAGAGGATATCGTCGGTTCCGTCGATGGGAATCCAGTTCTTCTCACAGTCGGCATTGGTCGGAGACTCGAGGATGCGGCAGTCCGTGTACCGTGCGTTCTCAATGTCGTAACCTCCCTCAAGAATGCGAATCTTCTCACTGTACTCTGACGTCACGGCAACGAAGCGCAGTTCTCCCGAACCGTTGCGATAGACTCGAACATCCTCGAGACCCACAATGCGAGTGTCTCGACGGGGTAGTGCAACCGAGGAGTCGTCCATCACTCGAGACGTCCTGCCATCCCAGATCACGTTCTGAGTCCGGACCTTGTAGTTGTCCGACCAGTTGCCCTCCTTCATCATGTACGAACCCGCATGCTGGTTGATGGAGTAATTGACGAAGCGCACATTGTGGTACGTCTTGTCGCCGAGTTGGAAGATCGACGTTGACGTCGGATGGTAATCCAGACCCGCTGCCATGCGCAGAACGGGGTGGTTCTGGAACGTCTTGCTGATGGGTTCGACATAGAACTTCATGTTCTGGTAGACGTTGTCGAGGTTGGCAGTCTTGGTCAGAAGATACTTCATGGACGCTCGAAGGCCATCTCGCTTCCTGTCGACGTAGTACATCAGAATCGTCGCCTCGTAATCAAACAGACCGGAATAGACATCCCGCTCGATGAACAGCGAGTCTCCCGGAATCGGAATGTCCTTTCCAAGCATGTAGTAGGCATACGCCTTGTGATGCTGGCTCTTCTCACGGAAGTACTTGGTCAGCTTGTAGACTGACTCGGCTCGCTCGGGACGGAAAGCCCGTGCCTTCAGCATCCACTGTTCGAACTTGATAGGATCATTCAGCGCCTGATAGCACTGGGCGATCATGTACATGGAAAACCACTGCTCTTCGATCCAGCCACCTGCATTGATACGCTTCTTGTACATGGCGATGCTGTCCTTGAACCGACCCAAGCTGTGATAGGTCTGAGCCAAGTAGAACATGTAGCGCTCGTTCTTGGGTTCATCCTCCAGTCCCTTTTCCAAAAGTCGAGCATCTCGGTCGAACTTGTCCGACTTGCAGCCGCCATCGTTGAGGTCATTGATATGGCAAATATCCGCCGACAGAGCTGTCGTCGGTCCATCCCAGTATTCGTGTGTAACCCCAAGGCATTTCCAAGCATAGTCCATCCGCACAAGACGACAATTCGGATACTGAAGGTTGCCTGCGAATTGGACGATGGTGTATCCAATCTCCCCGAGCTTCTGGTTTCGCAGGGTCTTTGGCTCGAAGATCATATCGCCGTCCAGAAGAAGCCCATAGGTATCCTTCAGATCCCACTGGAGAGTGTCCCGCACAAACGCCTGAGCGCCCTCGAAGCTAATCGTGCGGTTGTGTCCAAAGTTCTTCCAGTCACACTCAATGAGGCAGCCCTTGCGAGTCTTGAGAAAGTCCTTGACAATGTCCCGAGTGTTGTCCGTCGACCCCGTATCCGTGACGCAGAAGGCATCGACTACGCCGTCAACCGCCTTCATACATCGCTCAATGATCTTGGACTCGTTCTTGACCATCAGGATCAAGACGAGCTTAGGCATTGCGTCCGTATGGTGTGAAGTCGTGTCGTCCGTCTAAACAAATGTCAACGGAGTTCGTGAAGCAGTCTCTTCGTGACAACCTGTCTCGGACTCTGATTCCTCACGTTGCGGATGGTCTCTGGAGTGTCTACGACAGTGCCAAGACGGCATGCGAGCGGAACAAGCAGCCCGAGAAGACGCTGCAGACGTTCCAGAACCTGCTGACTCGCATTCCGCAGTGGAACGTGGAGACGCTGGACAAGGAGGTCGACCGGATTGCGGTGGCGTCCAAGTGCGACTACATCGAGGACCTCCTGCTGGGTGTCTTTGTGAGCTACATCCGTGCCTTTGCGTCTCTGCAGCAGGTTGAGGCCGAGCACGTCGAGATTCCGTTCGAGTCTCCGCCGCTGTCCAAGTTCGTCCATTCGCTGTACATTGCGTGTGCTCGCAAGTGCTGGGCGCAGGCGTTCCTCTTCAAGACCATCGGCGTTACGTCGGAGCAGCAGGCCCGCAATCGTCGGGATATTGAGACCATTCTGGAGTCCACGCTTGGCGAGGTCATCGACAGCTTCATCCCGTGGAAGGAGATCAGCCGTGCGTACTTCCACGCTCGGGAGGCTGCACCGGCTCGGCCGTCGTCACCTGCTGAGGCTCCTGCGCCCGCCCCCGCACCGGTCACGTTTGGTGAGAACGAGGTTCGGGAGTTTGAGAGCGAGGCCGAGAGCGACGACAGCGAAGAAGAGCGCCCTCGTGTTCAGCTGGGCGAGGACGTTTCACTGGACGACGATGACATCGAGAGCGATGGTGCCTCAACCGATACCGAGGCCGAGCTGGAGGCGAAGGCCGGTGGCGAGGTTGCGTTGAACCTGTAGGAGTCTTCGTCCGAGAGGTAACAATGGACGTTCAGACGGCCGGAATGGTGGCGGGTGCTTTCCTTGCGGGAACACTGGTTCCCTATGTTTTCAAGAGTCTGATGGCTCTGCGCAAGAAGCGGCGTCTTCGGTATCGCCGCCCAGTTCGTCGTCACGTCCATCGGTTCTTTCCCGACAACGACAATGAGTAGGCTGTGCGTTGAACAATCGAAACTCTTCACCCTCTCGCAGAACAAATGGACGTGCAGACAATTGGAATCATTGCGGGAGCGGTTGCGCTCGGCGTAATCATTCTGTATGTTCTCGATCGGTGGTCGAAGAAGGAGGATATTGACGTCGCCAATGCGGCGAAGCTTGGTGCTTCGGCGGCCGCTGTAGCGGGAGGAGTTGCGTATGCCGTTGGTGCGGACGATGTTGCGGGCGTTGCGGAGACCGTGACCACTGCTGCTCAGGAGATGTTCGTCGGCAAGCCCGAGTTCTAACCAAACCGACCGAACTTCACATCCTTGATGTGGTTGATGGTCGCCCAGAAGATATAGACCCACGCAACTAGAACATACACCGCTGTCCAAATCTGGACGGCATCCGTAGCCGGTATCATACCCCCGACGTCGGATGTCGTAAGCGAACCAATCGCATAGTGTAGGTAGTCCCAGAAGGTTTCGGCACCCCGAATCTGTCCGTGGAAGAACACGTAGGTGATCATCGCAAACAGCAGGCAGATGCCGAAGGCAAACGCCAAGAGACTGACGAACGTCCGCATTGTCCTTACTCAGGATCTTTCGGCAGGAGCATCAGAGCGAACGACACGAGGAAGAACACGAACGTATGCAGCATGAATCCAAAGGCTGTCGGGCAGCCATTGTTCGCCACACCGGGAATGATCGAGTTCACAAAGCGGAAGGTCACGGGATTGGCCACGAGGAAGAAGATCATCGCCGAGAGAAAGGAGAACTTGACCTTGAGAGCAGTGGACAGCGCCATTTAATCATTCGCCGAGACAAACCTTCAATGTGGGTAGTCTTCTTCGATCCCAATACGGCGTTCAACCATCCCGACAAGTATATCGTAGCCATTGTGGCCGACAGCGATATCTTTGCCTATCAGAGTGCGATGCCCGGCGAGAAGCACGAAATCAGCATCGACAATCCCTACCTCCAGCCGTTCGTGACCCAGCATCCCTACAAGGTTTACTACGTGCGTCGGTTTGATGTCTGGACACCCGATACACCGCTGCCGCATATCGTGGCACCACCTCCTCGTCGAGAGAAGCACTTCCTCGCAGCGAACAAGACAAATACTCCGGCATAAGAGCAATGGACCGCCTTCCAGAGGAAGATCCTACTGTGGGAAACACTCGAGTCGTTAACTTGATGACACTTGACAAACCTCTGTTTGACGATATTGTCGAGGAGATTGCTCAGGACTATTTCCCCAAGCCTGCGGGAGAAGACATCGAGAAGACCAAGGACCGGCTGCTGGATATCCTTGAGCGGAATCCAAAGATCCGCATTCACTACAAGGACAACGGGGACATCGACCGAGTGGAGCTGAACGTGCGGGGCGGCTCACGACGCAAGCGGAAGACTCGTCGCTCCAAGGGAAGACGCAAGACAACCTCTCGGCGTCGCTAAAATGTCAAGACTACTGACAATATGGCCGCACCACGTCGAATCAATGCCGCCGAGCTTTTGCGAATTGAAGGAGAACCTTCTCGAAAACTCTACACGTATTCCATTGTAGAGCCTCACGTTGCCGAACGTGAACTTCCTCGTTCGTTTATGGATAGAATACGTGGTCGGCCTCCGCAACGTGATAGTGTTGTCGGAGAAAGTATCAAGTACCTTGGACGCTATCGGAAAAGAGTGAGAAATGAGGATCTATATGAAGACGAGGTTGGTCTCCTATTTGACAAACAATACGTTATGCTAAAGTCGACTGAAGACGCCCCCAAAGTCCTTATAGTCCACGAGGAGTCTCGGGGAGAAGGAGCTGGCGATCCGGGTCTGCCGGGCGGCTCACGACTCAATAAAAAGACACGGCGCTCCAAGGGGCGGCGTCGGAATACTGTACGGCGCAAGCTTCGCAATCTCTCGTCTCGGCGTCGCTGAGTCCTTGCAGTAGCGAGCAATGGCCTTGTAGAGGTCAAATCCATGGTACCGGTCGTGGTTGTCCTTCTTCTTGCGGAAGAACACCGACGTCCCATCCGACTGCATCATCCACTGATTGAACAGCTCAAACAGCGGATGTGTGCATGGGAAATCGGGTCCCTCGGGGAACATGTCCCAGAACATCGACGTCGCAAACCGACAGAGGTCGAACGATGGGTTCGGCGCAATGTGCGGATGCTCTTGGACGAAGTACGGATCCATGTTGTACTGGCCACCCGCTTCGTCCTCGGGATGGAACTGACTGCTCACGAACTGGCGGGGCTCCTTCATGCCCACCAGTCGAACCGAGACGATTGCCCGATCAAAGTCGATGATCTTGATCAGGTAACCGTACGTCGGAATGCGATAGCACGTCCCATTGTGCTTGTAATACAGGAACTCTTGGGTCGTCGGCACATACATCACGTTGTTTCCGTGGAGGTCGTTGTGCGTGAACCCAAAGTTCCGCTGCGCATACGCCAGAGCCAGAACAACCTGCGCAACCCAAGCCGTGTGTTTCTCGGTCTCGGGGTGAGCCTTCACAAGCTGGTAGAAGGTGCCTTCGCACTTCTCCATGACTGTCGTCATCACCGGCACATCCTTGAACACCGCCCACGCAAACGGCTCCTCTTCCTCATCCGAGTCGGCTGCGGAGTCAGCAGAATCCTCGCTGCAGTCGCAGGACATGATCTCGAAGACGTCCGAGTCGCCATCCGAGTCATCGCCCACTGAGCCCGACACGTAGCTCGCCGAATTCTCCTCCGATGACGGAGGACCATCGACATGATCGGCATTGATGTCCTCGACGTCAAGGGCAACATCTTCGTCACCTACGACCAACTGCTTGGGCGTCTCAGGAGTCCGCATCTTGAGTTCGAACGTCTTGCCCAGATTATTGGCAAACCAATGGCGCTCAGAGAGCTCCTCGTAGTCGTCCGAAATGTCAACCGTGTGCTGCGTGGCTAGTCCCGCATAAACACCGTAGACCTTCGGGAAATTGGGACAGCCCGACTCCGACAGTGCGATGGAGGACAGAGCACCGACATACGCTGCGGTATGCGGGCTCTGGAGCTTCTCCTGCATCTCCTCGGCTACGTCGGCGGGCTTGGGAAGACCAAACACACCGTAGTCACCCCGCATCCACTTGAAGTGCGACAAGATCATCGTCGTCTTGCGATGGATCTCAACAGTCGAACCCTTGGTGGTCTTGATGTGATCTGCATCTACCACCGAGTCAATCTCCTCCGACAGCTTCACGCCGTAGTCTCGCAGACCCGACAATGCCTCTGTCTTGAAGAGCTTCTCCAGAGGAGGAAAGAACCCCTGAACGTCCTTCATGTTCCATGCCGTGCCATCGACTCGAGGGACTCTGTGGAGTTTCCAGTGGGTGGCCACTGTCCGAAGATCCTTGCCCATTGTTCTTTGGTCTCGGCAATCCAAAACGAATTTACGACGCAGAGGGCTCTGATCTTACAATGGACTTCGAGACTGTTCTCAATACTTACCTGATCGCCATAGTTCTGTACACCCTCTACCAGTTCGTGCTGCTGTGTCGCATAATTTCGAGGGTGTAGGTCAAGTATGGCGGGCGCAAACTTCACATTGAAGAAGTTTGACATGAACATGATCAAGGACCGATGCGAGATGGATTCTCGCAAGTCCCCGATGATGGTGATCATCGGCAAGAAGGACACGGGTAAGTCCTTCCTTGTGCGGGATATTCTCTTTCAGACCCAACAGTATTTTCCCGTGGGAACCGTGATCTCCGCCACGGAGATTGCGAACGAGTTCTTCCAGAACATGGTTCCCTCCAAGCTGATTCACGACAAGTACAAGCCCGAGATCGTTCAGAATGTCATCCGAAGACAGGCGGGTATCAAACAGCGGCGCAATGACGACAAGAAAGCGAAAGGTGGTTCGTCCAACATCGACCCTCGTGCGTTTCTCATTCTGGACGACTGTCTGTACGATGCCAAGAGCTGGATCAACGAAGAGTCCACTCGCTTTGTGTTCATGAACGGTCGTCACATTGACCTCATGACCATCATCACGATGCAGTATCCTCTGGGTATCACGCCCAATCTGCGCACGAACGTCGACTTCGTCTTCATTCTGCGTGAGAACATCCTGGGGAACCGTAGAAGGATCTACGAGAATTACGCAGGAATGTTTCCGACTTTTGAGATGTTTTGTGACTTCATGGACCAGTGTACGGAGAATTACGAGTGTCTGGTCATCTGCAACAACGTCTCATCCAATCGTCTGGAGGACCAAGTGTTCTGGTACAAGGCGGATGATCATCCGCCGTTCCGGCTGTGCGATGCGTCGCTCTGGACGGACAATCGTCCATTCCAGTCTGCGATGCTGCTGTCGTCCGAATACGACCCAGCCAACTTCAAGAAGAACAAGGGACCCTCTATTTGGGTAAAGAAGGACGAACCCTCCCGCCGCGGCTAGTGCGGCTAGTCTTTCGGCGCTTGGACTTGCGCTTACGAGTCTTGCGCTTGCCTCCCGCCGCTCCCGCAGCACGGTATCTTGCGTCGGGCGCCGGACCGGCGGAAGCAGGTGGATTCCAGTAGAGAATTGTTCGAGATAGATAAGACTCGGGTGCACCGGGTGGAAATCGTATTCCTTTTGCCTCTCGATAGATTTCTACACCCTCAAAAACATCGGCCCCCAGCCGTAGAACCCTTGGTTGTTTCACTGTCGAGGCGAAAATATCCCCCCGCCGATTTTGTATAAAATACTGCGCATGCCTTAGTGTGTATTGGCATTCAAAGTATAGATCTTCTTCATCCTCAAGCCGTGCGATGATATCGGAAATATCGGCGACATCATTGTTGTTCTTCAGCACGAGAAGCTTTCCTACTTCGTTGTCGGCGACATACCATTTCGTATTCAACCGAACAACTGAAAACACATGACTAGCACCAACGGGCGAGACGGTGGGGTTTTCAGCGCTTATGATTTGCTTGACGAACACGCTCATCGCAATAGGTGTTTCTCGTGAAGGTCCTGCACCCATCACTGATGCGAGTTTTCCAGTAGAAAACGTACCAAAGCGACTCTGATCAACCTTGCCTGGGAGAAACTCTGATAAAATCCATTCAAACAGCGCATCTTGGTGTGGTTTTTCGTTGAATGGACTGTAATCGAATTGTGTAGTACGAGAACTGGGACCGATAATCGCAGGAGGTCGTCCAGCCCGTCCGCTGTGTATTCTTGCATGGTCTAGAACTCGCATAAGCGAGATTCCTAGATTGCTGCATACTTCCGACGGGGTCGTACCATGCGTGTCTTCAGCAGGACTGAAGCTTCTTACACGAACAATGGAGATTTTGGGTTCTTCCGTATCAAGAATCCGAAGGACTCGTGTCCCAATTGTAGCTAGGAACATCCATGTCAAATATCTTGCGTCCGTTCGCAGAAATTCAGGATTAAGCTCTTCATCAGACACATCGATACTCCCTCTTGGAAATTGTTTAAAAAACCACGCCCAAAGAGCCTGACGCAACCCATCGGAATAGAACAATGCGGCTGTTACAGAATCAATCACACACTGTCCTGACGTCTGCGACGGAATCGGTGGATCGGGTAGTGATTCCAACATGTCTTCTACATCTTCCGGATCCTTCATCGACGTCGTCTCGTAGAAGATCCGACCCCCTTTTTGCGTCTCCATTGTCTAACCTTGCGAGAATAACGACGTCTTCCGCCTTCACCCGCTCCTGCCGCCGCTGGACCTCTTGCTCCTGTAGCAACGGAGGGACGTATCCCCGGAACATGTGCGACGAGAATTGCGTCAAGGTTTATGTATGCAAGATTTAGTCGATTGACATCACTTCCATCTTTTGCATCGTCAAGTTCTCTCTGGGCAGCTGTCATCAACCTCTGAATTTCTGTGTACCGGGCAACTTTTGCCGCATCTCCTGCTGTATTTGCAACTGCCAACTCTGTGTTGATAACGGATATACCGTACTGTCGCTGAGCTTCAGTCAGAGTCGGTGTGAAAGCAGGGTGGGGTTCTTCGACTACTGTGGGAAGAGGAGCCCTAGATTCTTTTGATGAATAGACGCTGGGCGGAGCATCTGGGCGCCGTACATGGCAATGCAGGCGTTCTCCGTGCGTCTCGGGCATCAATTGAATTTTTGTAATCCTCACGGCCATCTTTCCGATTCGGCGCACGACATTCATGACCTCTGGATCCGTTGTATCGAAGAAATGGAGCCGTTGACGTAAGAACTCACTGCCTAGCCTCGTATCCTGTCGCTTTTGTTCTTCGGTGTCTGCGGCATCCGATTCGGTTTCTTCGGGGGTGACTGGGATTTTCCGATAGTAATCGAACAGCGCTTTTCCGGAGAGACCTTTGTTCTCGGGTGTACCTGTGAACTCGCGCCAAGTTTCAATATGGCCGACAGGAAATCTGTCCCACTCTCCCAATTCCTCGTGAAGAAGCCCAGTATTGTCTGTGTTTGCAATTATCTTGGTCAAGTCTTCCTTATCCATGAGTAGATACCGAGTAATCATGGGGTTTACTGCAGAAGGCAAACCAAACCTTTTTTTGTCGGCTTCGGCTATCTTCTGAATATTCTGCTGAAGATAGCATTTGCGTATCACGTCTTCCGTAAGAGGTCGTTTGGGATCCGCTGGATTCATCCTCAGTAGGATTCCGATTTCATTGTCGCTGACGTACCAACTGCCATTGATACACATCAGACTCACTGCATGTGCTCTTTCTGGGCGACCTTCGGCGTCTGCCTGAGTTGAAAACCACGGATTTGTAGTGATCGGGGTTGTGTTGATATAGATTGCGACAATCTTCCGAGTAGTCGGAATTCGTACTTCTCCTGACAATTCAGCTCCCCCGTCAAATTCCTTGGTTCTGGGACTTCTTTCAATGGCCTGAAACACCTTCTCGAGAACAGTCGTTGATCCCTGCAACGACATCCGAAGATTTTCAGGAGCTTCGCCTCCGGGATCAAGCGACCCGTAGATTGTTCTCGTTTCGTCTCCAGAACTTGCCAGTGCTACTGCGAGAATCGCACACATCTCACTGGGCGTTTTCCCGTGCATCTCGGGCGCAGGTGTTGCGCTCTGTGTACGGGTATAGCTTATGGAAGTTCTCGGGTACTTTTGGAGGATCCGAAGAATTCGAGCAGCTCCGGTAGCCAAGAATGCTCTCGCTTGACGGAGAGTTCGCACTTTATACGAGACTCTCATGTCAAGAAGGTATGCGGAAGTAAGTTGTTCGTCGGGTATGTTGATGACACCACCCTCAACGCAATTTTTAAAGACCCACTGCCATACCCACTGCCGCACAACATCGGAATAAAACAGAGTTGTAAGAATTGCGTCCGTTGCGCACATCTCGGTTGTTTGCGCGGGGTTCGGTAGGTTTATACTCGTCTTCAGTATGTTTTCAATCACCGAATTCACCGCACGAACACTCCTAAGATAAGGAGGAATTTCATAGAACACGGCTCCACCTCTCTGACGCCCCATTGTATTCACTTACGAAGAATCTCGCAGCACGCCCTTCTCAGCTGGGTGAACAGGAACCGCAACCGAGTCCTCGAGAGCCGGAGCGCCACCACCCGCCGCAGCCGCCGCATTCTGCTTCTTGCGGCGCTCGTTCTCCTCCTTCTGCGCCTTGATCTTGGCCTCACGCTCCTCAGCGAAGAAGATCTCCTTGTTCGCCTCGTTCTCCTTGTACTTCCGCATCAGCTCGTTGAGCTCCTTCTCGGCATACTCGACCTCGGGCATCAGGTGCTCGGACGGGTCCCACGGCAGCCAAGCACCGACCTTGCCGATGTAGAGGTTGTCCTTCGGGTACTTGCGCTGGAAGACCTTCGCCATGATCTGGGCCTCCTCCACCGTCGGGAAGCAGCGGCGAACCTTGACACCCCGCACATTGGACCGGAACTCCACGGAGTTGTCGAACCGCTCCTGCAGGTCCTTCTCGTGCTTCAGCAGGAACACCTGATACTGCTCCGGCAGGTCCGTCGCACGAATCTCGGCATCCCGAACCTTGGCGAACTCGGTCGCATCGGCCAGCAGATCGTCGATCTTGATGCCATACTTCTTGGACAGGAACGCCACAAAGTGCTCCAGACCCTTGACCTTCCAGTCGTAGTCCATATACTTCACGAACTCCTCGAAGAAGAAATGCTCCTTCTGCTTGATCACCTTCTCGGGCGACAGGAAGGAAACAATGCAGTACTTCTGCGTCGGGATCTCGGGGTCCTCGTCCAGATAATCGATCACAGTGCCGTCGTCCTCGTGCTTCGGAAGCTCAGTGCGGGGCATTTACTGTATCACGAGGAGGAACTGAAAGTTGTTTCTACGCACACTCATAAATGTATGACCTTGCGACAAGTTCTCTCCTCTTTGTCGTTCTTGTGCCCGGCGTGGTCCTGTCGCTTGGCTCAGGAATCACGGCGGCCATTGTTCACGGTATTGTCTTCTATGTGATCCAGCGGTTCATCTCCCAGTATATCCCGTGGTGGATCATCTGGGCGGGTGCGATCTTTGCGATCGGCTGGAAGTTCTTCGGTGGGACGTCGAGCTATTCGGGATACGGGTATTAAATCCGGAGGAGCCAGACAGCAGCCGCTCCCGCCGCCTGAGCGAGGATGTTCTGGACCGCAGCGGTCGTGCCGATCTTGTTGGACAGATAGGCCCAGAGAGTCACAGCGGGGTTGAGCTGCGCCTTAGAGCTCAGGAGCAGACCGAGGAACAGAGCACCCGCCACTGCGATAGGAGTGCCGACAAGGGAGACAGCCGCAACCAGCAGGCCGGTGCCCAGAAACTCGACCAGTAGAGGATTCAGCATTTACAAGGGGAGTCTCAAAAAATCTTCGCTCTCTCTCAACAAACACGATGGACTCTTCTTCCAAGCCGAAGCCGACTCCGGCGGGTATTGATATGGGCGACCTTGTGATGCGCCTTGTGAAGTACATTCTGGAGGGCGTTGCCGTTGCGGTTGCGGCGTTCGTCCTGCCGGGCAAGACCCTCAAGTGGCAGGAGATTGCGATGATCGGCCTGACGGCGGCGGCGACCTTCGCTATCCTCGACATCTATGCGCCGTCGGTTGGCTCCGGTGCTCGCACGGGTGCGGGCTTCGGTATCGGCGCCCACCTCGTTGGCTTCCCTTAAGTCTTCAGGACTCCCGATGCTATCGATACAATCGTCGTCGTAATGCCAACTGCGAAGTTGTTCTGAGTCGTGTGCATTACCGTCAACAGAAACGAACACACTGGACTGGCCGTCGTCACAATGGACGCCGGAATGTCCCAGACCGTATGAGGCGTGCAGAAGTAGTTGAAGGCCAACGATGAACTCAGATGAGCTCCGTAGTTCAGGCCCACGGCAATGGCTGCAGCCTTTAACGCAGCGAGGGCCATTTTGAGAGGAGGCGAGGGTATTTTCCAATGTACCTCGTGCGTTACAACGGCAAGTGGTTTTCTATCCGCCCTCGTCCGTTCGAACCCGAACGCATGACGACGGACATTGCTTGGCTCCAAATCAAGGAGGGTCTGTCTCCCGCCGAGGCTTACCGCACTTGGTTTGAAAACCAGCGCAAAATTTCCCGTCTTCTTCAACAATGAACGTTCTTATCCTGACGCTGATGTTCGCCATCCTTGCGGTTCTGATCTATCAGTTCTGGAAGCCTTACCGCAAGCAGCCCAAGCAGGAGATTCCCAAGGATACGGCGTATCTCCACTTCTTCTACACGGAGTGGTGTGGTCACTCCCAGAAGGCGCAGCCCGAGTGGCAGAAGATCGAGGAGACTCTGCGTGAGACGCCGTATTTCGGCACCACGAAGGTCATCGCCAAGAAGGTGGACTGCGATGAGGACAAGGATACCTGCGACACGTACGAGGTCGACGGATTCCCCACCATCAAACTAGAAGCGATGGATGGCATCCGAGAGTTCAGTAAGAAGGTTACACATGAGAATCTGCTCACGTTCCTTCGAAGTGAGCTTGGTAAGGAAAGCAAAACCCTGTGAGTAACCCGATAGGATGAGACGCTCCTTGTCGGTCTGTGTCACGTCGTGAATTGCATGGACCTTGTCCTCAAGGAACCATAGCGCATACGGTGACTTGGGCGGGTGTCTGGCCCCCACGTACATCTGCTTGACCAGTTCCATGATGTTTCCCTCTTCGATGTCTCTGGGACGAATCGGGTTCTCGGGATAGCCTACGATAAAGGTGAGGCAGTCTCGGGGCAGATATTCGTCAAGGTAATACATGTAGACGCCACCGTCCAGATAGACGTTGCCGTAGACAATCTGAGGCTGGAAGAATAGCGGAATACACGCAGACGCCTTGAGTGCCGTGAGAATGGGGACTCTGTCCGTGAAGAACACCGGACGCTTGGTCGTGAAGTTAGAGGCCCCAATGTAGAGCTTCTGCGGCGCATCGGAAATCACCTTGCCTCGCAGATCAACACCGTGTTTCGAGAAAGCGGAAATCAGTGCCTTCTCCACGCAGTCCATTGGCAGGAGACCGCACTTGGTCGTGAGGTTCAGGACCGACTTGATCTTCATCTCGGGAAGAAGCACGTCGAAGTTCATGGTCTCTTCCATCATGGACTGAATCTGCTCGAGACTCAGTCGAAAGGCCAGAGCGGTGGCGATGAAGGCCCCGATGGAATAGCCATAGATGCCATCCGGGAACTCGAGGGTGTCCTGAAATTCCAGCAGGGCTTTCAGACCACCCACGTGCAGACAGCCTCGCATACCACCGCCTCCGAAAGCGATCGAGCGAAACAACTGGGGCATAATTCTGTCCCTTTGTAGTAAGGTATGTTGAAAGCGAAAGACGTTTGGGACGAACAAGAGTCCAGACGGGAGCAGCGTATGGCGGCGATGCGTCCCGTCCTAGCCCAGTTCCATGCGAAGATCCGCAAGCAGGCGATTCACTCGCCCAATGCGCCCTACATTGTGACCGAAATTCCCGAGTTTGTCTTCGGCTATCCACTGTATCAACTCGGCGAGGCGAGAGACTACCTCATCAAGACGCTGACCACTTCAGGGTTCCAAGTCTGGCCCGTGAACGAAAAGTATCTGCTGATCTCGTGGGTGAAGAATGCGGGTCGCACGGCGGGAACCTATCGCCCACCCCTCATCACCAACTACCGGCCGCAAGTGTACGATCCAATTGCCCTTGGAAGTATGTTGAGATAGGGTAGATGTATCGACGGGACTCGAACTATCTGCTCGCCTTCACGGGAGGTCTGAGCTACCTGTTCAATGCCTACGTCGCTTACCAGTTTGGATCAGTCTCCACAGCCTTTGCCTCGCTAGGTCTTGCCTTGAGTTCTATTTGGTTTCACATTGCCCGAGACGATACGTCTTTCTGGATGGACCAGATGTTCGTCCATGCCTATGGAAGCATTGCTCTGAAGGAGAGCTGGGACAGGGGATTCATCGAGCTCGGTCTCGTCATACTCGGCATACTCTTCTCAACGCTGCTCTACTACGCAGGACAGATGGGCAACTGCTATACCTTCCACCCCGAGCTTGAGGTAGCAACGGCGTACCATGCCTCTCTTCATATGGGCAGTGCGATTCTGGTCTCAAGCGTCTTGGCGGGTTCTAACGTTCTGCTCCTCACCGACGTGCGTTAAAAACGGATACCTTCCGTTCAGGGGAGAAAGCACCATGGACTGTGGACATGAGTCAGTGGAAATCGACGATGGCGAGCGTATTTGCATGTGCTGCGGCGCAATGCTTGGGAGCTATATTGATGAAGGCGCAGAATGGCGTGTCTACGCCAACACCGAAGATGATCCGTCCCGTACTGGCACCATTACATCCGAACTCCTTCCAAACTCGTCGTATGGCTCAATGATGTTGCGAAAGAGAATTCCCGGTCAGTCGGCGGAGTCAAAGTCCGTCATGAAGTTGTCCCAGTGGCTGTACTCGTCTCACGGCGAGCGGTCGTGGATGGGCATCTTCAATATCATTCAGGACACCTGCGGACGCGCATGTCTCCCGAAGGCGATTGTAATGGATGCGTGTGGAATGTTCAAGAATGTCGTGGACTCGCAGAAGACTCGAGGCGAGACTCGACGGGCGATGATGGCGGCGGCAGTGTTCACGGCCTGTCGGCAGAATGATGCGGCTCGGTCCCACGAGGAGATCGCCGAGATGTTCAACGTCGGCATTCGGGCCCTGTGCAAAGCTCTGGCGAACTTCGAGAACGAGAGCGCTTCGGTGCTCAATACCCAGCTGGGCATCGCCGAGCGGATGTGCTCGGATCTGGGTGTCTCGGACACGGATCGGGACAAGGTCATCCTGCGGCTGCATCAGCTGCCCGAGATGGAACATACGCCCAAGACGATTGTGGCGGGTGTTCTCTCGGTTGTGCTGGGGGGTCAGATTGCCCGAGTCTCGGAGGTCTCGGGTGTGTCAACGGTGTCGATCCGGAAGATTGTGGAGAAGCTCAAGCCGGCGTAGTCTCCTCGGCGGGAGCAGGCTCGGGCGCAGGCGGCGGCTGAGGAGGATCTTCAAGGACATCCTCAGACGAGATACCCATCTCGGTAAGACGATCCTTCACCTTCTCATACAAAAAATCCATATTTCCCCAGTTGGTGTTGTAGGGTACTTGGATACCGATGTTGTATTCAAGTGTCGGCGCAAAGAGTGGGCGGAAGCCTTGGAGACGTTTTTCACGACTGAAATGGGTCTCTTGGGTGATGTTGATGTTCGTGTAGTATCCATTGAAACTACACGAAACTGAGGTAATGCGAGAGTACACCGACTGAATCGATACACCCTCCCGTGTCTCAAATGCCGTATGGATAAGAAGCCCCATTGTGTATGCTTAAGGAAAATTGGGTGTAATATCTGGCGTCTCCCCGAGGAAGACGATGTTGAGGTAGGGAGCTAAATTGGCATTGGCAAGTTGACCATAGTTGTTCACGTTGAACCGGTAATACTGAGTGGCGTTTGATTCGAGATACCCCGTGAATGACATCAGCGCATAATTGTACGGTGTTGCATTGACTATGATCATTTGTCCATTTCCGGCGTCGGTAGCGTTGCCATATCCGTTGCTGAAACCCGTGCTCACATCGAGCCATGCCGTGTAGCCTGCACCAGAGGCAGCGAACGTGTAGTTGATCGACCAGATCCCGCTCTTTCGGATGGTGAAGTAAGAACCCTGTAGCGCATCATCGACCCATACCAGAAGATTTGAACTCATCGTATTCGAGTTCGTTGTATTCCAACGGAGACGGTTGGCGACGTTGGATCCCGTCTTTCCCGAGATACCCCGAACCCAGAGGAAGTTGCTCGTGTTGTCCATGCGGGGCCACGTGTTGATGTTGATCGAGGCAGCCGTGCCGGGCGATGCGCTGATGTCGAGAGTATACGATGGGATCTTGTTGATACCAACCGATGACGTATTGATCGCCACCGTGTTGCTGTTGGACGTACCGAGGTAGAGGGCAGCACCCGTCGACTGAGGGCGGATGTACGCAGCATTGCTGTAGCCTTGGATGATGAGACCGTCTGTAGACGATGTGGCGCCGACATAAATGGTGGCGCCCTGCCCAGAGATGTCGAGTGCTCCGTTCGGGACGCTTGTTGCAATACCTATGTTGCCATTGGAATGGATGCGCATGCGTTCGACTAGAGTGGTACTGCTGCCCGTTTGGAAAATTAGATTCCCAGAGAAGCCGGTTGGAGTAACGGCCGACATTTGCGATGCGATACGGGCTTGGGGATAATTCGTTACCGTGTTTCCGAAGAGAATGGTCGCAGACTTTCCTAAGTCGGCAGTAGTTCCGTACACTCCCGTGCTCTCAAGTATAAGCGTGTCTGTCCCGTTGTTAAATCCATACCCCGTGAGAGAACCGTCTGCGCGAATTCGGACACGTCCGGATACGTCAAATTGTACAGCAGGATTGCTGGTTCCGATACCCATACTGCCGTTCGAATCAATCCGCACACGCTCACGTCCCGCAATTGTAAAGCCAATGTTGCTCACGGCTGGGAGGTAGAGACCCGCAGAGGCATCCGTCATAAACGCATACGTCGGGTTGTTGACTGCGCCGGCAGATCCACGATACCGCCCGCCGCTGATGTCGATCGTCCAACTGGTTGCCGCATTGCGTACAAATCCTGCAACGACGCCCGCAGTCGATGCTGCATTGGATGCTCGCATGACACCCGAGACATCAAGAGCAACCGCCGGATTGCTCATTCCAATACCCACACCACCCGATGTGACGCTCATCGCAAGAACGTTGGATATACCAGGTCCAGCCGATGCTTCGGCAGTAGCCCCATTGTTGGTGAAGAAGTCGATTGCATTGGTAGAAGTCAATAGCTGTACATCGTGACGGCTGCGGATGAAGTGGCGGAACCCACCCGTCGAACCAGCTCCCGCATCACCCCACTGTAGTGCAATCGCAGGGAATGAAGTGAACGTTGAAGTACTAACTACAGCTCCAGTTCCCTGATATCCACCGGCTACCTCGAGTAGAGCAGTCTTGGCGGCGCTCGAGGGGTTTCCAACTTGAATGCTGCTGTTGTCGATGCGCAGACGAGCAGTACCGGCCACGGCAACGCCGAGCTGGTTGGACGCAGCCAGATACAGGCCAGCACAGATATCGGTTGCAAGGAACCCAAACGCTGGATTGTTTACGGCTCCTACTGCAGTCCGAACACGCCCTCCACTGATGTCGTAGAGAGTCGGTGTTGTTGCGTTTCGGATATACGACGAGAGCAGAGGCCCGCTGAATACGTTGTTGTTGGACATAGTCAGAGCAGTTCCTGCAAACGTTGCAAATCGAGTTCCGGAAACGGCCACGTCGAGACCACCAACGGCATTCAGGTAGAGCCCAGTCGTGGTATCAGCCGTAAATCCAAACGATGGCGCCGCTGCCGTGCCGTTTGCGAGCACCATGCGGTTCCCCGACAGAACAATGCCACCGATATTGTTGGACGTTGCTCCAGAGTTACTGATGGCTCCGTTGTTGAGCGATACGCCACCGATGTTGTTGGATGTCGTCGATCCATTGCTGATGACTCCGTTGTTGAGCGTTACGCCGCCGATGCTGTTGGACGCAGTCGCTGTACCGATGAAGTTGCTCGCCGTACTGGTTGCCGAGTTGCTGATGTTGCCACCGCTGATGTCGAACTGCGAAGGGGTCAGTGCATTCCGCAGGAAGCCACCCACGATAGCATTGCTGTTGCTGAGAGTGACGCCGCCAATTGAGTTGGAAGCCGCTGCCGTGCCGATGAAGTTACTCGCCGTGTGAGTCGCCGAGTTGCTGATATTGCCTCCACTGATATCTAGCCCACCGCTGCCTGGGGACACTGTGTGACGGATGTAGCTGGTAACAATTGCGTTGCCCGACGAGAGTCTTCCCGTATGTGTGACGTTTGTATTGGAAAGAGTCACGCCGCCGATTGAGTTGGAAGCTGCCGACGTCCCGATGAAGTTGCTCGCCGTACTGGTTGCCGAGTTGCTGATGTTTCCGCCGCTAATGTCGAACTGCGAGGGAGTTAGAGCATTGCGCACGTATCCGCCGATAACTGCATTGGTGGTTGCGATCGCACCTTGGAAAGTACCGGTGATATTGCCGTTGCTCAGAGTCACGCCGCCGATTGAGTTGTTCGTCGTGCTCGAATTCGAAATGACACCGTTGCTGAGCGTGACGCCGCCGATGTTGTTCGAGTTGGCTGCGGTGCCAAAGAAGTTCGCCGACGTGGTCGAACCCGAGTTGCTAATGATCCCGTTGGAAAGCTGAACACCGCCAATGTTGTTGTTTGCGGCTGCGGTGGTGTTGCTGATGGCACCGGCATAGGTGATGTTGGTGTTGGAAAGAATGACCCCGCCGATCCTGTTGGAAGTGTTATCCAGCGTGCCGATGAAGTTGTTTGCCCGAATCGCCGACTTGGCCGTGATGTTGCCGCCGCTGATGTCGAGTCCGTCGGGAGTCAGTGCATCTCGCAGATATCCCGGAAGAACGATGTTCGCCGTCGTGAAGTTGGTCGAGGAGAACGTTGTTGCAGTCAGAGTCGTCACCGTACCTCTCGAACCCGAGATGTCGGTGGCATCCACTCGACCAAACCGACCACGGTATCCCGACACATCCTCGCCGAACACAGTCGTTGCGAAGATGTTCGTGACGTGTGAAGCTCCCCCAGAAAGATCATTGACTGCGATGATGTTGGAGGCAGTAACGTCACCCGTGAACGTAGACCCCGGAGCCACGACGGAACTAGCGCAGATGTCACCGTTGATACTGAAGATTGCCCGCTTTCCAGCAGCGTACGACTCGAAGTTGAACACGCTGTTGCCGCAGGGATCCTTCTGCATGATGATGCGACCTGCACCATCGTCGAACTTGAGATTGCCGACAAGGTTGAATGTGTAGTCTGCGGGATCAGAGTTGATACCGAGCGCACCACGGATGAAGGAATATCCGGAGACATCCAGCGAATGCGGGACATTCGTGAGGGGATTGTTGTTGAAATCAGTGGCCTTTCCCGGTTCCATACCGACGCCCAGCCGATAGGTAATCCGAGAGTCACCCGAGATGTCCATGTTGTAGCTCGGATCCCGACCGATACCCACCTTGCGGGTACTCAGGTTGCCGTAGATGGTCGGAGTCGGACCGATCAGCAGCGTGTTGCTCAGGTTGGAACCCGTGAGGTTGTGGCCGATCAGGATGTTGTTCGAACCCGTGCCCAGCGATCCGGTGTTGCTGCCGATGTAGATGTTCGAGATCCCGTTGCCCTTGGTATTGGGACCAATGGCGACATTCACTGACGAATCAAGGGCGTTCGCACCCGAGTTGTACCCGATGTACACCGAGTTCTTCGTGTTCGAGATGTTGCTCGCAGCCGCATACCCCAAGGCAGTCACGTTGCTGCACCCTCGCAGGTTGCTGTAGTCATTGCCCGCATTCGATCCCACGTAGACGTTCTCGTTCTCGTCTCCGATCGCTGCGGTAAAGGCGGTGACCGTGTTGGCGGTGAGAACGTCGATATTGCAGACGTCAAGTCTTGGCGTGAACATCGCCGTCGACCCACCCGTCGGCGTTTCGTACCGGTAAACCGGTCTGAACACATTCACGAGTAGGTTCTGTGAAGAATTCGTACTACTCATTGTTATATGACTTAGGTGTTTTCTGTGTATATATCACAGCGCATAGATGTCGTATACCCTTTTCCCGATCGTCAAGCACGAGGAGCACCTCTACAAGATGTACAAGCAAGCCGTCGCCTCGTTTTGGACTCCCGAGGAGATTCCATTCCACAAGGACCTCCTCGATTGGGAGAAGCTGACCGACGACGAGAAGCATTTTGTGAAGCACGTGCTGGCGTTCTTTGCGGGGTCCGATGGAATCGTCCAAGAGAACTTGGCGACTCGGTTCCAGCGGGAGGTGGACTCGCAGGTAGTCAAGCTGTTCTATTCCTTCCAGAATGCGATGGAGGGCATCCACTCGGAGACGTATTCCCTCCTGATCGATGCCTACGTCAAGGACAAGAACGAGCAGGACACGCTGTTCCGTGCCATTGACACCATCCCCTGCATCAAGAAGAAGGCGGACTGGGCCCTCCGGTGGATTGAGTCGCCCACCGATAGCTTTGCCACTCGTCTTGTGGCGTTTGCGTGTGTGGAGGGCATCTTCTTCAGCGGCGCCTTCTGTGCGATCTACTGGCTCAAGAAGCGGGGCCTGATGCCGGGTCTGACGTTCTCGAATGAGCTCATCTCTCGGGACGAGTCGCTGCACACCCTGTTTGCGGTTGCGCTGTATCACACGCTGACGGAGAAGCTGGAGGACAAGGACATCAAGACCATCGTGGCCGAGGCGGTGGCCATCGAGAAGGAGTTCATCGTGGATGCGCTGCCTTGCTCGCTGATCGGCATGAACTCCAAGCTCATGACGCAGTATATCGAGTTCGTTGCAGATCGCCTTCTAGTGCAGCTCGGCTGCGAGAAGCTCTACAAGACGCAGAATCCGTTTGATTTCATGGAGCTGATCAGCCTCGAGGGCAAGACGAACTTCTTCGAGAAGAAGGTCTCCGAGTACTCTCGTCCGACCGACAATGTCAGCACGATTCGTCTTGACGATGATGATTTCTAAGTAGGATACAATGCCACCACCACCAATGAACTTCGATAAAGGGGATATCAACATACTCGCAGTGAATAATGTCGATAGGATTCCCGGACTCATGGTGAGACACGATTTGAATGAGTTGAATGTCGAAGGAGGTCTCGAAGAGACCCTGAACATGGTTCCGGTGTATACCACAATTCTTCCCGCCGGAACTCTTCTGTTTCGGGGGCTTCGTGATCCGGAACAAGTGTTCGATGATTACCTAGGACAGCCAACTCCTTACTACAGGTCGTATTGCCTGACCAGCCTCTACAATGTCTTCTTCTATCCGTTCCCGTTTGTCGACGAGACAGTCCATAAATACAATGTTATGGCTGTCTACGTTCTGGCACAGGATGTAGAAGTTGGATGTTACATCAGTCCATCGCCACTCAGCCGTGGGGACAGGCAGTTGGATGGCCATCCTCTTGTGCCATGCGACCAAATTAACGGAACTGGATGTTTGTCAACCGAGGGTCACGCATATGACCCGTGTTTTCGAGATACGTTTATTGAAGCACATCCAACTGTCACGGGAATCATCGCTATCGCAGGAGGAGACCGCAATTCTTTAGTTCGTCAGCTGAAGACAGAAGTTGCCTCCGCCGACCTCAAAGGTGCTGTGAACCGCTATTTCTCGTTCTACAGGGATTCGCACAGTATGGCTCCTGGCGTTCCAGAAATTATACTGTTCCCTCGTCGCAAGCGGTTGCCCGACTACAACCAAGAAATCAAGACCATGTTCTCGGAGTTCGGGGATTTTCCACTTGGAGACTGGCCCCAGCACGAACACATCCCTCATCTGACGGGTTGGGTAAAGGATCAAGTCGACGATGACGGTGAACCTACGTTTACGTATCACCTGTTCTCCATGATTCCTCGAACTGAAGCAGGACGCATCCGAGACCTAATCGACACGGGTATGCAGAAGAAAGATGCCGGCGCAGGACTGACTGCGCAGAGCTACCCAATTCGCATCGACCCGACAACTGGGTTCTTTGTATCCCTGAAGTACTACCAAGGTGACCCCAGCAAACTCATCGCAGATCCAAACAGACTGGGAGAACGGTTCCCCGAGATGAAGTTCAAACGAGGTGTCTATCCTACTGCGAAATTGAAGGCAGGCGTCGCTGCGTCACTAAGCGGTCGGCTGCCGGCGGCTGCGGCCGCTCCGGCTCCTGCGGGTCCTGCGGCGGCGGGTGCTGGACCTGCGCCTCCCGCCGGTGGGAACCGGCGCCGCACCCGGCGGAAGAACACCCGTGCGTAAGAACTCATCAATCGCATTCGCACTTGCCTGAATCTTCGGGTCCATCGGTTTGGGATCAACGTCCCACGCAAGGGTTAATTTTGAAGGCTGCTCCTCTTCCATGGGATGCTCTCTTATGAGAATATCACATGAGAAAGTGTAATATGAAGACTCGTCGTTGGAAGATGCCTCGTAAGTATTCACGGCGGTACTGCAAGAAGACGTCCTGCAAGCGTATGGGGTTCACTCAGCGCTCCAGCTGTCGCCCGTATAAGAATTGCTTCTGATGTCCCCGCTCCGATCGTCTAACGGAGGTTGGAACAGTCAATAAATGCGAGTGTTGCCCGCAGCCGTGGTGCACTTCTGGTCTCCACCCGGAGACGGTCCACCAACCGCCGCACACTCATCGAAGTACTCAATCCGCAGGGCCTTGGCAACGAGCCAGACTCCCAGACCAACCGCCAGAAGGATCAGACCATACTTCGCAAACGACCACAGGAAACCAGGGTAGGTACGGGCCTTGGTGGCCGCAAAAATCGCCGTGCCCGTCAGAAGTGCATCAGCAAGACCGCCGCCTCTCTTTGCCATTTTATTTGAACGCAAGAAGATTCCCTGCGTCTGGTTTAGGGGCAACTCTTCGAGAGGACAAGTAAATGGACTTTCAACATGTCTCCATTGCGCTTCTGGCGTCCATGGTGCTCGTTCTGGCGGGCATGGTCGGCTGGCTCT
>JACCDP011302626.1_pt1 | contig 24153 bp, 15 predicted proteins | sample 7445841 | NCBI WGS metagenome assembly JACCDP01 (sample SAMN15323441, study PRJNA562643) | freshwater metagenome | isolation source: river surface water | place: USA:Blue River Watershed | collected 2017-08-17
CTCAGCACTCCGGGCACAGGATGGGTAAATGCTACATTACTTGATGCCAGAACTAGATTAAATTCTGCTAGAAGCGAAATTCAAAGCCATGCGGTAAATTATATCAAACGCGAATATCCAACATTAGTATTCAATGAAACTACCTGTTCAAGAGATGTAGGATATATCGTTGATGCTCTCGGCTATGACCTAATGTTTGGTGCTAATTTTGCCAGCATCAAAGCTGGTCTTGCATATCGCAGAGGCACCAGTTCTGCACAACTAGTAATTGCTAATCAGTTGGCTGCTACAGATGATATATTGGATTTTATACGTGCCAAAGTCCGTAAGATAGTAGCAGCCGGAGCAGTAGTTACTGCTGATTTGATCTGGGATGATATTATCGCATACGTGAACACAGGTACACAGCCTATCATTACCGGTACTAATTCTCCTACCGAAGATTTAAACATTATAAATGCTGGAAAAATACTAGAGCTAAACGAAGATTTCTTGGCAGCAGAAGCTACTGCCTATGCCGACGACACGTTTAAATCTACAGTTACTAACTCGACAGGCAGCACTACGGACGAATTTACCTGTGGATCTCAAACTTGGATGGTTGCCGGAGACACTGTGAGATTCTCGGGTACGGTATTTGGCGGTATCAGCACAAACACTACCTATTACATCTTAGCCAGCGGTTTAACTGCAACAACCTTTAAAGTTTCGTTGACTCCTGGCGGAACAGCAGTAGATCTGTCTACAGCGTCTGGTTCGATGACTGTACGCTGGTATTATAGCTCTGCACGTTGTCAAAATGATGTAAGAAATTATGTTCGCTCAATCAGCTACGATCTAATACACACAGGCAATTACAAATCTATGTTAGCTGCTCGTTACTACAGAAATGCATTGACAGGTTCTAAACTAGAAAACATGTTCTTGGTTCGAAATGGCTGCGGTGTTAGAAATATGACAGTTACAGGTCTTGACGGGTCGTCCGACGGTGACCAAACTGGATATTATGCCGATGGACTTTTACCTGCTAACGAGTATGGTACACGTAGACCTCGAGCTGGAGCTTACGTATCTCTAGATCCGGGTTGGGGACCAAACGATACTCGTGTTTGGGTGACCAACAAATCAACCTATGTCCAGAACGTCACTACTTTCGGTACAGGAGCGACAGGACAGAAGATTGACGGAAGCCTACACGCTGGCGGAAACGATTCGATCGTTTCTAATGACTTTACACAGGTAATCTCAGACGGTATTGGTGCATGGGTCACTAACTTAGGCCGCGCAGAACTTGTTTCGGTGTTCTCATATTATGCACATATAGCTTACCTAGCTGAAAATGGCGGTAAGATTCGTGCTACTAACGGTAACAACTCCTATGGAACATTTGGATCAGTAGCAGAAGGTGTTGATGTAACAGAAACTGCGATCACAGGCAAGATCAATAATCAAAACGCAGAAGCAGACGTCCGTAATGTATTAGTTGACGGCGATAAAATACTAGCTTTTGAATATGGGAACGCGGGTAGCGCATATTCTTCAGCCACTTATACTATATCGGGCGCTGGGGCATCAGCCGCAGCTAGAGGCGACGAAATTAGAGACGGTGCAGTATTTCAGGTTAGACTAACTGATCCTGGAGATAGCTCAGGTCCCGGAGGAACTGGATACATCACTGCCGGTAACGTAGCTCAAGCAGGCAATACCACACAGATTACCATCGCGGCCGCCGACACAAATAGTTCGGCAGCTTATGTAGGTATGAGCATCTATCTAACAGCGGGCACCGGAGCAGGACAATACGGATACATCGGTACCTATAATGCAGGTTCTAAGATAGCTACTGTTTTCAAAGAAAGTGACGGTACAGCAGGTTGGGATCATATAGTTCCAGGTACAGCAATAGAAGCGGCCCTAGATGTGACTACAGGATATCAGATCACTCCTAGATTGAGTTTTAGTTCTCCAGGATTTAGCAAGACTCGTGCTAGCTTACCCGCTAGCAGAGATTGGACAGATATCGTGTACGGTGACGGATATGCTGCCTATACTGGACTATTTGCGACCAGCGGCGGTTCTGGATCTCTAGCAACATTCAATGTGACTCGCCGAAAAGGACAGTATACAGTAAGCGCACTCGCAGGCGGTGTATCATATGTGGTAGGAGATACTATAACTATCATTGGTACATCAGTTGGTGGAACAACACCGGACAATGATATTACTATTACAGTAACTCAGGTTGGTAATACTGGTGCTATTCAGGCTGTAACCTCGACCGGTTCCGCGGTGTCTCCTAAATATGTGGCCATAGCCAAAGGCACAAACCAAGGTGCATGGAGTTTAGATGGTATAAGTTGGAACGCTATGACTATGCCGGGGTCACAGGAATGGACTGCGATAGCCTACGGTGCTGCTAGCAACGTTAGCTATTTCGTTGCTGTAGCAAGAAACAGCTCTGCAGCAGCATGGAGCCGAGATGGTATAAACTGGACCTCAACGACACTAGGTGAAGTAGCCGATTGGTGTGATGTTGCTTATGGTAACGGTACATTCGTTGCAGTTTCAGAAAGCGATTCTAGCACAACATTCCGTTCATTGAGTTCCAATGGGGGACAATCATGGACTTCGGGTACTATAGCCAGCGGAGCTAAAGCTATCGCATACGGCGGCACAAGATTCGTAGTAGTCGAAGGCAATTTTTCAAACTCCGTGGCTTATTCGACGACTGGTTCATCATGGACAGTAACTACACTACCAGCCAACGACGACTCGTCGGAGTCAAACTGGGTAGATATCGCCTACGGTAATAATAGATTCGTTGCTATAGCAGACAATGCTGCGATGGCTGCTTACTCGTTTGACGGTATTACTTGGACTAAATCAACACTGCCTGCGATTGCAGAGTGGAGTTCGTTGAATTACGGCCAGGGTGTATTCTACGCTACTGCCATAGGTGATATCGCAGCTACATCCTATGACGGCAAGTCCTGGACGCTACGTGATAACACCTATGCTTACATAGACATCACTAATACTGCAGAGGATACCAATGCAGGATATGTGGCAAGAACATTGCCAAATTCGGCCTATTGGACAGATGTTATTTGGACTGGCGCCAAGTTTGTCGCAGTAGGTCACGACAATAGCGCAGCGCCCTACGGCGCTTCTAGCACCGATGGCGAAACATGGACTTCGGTGACTTTACCCACAGTTAGCGCAACTTATACCTATTCGGCTATTGCATACAACGGATCGAATAGATATGTAGCTGTGATACAGGACAGCAGAAACATCGCATATTCCACAGACGGAGTGACTTGGACATCATTCAGCAATGCGTTCACTTCACCATTGGCTACCTGGACTGATGTGGTCTATGGTGATAAATGGGTATGTATATCTGGATCTAGTGCTAGAGTACAATACGCTACTGATCCTACAGCAGCTTGGTCAAATGCTACGATTTCGGGAGGCTCTACAGAAAATAGTGCTATAGCCTATGGTACCGTAGGGGCCAACACCTATTATGTAATAGTCAGCGGTTATACTTCAGGTAGCCAGATTTCTAGCTACTCCACTGACGGTATCACATGGACATCTGCATCAAGCATGCCTAGCAGCGATGTCTGGAGTTCGATAGCCTATGGCGACGGCAAATTTGTAGCTGTAGCAGGAAATACAACAACTGCTACTACCAAAGCAGCTTATTCGACCAATGGCACTACCTGGACTGCTGCTACATTGCCAACTTCGGCGAGATGGATCAAAGTTGTATACGGTGGAAATGCATTTACAGCATTTGCATATAATTCAGATGTGACAGCTTACAGTGAAGACGGTGTAACGTGGGTAGCTGGGCCAACATTGACTGCTACAGCAAATTGGAACACAGCAGCCTACGGCAACGAGAGATTAGTAGCTTTGGTTACTGGCGGTTCAACATTAGCTAACTCAAATAACTTTGAATTGAATAGTAATTTGTTGACTACTACCAGCGGGACCGAAGAGCTCAATGTCAACGACATCGTAGTTTTTGATAGAGATTCTACAGGTGCTGAAATATTTGGCGGTGTAAGATTCGAAGATACCAAGTACTATATTACCAGTATCAAGAATTCTACACAGTTTACTATTTCAGAGACAAAGGGTGGTTCTAATCTTACATTGACCTCGGGCAGCGGCAGTATGCTAGCCCGCACCGGCAAAGAATATACAGCCAGCGCGATTGGCAACTATCTTGGCGAACCAAAATGGATCGTGCTCGGTAAAGATTCGCAAGGAGTTCTTGGTGTGAGACAAGGTTGTAAGACGATCGCTAGATCCTATGTCAGCAATGGAGAGATCGCAGAAATTTGGATCACAGAACCTGGTTCTGGCTACACAGAAGCACCTACGATGACTATCACGGATCCTAACAATACTGGACCAGATGCTACATTTACAGTACGTCTAGGGAACGGTGCTCTAGGACAGCCAACATTTACCAATAGAGGTGCGAATTATTCCGCAGCGGCAGCGATAATTAGCGGCGACGGATATGCCGATAACTATCAGGTCAGCGGATTTGTAGGCTTCAAGAATCTCACAGATCTGCCTATCGCTGGTTCGAACGTGCAGATAGCAGGCATAGATGATGTTTATTACAAACTAGTCAATGTAACTAACATTTCAGGAGTTGCAGGTAACTACAGTGCAACACTACAAATCAGTCCTGCAATCAACAGCCTTGAAGCGCCAGAACACGAGAGCCTAGCAACTATACGCAGACGTTTCTCTCAGGTACGACTAACAGGACACGACTTCTTAGATATTGGTACAGGTGATTTTACTAATACCAATTATCCAGGATTACCGTTTACTGATCCTATTCCGGCCAATGAAACTGTACAAGCCGCTGGCGGTAGAGTATTCTACACATCGACCGACCAGGACGGTAACTTCCGAGTCGGCGGATTGTTCAACGTCGAACAGTCAACTGGTGTTGCTACTTTAAATGCTGATGCGTTTAACGTAGCAGGATTGAACGAACTGAGTTTGGGATCTGTAGCACTGGGGGGATCAGGCGCTACGATTTCAGAATTCTCAACAGATCCGTTCTTTACACAGGATTCTGACTCAGTAATACCAACGCAACGTGCTATCAAAGCCTATATCACCAGTCAAATTGGTGGTGGTGGTTCTAGCTTGAACGTAAACACCCTAACTGCAGGTGTGATTTACATAGCTGGGCAATCAATTAGCACAACTACAAATGTTGAGATCAACATAAATACAAAAGTAAACTTCAAAGGCGGTATCGTTGGAGATGCTTTAGTACTCAACTATTTCTTACTAAACAATTGATGGAGAATCGATAAATGGCAACAGGATTATTAGGTCAAGCAGCAGTAGCAGCAGCGACCAACACAATATTATACACAGTGCCCAGCAGCACTTTCACAGTGTGCAGCATCAGTCTGTGTAATAGAGGAACTACCACAGCCTCTGTAAGAATAGCATTAGCGGCTTCAACTTCGCCTACCAACGCAGAATATATCGAATATGATGCACAGATAGGTGCCAATGGAGTATTAGAAAGAACTGGTATAATGATGAATGCGGGCAGAAGCATCATTGTTTATGTAAACACCGCTAACGTATCAGCCAGTGCATTTGGTATCGAAACTTCAACATCATAATACTAGGAGATAAAATAAAATGGGACGACAAGTATCATCCTTTGGCACAGAAAGCGTAACTAATAGAACGCTAACGACCACAACGACTATAAACGCTGGAGAAAGGATTTTCGCTAATTCTACATCTGGCGCTTTTACATTGACACTTCCGGGTTCACCCTCAGAAGGGGACACTGTGCAGATCATCGACATCGCTGGAACTTTCAGCCTAAACAATGTGACGATCGCTAGAAACGGTCAAAAAATACAGAATCTCACAGAAGATTTAACACTAAACTTAAACAATGCCGCTATTACTATGATTTATTCCGGCGCAACCTTTGGTTGGGTGTTTGTTGGTCCCTAATTGGAAATAGAAAATGCCAAAATTATCTGATCTACTATCGACTAGAGAGATCACAGCTAATCAGACGAACCTCGAAAAGGGCAGAGTCTATGTAGTTTCACCGGCCACTATGTATAGTTGTATACGTAGTGACCATTTATGGTGTTGGACTTCGCCCGGTTGCGGAACCTTAGACATTGAAATCTGGGGTGCAGCTGGTAGCGGCTCAAGAATGTGTTGCTGTGGTTTTGGTCTACCAGGAAATGCTCCTGCTTACTCAAAGAAAAAAATCGCAGTCTATTGCGGATCGGCTATATGTGCCTGTCCAGGAATGGCCTGTAATGCACATGATCTGTGTTTTTCAGGCTGCGGTGTGCCAACTTATCTCCGTTGGTTCAATGCTAGAGATCTATGCGGAAATACTAACGGCTGTATGTGTGCTCAAGGAGGTCGAGGAGGTACAGCGATCTGCTCGACCAGTACTAATGCCTACTGCTGTTTCCGTGCTGCAGGATTCTGTAATTCACAGTTTACCAGCGGCGCATCAAACTGTGGTATAATCTGTAATCACTGCAACGGCGGCCATATTGCCTGCGGTTATGGCGGAGATGTGAACTGTTGCGGTTGCATCAGTTACATGCATTTCTTCTGCGAAACAGGCAATCCTAGACCCTGTTATGTACACCAATTTATCGCCTATGCTGCTGGAATATTCTCAGAGCAAGGTGGTGTAATCGCTTCAAAACCAGAAGAGGATCCAGAATATGGTCAATGGTCTGGAGCTGGTCTGCACGAGCATGCTCATACCCTAAATGCTGTAAGCCGTTCACCTGTAGCGGGTATTCCTTGGATGACCTGTTATTCAGGTAACCAATCATGTGGTTGCTATGAAATGTTTGGCTGTATGCCGTATATGCCTTATGGTGTAGCAGGAGCACCGCCATATCCATGTCCAGACGTAAGAGATCACGGCAAACGTGGAGGTCACGGTGCTATCAGATTGACATATAGAGGTTCTAACGCTTACGGCCAGAACTGTGCAAAATTAGGAGGCGGTTACTAACATGGCGAAACTCACGCAATTATTAGGTAACAGAGAGCTAGCCTGGGAAGATAACCTAGAAAAAGGTAGAATCTGGGCTTACACTGACGGTAACATGTACAGTTCATTCTGCAATGGTTTCTGTTGGCGTGCTCCAGGTACTGGCTGTGCCATAATCGAAGTATGGGGTGCTGCAGGTTCCGGCGCACAGATGTGCTGCTGCGGAGCAGGACTTCCCGGAAATGCGCCAGCTTATGTTAAAAAATGTATCTGTGTGCAGTCAGGTAACTATGTCTGTGGGTATATCGGACGTTCATGTAACAACTCATCAGCGCTGTGTTTCAGGGGTTGCTCGGAAGCTAGCTGCGTATGTTGGTTTGGTTGTTCACATCATCCGTTGTATGAAGGCGGTTATATTCCGGGCCAAGAATCATCATGGAGAGGTAATAATCCCTGGGGTTGGGGTTCGAACAACGGACAGCCCATCGGTGGCTATAATGCTACCATAACCTGCAATCAACAAGAAAACGGCGGTATGACCTGTGGCGGCAATGGAGGAAACGGCAACTGTTGCTGTAACTACAGTCAGTGCTGCTTGCCAGGACGACTAGGTGGTAACTTTGATCGAGGCTGTCTCTGCGCACAAGGTGGTAGAGGTGGTATCTCATACTGTATGGATGATAAGTCGCCATATTCATGTTTTAGGACCAGCGGCTGGTGCGGAACACCGATTTCGTCGCAGCACAATATGTGCGATATCGCTCGGTCGTCATGCGGCATGATCTGTAACTGGCATCCAAACGATTGGTCTGGCAATGCTGGATTCTTGGCCTGCGGTTATGGCGGAGACATCAACTGCTGCGGTGGTTGGTCCTGCACATCATTCCAAGCCTGTTTACAGACCTGCCCATGTATGTATCAATATCATATTCCTGTAGCTGCAGGCAGATTCAATGAAGAGGGCGGTGTATTTTCGTACACAGCTGAAAACGATTCTCCACAAACCGGTTGGTCCGGCAGTGCCTTAGCCGCACAGCAAAATGCTCTAAAAACCATGAGTCGTTGGCCCAGCCATCAAGAATATTTTACCTGCTGGAATAACCAAAGATCTTGCGGATGTTATGAAATGCAGGGCTGTATGAACTACATGCCAACAGGTGTTCCTGGAAATGCTCCACACCCCTGTCCAGGTGTAAGAGATCACGCAGGTCGAGGCGGCCTAGGCGGTGTGAGAATTAAATTTATACCAGCAGAAGGAGGCACATCGTACTAACATGGCTGATCTAAAAACACTAGTAACAAGAAAATTAGACCAAATAGAGTGGGATGAAACCAATCTAGAAAAAGGTCGAGTCTGGGCCTATTCGACAGGCACAGAGTATTCAAATTTCGTAAATGGATTCTGTTGGATTTCCTGCGCACAAGGCCAAGTCATACTTGACGTATGGGGTGCAGGCGGCAGTGGCGCTAGAATGTGTTGTTGTGGCCACGGAGTTCCGGGTAATCCTTCTGCGTGGTCAAGAAAATGTATCTGTGTGAACGCAGGTGATTACATCTGCGGATATGTAGGACGTTCGTGTAACAACGCTGATACATTGTGCTTCAGAGGTTGTTCGGAAGCCAGTTGCGTATGTTGGTTCGGACGTAATCCTAGAACTGGATCGGCCATTGACGGCTGTATCTGTGTGCAGGGAGGTCGCGGAGGCACTACATTCTGTAATCCCTCAGGCACTATGTTCTGCTGTTTCGTGGCAGGTAATTTCTGTAATACCAACTATTCAAACGGTACCTGCGGAATCATCTGTAATTACGGATCTGGCACAGGATCATGTTGCGCAGAATCCTACGGCGGCGATATAAATAAACGCGGTGGATTTAGCTGCGTGACATTCTGGACCTGTTGGGGCAACTGCCCATGTTCTACACATTATCACGTTGCTGGACCTCCAGGAATGTTTAGCTGCGACGGAACCGTTATAAATTTTGGTACAGAAGGCGACAACGGGTTTTCAGAATGGACAGGTATGGGATTCCACCAATTTAATCAAGCTGTAAATCTAGCTTCAACTCAACCTGCTAGAGGTATTCCCTGGACTGCTTGTTATTCAGGGCATACCAGAGCTTGTGGATGCTATGATGTGCAAGGATGTATGCCGTTTATGCCAGTAGGTTTTGGCGGTATACCAGCTATGCCGTGCGGTGATCATAGAGCTAACGGGTTCAGGGGTGGATTAGGATTAGTAAGAATAAACTTTATCGCGAGGTAACAATGCAAAAACCATTTAAGACAGTACTGCCGGACGAGCCATATAAGACAGCTACTACCAAAAATACGACTGTTGACTGTGTCTATACAGGCAAACGCTACCTTTTGGTTAGAATGAACAATGACGGTTCGATGTTTGCTTTAGAAAAACAAAGTGATTCTCTAGAAGATATCGATAATTTTAAATTGACAGATGCTCAGTTAGCTGCCGAAAGACACTTCCAAGTGGTTATCGATGCCGAAGTCAACACTTGGGAAGCAGCTCATCTCACTCACGAGTATGAGCACGGGGAAGTGGCTAATTACAAAGAAACACTGCCAACCGGTGAAACTTGGGAATACACCTACGATGATTTCCAAGGTGCTTTAGATCAACCATTTTATGTCAATGATCTACGATACGATCGTGCAACTAATTCTTGGATACGTCCAAGATATCGTGTTCATGCTCTAACTAGAGATGCGTTCATATCGTCTATAGACAGCCAAGCCACTGATTATGAAAATGCAGCCAACAGCGGAAATTATTCCGGAGAGAAATTAGAAGCTATAAAAACTCATGCAGCATTTTTGAAATCAGTAAAAACCAAGTATGCTAACATCGATCATTGGAAGATTCCCTATCCAAATCCTCCAGCACTATAGTCTAATCTAAAATCAGAAAAGCCTTGCACTCTTAGCAGAAATGCTATATAATCAGTGCAAGGCTTTTTTATCGGAGTTAGAATGGCAAGATCCAAAGCATTTTTTATCAATGGCGGAGCAGGTAGGATGATAGCGTCTATACCTGCATTTGAAAAATATCTAGAAGAAACTGATGATAAAGATTTTATCATAGTCTGTGAAGGCGGTACAGATGTATTCAAAGGACACCCTAGTTTAGATGATCGGGCCTTTGACATCTGGCATAAAGGACTATTTAAGACTCATCTTAAAGATAGAGAAATCGTCAGCACTGAACCTTATAGAGTCTGGGAATATTATAATCAACAATGTTCAATCGCACAGGCATTTGATCTGCAGATCAACGGTCGAGGTGTCAGACCTATGCCAAAACCTACTCTACGACTCAGCAAAGATGAACTCTTACAGGGAAGATCTGTGATTAGCGAAGTCAAAAAGAAACTGAAAAAAGAAAAAGTCATCGTCCTCCAACCGTTTGGCAGAGGTATCGAATACATAGATGAGACTTTAGTCGACAGAACTGCCCGCAGTTTCGAACTCAAAGACGTGAAATCCGTGGTTAAAAAACTACAGGCCAACGACTATGCTATTATTCTAATGAGCGAATTTAAAGTAGATCTCGTAGATGCCAAGCTAAAAGACGAAGTGGCCATGCCTGAAAATGTCAGTACACGAGTGTGGGCCGCGATCATTAAATATGCCGATCATTTCTTGGGCTGCGATAGTCTAGGTCAACACTTGGCCTACGCTATGGAAACACCGTCTACGGTAGTGACAGGATCCACCTATCCTATCAATGTATCTTATCCAGACTGCGATTATTTTGATATTTTAGACATGGGGGAAGTACATCGTGAATATTCACCAATACGTATTTTACCTGATGAACGAGTAGATCGCATGAACGAAAATATCATGAGCATGACAGATGAGATAACTACACTAATAGTAAACCATGTATTAGGGAAAAAAGATGACAGTTAAAACTATCGAAATAAACAAAGCCAAAAAACCTGTATGGATCGCCGGTATAGCGCGAGGACACAATTCAGGAGTCTGCCTCTTAAAAGATGGAGAAATTGTATTTTCTATCGAGGAAGAGCGTCTAACTAGACAAAAATATGACGGAGGTCCGTATGCGTCCATTAAAAAAATCCTGGACTATACGGATAAGTTAGACTATCTTATCATCGCACACACGCAAAGCCTTCATGAAACGGCCGGCAAAGTTGATTATACCGGAGACGACGTATATACAGGGCTAGCTAGAAAGTTTGGATTGATCGACAGAAAAGTACAGAATTTACATCGCCATCCCCAGGTGATCGACCTAAGTTTTATGCATCATAAATTACATGCTGCTTGTGCTTATTATCGCAGCGGATGGACTGATGCCGTGGCCTTGATCGTAGACGGTGCAGGAACATTTTATCAGATGGGCTATAACGAACAACCTATCTGGGTATGGGAAGTTGAGTCTATCGTTGACTGCGAGTATCCTGCCACTTTTAAAACTATCTACAAACATTACGGTACTAGAGAGCCTATCGCCGGTACATTCATCAAAGATTTCAGTTCATCTAATCTCGGCGAAGAAGGCGAAACACACGAAGCATGGGTAACAGATCATGCCGGTATCGTTAAAGCCTATGAAGCAGTCACGGAGTACTGCGGATTTTCTGCAATCGAAGCAGGTAAGACAATGGGGTTATTTCCATACGGCAAACCCAACGACAAAATTCCCAAATTATTCGATGAAACGTACAAGATTCCATTGACTAATAGAAATCTCATAGTTCCTAAGTATCCTATGAGCGGAACTGTGAATGCTTACCTCTATGACTTCTTAGATGAAGTTCCTCCGAATCCCACAGATGACGTGACTTACCTCGAAAGCCGTAGAGACATGGCTTATGTAGTACAGACTGAAACTCAAGAGCAGGTTCTAAATTTGATCCGTAAAGCTGCAGAGAAGAGTGGCAAGAAGCGTGTAGTGATCAGCGGTGGGTATGGATTAAACTGTGTGGCCAACTATTACTACCTCGAAAAGCTCAAAGAAGAAGGCATCGAGATCTATGTAGAACCAATCTCAAATGATGCAGGTACTGCCATGGGCGCTGCACTGATGTTCTGGCACGGTATGCAAGAAGATACGACAGTTCGAAAATACGACACGCTGTATCTAGGGCCAGCATATTGTTATAGTACCGAAGAAATCTCGTCTAAAGTTGAAGCGATATCAGGAGCAGAGCTTACTGATGCCACACACAAAGATGTTGTTAAACTGCTGAGAGAGAAAAATATCGTAACTATTTTCCAAGGCCGGTCAGAAAACGGTCCTCGGGCATTGGGGAATCGCTCAGTGCTGTTTGATCCAACGTTCGAAGACGGCAAAGATTATGTAAATCTTGTCAAACGCAGAGAATACTTCCGTCCGTTCGCAGGAACTATCCTCGAAGATGATGTTCATGAATGGTTCGATCTGAGAGGCATGAAAAACAGTCCGCACATGATGTATGCTGTAAACTGTCAGCCCGGCGTAGCAGAAAAGATTCCTAGTATCATCCATGTAGACGGTACATGCAGAATCCAAACAGTTACCGAAGAACAAAACAAACATTACTACGACCTTATCAAAGCGTTCAAAGAAGAAACTGGAATTCCGATCCTATTCAATACATCGTTTAATCTAGGCGGTGAACCTCTAGTAGAAACTCTAGACGATGCGCTCTGGACTCTAAAGAATTCAGATATCGAATATCTATATCTTCCAGAATATGGAAAACTGATAAAGATCGCTAACTAACGAAAAAGCCCGAAAGGGCTTTTTTGTTTTCTGATAAATACTCGTATGTTAAACTTTTCTAGATTTTTCTTTCAAGGGGTCAAAGGTACCCTAAGAGTACAAAACGGAGTCAATCTCGCCTATAAAGGGCCCTGGATCGCAGTGACTTCTAATACGGTAGTAGATCAGTGGTTCGTAGGCGATTTCTGCGCAGCAGAATATACTATCGTAGTTGATGTAGGAAATTCCAGAAAAGAGATAATAAAATGTCTGGTAGTAGCTGGTCCAGAAAACGCCAGCTTGACTATCTATGGTAGAACCAACTTGGCTGAAAGTCTTATCGATCTAACGGCAACTGTGAATGCCAGCAGATGCACGATCGTAGCCAATCCAGCATCTAGCCCGGACGGCAGCACATATGACAATTCTAGTTTGCTTGATGGTAGCAAGCTGATTTTCAGCGCTACGTATTATCATACTATAAACGATCTTACCATTCCTTAAACTCTGCGCCCGCCGGATAAATACATTTAGAGTCTTTGTAGTAGTCGTAGGTGGTGTAATAGCGGAGATCACATGTCAGTCAATTATATTCCTCTTGAAAGTAAAAGCGGGTTCCGAAGTCGGGGATTTTCGGTAGACCCCTCGGGTAATCTCACAGTAAAATCTCTTAGCATACGAAACATAGATGATCCAGAATCTGCTGATGAAAGTGTGATCAATGTCGATAACATTATAATCAAAGGTGTACAACTGATCGAAGGCGGCGATTCGACCCTAATAGCCCTCGGCAATAATATTACAGCTAGTTCGTTGACCAGAGTAGGAACACTTGAATATCTAAATATCGACGGTGATCTCCGCATATCAGAAGGATCAACTCCATATTTCAACGTAGTCAACGGTCATATCGAAATGACCAGCGTCCAATCAGTAGGCAGTATAGATAATTTCAATATTGGTGAAACCTTACCGGGAACTGGTGCGTTTACCAGCCTCACAGTCGGACCCGGAGCGATAGCAGCTCAGGGAAATATAACTACCCAAGGAAATCTAACAGTAGTTGGAACCAGTACTATGGCCAGCATGAGCATCACCGGCAATCTTTCAGTATCCCTGGCTCCAACCGCAACAAACCATGTAACGAGAAAAGATTATGTAGATGCTAGAGTCTCAGCGTTTGCTATCGCATTTGGTGCATAAGGAAAACAAATGGCAAAGAAACAGATAAAAAATTATATATTTGAACCAGGGATTAGCAAAAGCGACAATCTATATCCTAATGCTGTGGCACTGTTGACGGCAAACAAAGCATTTTTACAAGCTCAGGTAGTTGCGTTTATCAACTATAATATTACTAATAACATATCTCCATACTCGGGATACAGCTATGCTTCTCAGAAATGTACTAGGGATGTAGGATATTTTATTGATGCAGTTATACATGATCTAAGATACGGGGGCAATGTCGCTTCACGACAGGTTTCGCAATATTTTTGGATAGATGGAATGCCGATGATCCGGGGCGATGTTAGTCCAGAAATCACAGGTCAACAATATCTCAGAGACCTTATCAACAATTTTATTTTTACCAACACTACGGTAACACCAACATACGGCCAAACAGCAGTAAATCAAGTAAAATATATTGGATCTAACGGAGAAGCCGGAGCCAGCACAAGAAATACTACGTTATGGACCATCTTTGGAGACGTTATTACTAACGGAACACCAAATATACCAGCTAAACAGAACGGAGTCAGCAGTATCAAATTGATGGGACGATATGAGCCCAGCGATATACTACTGATCACTGACACTAATTCCGGAAACATCCTTTATAACTTTGCCGATACATCAAACACCGCTTCGTTTTCGTATAAGACCGGAAGGATCAGTAGCAACAACGATCTGTTGCCAGATCTAGATTTTCCTGCATGGAGCCAAAAGACTGATACCATTACCACTATCTATCTGTCCTCTGACACTAGTTCTCTAACTTCAGCGACAGACATACAAATTTTCGTAGAAGAACAGAGCCAGACTATACGTCCTTGGGACTTTGGCACAGATGCTATCGAACGTATGCGTGTGGCCGCTCCACAGGCCATGCTTGACGCTGACTTCGAATACGGACTACAACCAACTAAGTGGCAGGCTATAGGGTTGATCCGAGGTTATCCGTCGACCTATGAAGTTCCAGGTACGGATTTATCAGTGAACACTATCGTCACAGATGCATCTTCTGATACAGGAAATTTTGGTAGTTCTAAAATCACAGTCACTACTAACGGTAGCCATGGATACATTGTCGGTCAACCGATCACTGTCAAGGGTGTTGACAGTAGTGTAAACGGATTTTCTAGAGCAGAAGGAACATTTCTGGTAGCTTCAGTACCTAACCCACAAGAATTTACCTATTACGCATCTGCTAGAGTTGGAACTACAGAAGGTGAGGATCTTTACACCAGCTTCATCCAAATTAGAGAAGCTGGGTTTTATACCGGATCAGACATCGGCGCACCGACCTTCAGCGTGTTCAGCAACGGATCCAATGCTAACATCAGTTCGAAGTTCAACACTCTCAGCGGCTCATTCCAGATAGCCTTTGATGGTACTGCTCCTACTATAGGTTCTCCGATCAGCGGCAGCGTAGTTATTCCTGCAGGAACCCAAGTATCTGGTGTTGTTGGCGCCGGCACCGTTACTGCGAACTTCGAGGAAGATGTTTTATCCACAGATACCCAGATAAAATTCACAGACTATACTGGTGTACAACAAGGTATGGCGTTAGATAACGGATCGGGAACCGCTGTTTTTATCAACAGCATCAGCAACGACATCGCATCATTATCTGGCGCTATTGGTCAAAATTTTAATGGATCTAACGGAGAAACCCTAGGAGTATCAGGTACCAACATACAAGGGATTGGTACAGGTGCACTATTCAACGTATCGAGATCCACAGGGTCGTATACAGTTGTCGATGCCGAAGACAGTTCGTCAAATGGTACAAACTATGTAGTTGGTGATTACATACAAATTGTAGGTACGGATCTAGGTGGAACTAGTCCTGCTAATGATCTGCTGATCAAAGTTACCAGCGTCGACAGTGGCGGTGCTATAACTGGAATTAGCTGGACTGGTAATGCGATCACCGGTGGAGCTACTTATACCAGCGTATTGCAATCTAGTACTACAGGAACTGGTACGAACGCTCGCATTACAGTGGTACGAGCAGGCGGTACGGGAATTTACACCATTACATTAGCCAACGGTGGTGGATCTCATGCTCCTGGAGATGTGATAACCTGGGCAGGAACAGATTTTGGCGGCCTTAGTCCTGCCAACGACATAACCATCCAAGTAGACGGAGTAAGTTTTCCCGCAGCGGCAGTCGTTGATTTTACTATTTTAAGTAGCATAGGAGCATCGGGAGATGCATCTTATACTCAACCTACATCGGCGAATTTAACTTTAACTGGCTCGGGTGCAGTTTTTAATGTTACTAGATTGAACGGAAATTACGAAGTCGAAGTAGACGACGCTCCAGGTTCGGGAGGCACTGATTATCTCCAAGATAGTAAAATACGCATCCTAGGTAATCAACTAGGAGGAGCGACTCCTGCTAACGACTGTATATTGACGTTGACTGGTGTATCTGGAGGAATCATTTCATCGGTAACAGCAACAGGAACTCCGTTCGCCGGAGATACTATCTCGATATATCCAGCGTTGACTACCAGCGAAGCGCTAACAGGGCAATTGGATGACGGAACTGTACTAAACGTTGGTGCCATTGCAACTATAGAAGTATCATTTACTAATAGACACGGATTAGTGCCCGGATCTACTATTTTGACAAACATAACTTCCACACCTACTCCTGCATTTGAAGCCACGACGACTGCATTACCTAGCTCTGGAACATGGACTGGTGTATCATTTGTCGACGGCACTTTTGTAGCGGTTAGATCCGGCAGCAATGCAAGTGCGGTATCTATAGACGGTACTAATTGGAGTGCTGGCGGCAATCTTCCATCATCAACGACTTGGACATCAGTCGCAGGCGGATTGATCAACGATTCACCAGTATTTGTTGCTATAGCCAGTGGCGGTACGGCTGCTGCTTACTCTCTCAATGAGGGAGCAAGTTGGTCGGCGGCTACTCTTCCTAGTTCATCAACTTGGGCCAGCGTAGATTACTACAACGGTGTGTTTGTCGCTGTGGCCAGCGGTGGCACAGCAGCAGCACGATCGACTAATGGTACGACGTGGTCTGCAGCAACATTGCCATCCAGCTCAACATGGACTGATGTCACTGGAGGTAATATCGGTTCTTCCATCTATTGGATAGCGGTAGCCAGCGGCGGAACTGCCGCCGCTTATTCTACCAACGAAGGTGCTAACTGGACCGCGCTGGCATTACCTACTAGCACTACCTGGAGCTCGGTCAAGTATGGAAATAACAGATTCCTAGCGGTAGCTACCGGTACAACAAATGCTGCCACATCGACCAATGGATTGACTTGGACCGCAGCTACGTTACCTTCAACTGCTAACTGGAATAATATAACCTATGGGGATGATAATTTTGTAGTAATTGCTAGCGGTTCAACATCTGCTCTAACGTCATTTACTGGTGAAACTGGCAGCTATACAGCTAGAACTCTAGCTGCTTCGGCAACTTGGGAAGAAAGTGCCTACGGTAATTACGATGGTCTTGGTGTGTTTGTAGTCGTTGGAAATAATACCAGCGCTCAGAAATTAGTGCTAACTTCGGCCAATCACCAATTAGCAGCAGGACCATTCGTAGTTACCCAAGTTCCGACAACTACGACTCTGAGATATGCTGCGAGGACCACAGGAAGTATTTCAACTACATCGGTGGCGCTAACTGGTATAATCTATGCTAGACCGGATTCGTTCTTCGTGCATCGACCGTTTGACGGCGGTGTCCAACTAGGAACAGGATCACCGGTACACGCTGCGCAGGCAATCAGACAGAGCAAAAAGTACATCCGTTATCAATCTGGTAAAGGTATAATGTATACTACTGGAGGTCTATTTGCCCCTAGTTACAATCTATCCTCAGCTGTGGCCACAGACACTGTCGTCAACAGCATTATCACATTCACCTGCGATGACACAGACCACGGAGTTCAACCTGGTGCAGAAATAGAAATCATCGGAGTGAACGATTTTGAGTATAACGGTGATTATGTCGTAGAGAGCATCGTTGATGCTAGAAGTTTTCGAGTACGGAGTTCTGTAGTCTTATCAACAGTCAATGCTTCTTTAGGCACTGATGCCAAAGTCGTTTTGAAACACTGGCACGGATCTATGGTAAGGATTGGAGCTTTCGATGAACAAAACGGAATATTCTATCAGTATGACGGGCAGCGCATGAGCGTAGTTAAACGTTCTAGTACTAATCAATTGTCAGGAACCGTTTCGTTGACTGTAGACAGTAACCTAGTAAGTGGTTCCGGCACTAAATTCCAAGATCAGTTACGCACAGGCGATAAAATAGTAATTCGAGGTATGAGTCACATCGTCACAGGAATCGCTAGTCAAACAGCGATGACTGTTTCACCGGACTGGAGAGGAGCTCTCAACATCACTGGGGCCAGAGTCTGCATCACCCAAGACCTAGTAATACCTCAAGAAGAATGGAACATCGATCGATTAGACGGTACAGGACCCAGTGGATACGAGCTACTACCATGGCGTATGCAGATGTTAGGTATACAATATTCATGGTACGCTGCTGGATTCATTGAGTTCATGCTGAGAGGTGCCGATGGTCGTTTTGTATTTTTACATAAGATCAGAAACTCAAACGTCAACACAGAAGCGTATATGCGTACAGCCAACTTGCCTGTGCGTTACGAAGTAGAAAATATCGGCGGTAAAAGTCAGCTGATGGAAACAATTACCAGCGGCCAGACTACCATGAGGATTCGTAATTCTTTTGATTTCCCCATATCCGGAACTGTGTATGTCGGCAACGAACTGATCAGCTATTCTGGCAAATCAGGAAATACCCTAACAGGCTGTTCTAGAGCCGCATCGATGCCGGCATTCGTCGCAGGACAAAACCGAACGTTCACAGCAGGTTCGGCAGCATCGCATACAGTCGGAGCAGGAGTTGAGTTAGTCAGTTGTACAACAACTCCAACCATTAGCCACTGGGGTTCTGCTCTGCTCACAGACGGTATGTTTGATGAAGATCGAGGATATTTGTTCAGCTATGTTGCTACTGGATTGAGTTTTACTACTACCAAACAGACATCCTTCCTCATCCGCCTAGCACCTAGTGTGTCTAACGCTATCGTTGGTGATCTAGGAGAAAGAGATCTATTAAACCGTGCCCAATTGCTGCTACAGTCTATTGAGGTTGCAGCTGACACCAGCACAGGATCTATCGTTGTTGAAGGTGTTTTGAATCCTCAAAACTATCCGATCAACCCAGCAGATGTTGGCTGGACTGGCCTATCAGGACTAGCAGGTGGTGGACAACCTAGCTTTGCACAGATCGCTGCAGGTGGTGCGGTGAACTGGAACGGTGGTGGTGGACTTACAACGGCCACTGCGACTACTATAGCACAGATAGATGTAAACATAACTGTGCCGAATAATTCCGCATTCAATCGAGGATCTGGATCAAACTTTTTCTATGTAACACAGGCTTCATGGGAAGCTTCGTACGCAGAAATAGGAACGCTGATAGCAGATAGCAAATTTCCTGCAGGTACTACTATCACTAACGTTCAGGGGGTATTTTCATTTAGCGGTATACCATATTATTTCATCAACACTAGTAGAAATTCTACGAGACCGATCAATCAAAATGATAACATTCAGTTGAGACTGCCTTCGCCTCCTGCGGCCGCTACTAACACGTTATATTTTACTCAGGCCTCGTGGGATGCTCTCGGAGCTAGCATAGGTACAGAGGTAAACGATCCTACTAAGTTTCCAGCTAATACCCGAGTGCAATCAATAAGTGCCGTGGAGAGATTTTCTAATACTTTCTATTATGCAGTGACTTTTAACCAAACTTCTATTGCTTCAATAAGTGCAAGCTCAGCGATAACATTCCAATTTGGACAACCACCGTATGCTCTACCAGGTGAAACTGTGTTTTCGTTTATTTCAACACCGGGCAGTAGAGAGTTTTTACCGTTACCAGAACTTAAAGAATTGACGGCATCGACATTAGGAGGCAGAGGCACATTCCCTAACGGTCCAGATGTATTAGCTATCAACGTCTACAAGACTGCAGGAACAGGTGTGTCGGGCTCGATTATTCTTCGTTGGAGCGAAGCGCAGGCGTAATAGCTTGGCGCTTTTCGAATTCGACCAGTTTGTTTTCGAGGATCTTTCGCTGTTTGGCGATCGATTCTCGAAATTCTTTAGTATCAGACGGTGCCTGACCGCTGATAAACATCTGTTCGTGAGCGCGGTCAATAAATCCCACTAGATCTTTTATTTTTAAAAGGACTTGGGTCAGCTGATGTTGTAGATCAGTATCACTTACCTCAGCGATACGCTTCTGTAAATTTTTATAGTCTTCGACAAATCGACTGCTATTTGATAGTTTTGGAATCATTTTCTAGCACCAGTATAGTTTCAATTTTTGCTCGGATCAGCTGATTATTTAATGTAGTTTTGAGACCAGTATGTAGATTTCTTGGAATCTCATCAAATTTAGCCCAGCATATCGTATTAGCAGACGCAGTTAAAAATTCTTGATCTACTAGACAAACGTAGGTTCCGTACTCAAAACCTCGATCTTCACTGAGATATAGTTCTATAGGAACTATTCTTCCCGGCGAATAAGTCGTCATTAGAGGTTCAGCATCTTCTAATAACGGACCTGTTCTAGCGAATGTAGGCACGGTCCATTGCTGATTTTCTAAGATCAGTAATATTCTTCCTGTAGATTTAGCTAAAAAAAGCAGTCCGGCACGCTGTTGCATGCTACTACTTAGTGAGGATCGAGGTCGAATCTCCAATATCCTGGTGCGTAGACTCCTTCGAACGATTTTAGCCATTGTGTACCATCCCAACGGTACTGTATACCAGTTCGTAGATTTTGAGCGTACACAGGTTGATCTGTAGACTCAGGATCGAACACAGTGACCCACGCTGTACCGGACCATTCTATGATACTGTTAGCCTTGATTACTGGATCGTTACCGTCTGAGTTTTTCCATGCATCAGGACCATCATATGCAGAATTATAAGGAGTTTCACCGTAGGTCTGGCCAACATTGACGCTGTTGTTGACATCGTCTAGCATTAGGAATTTAGTTCCAGCTGCTATCGATTGGTCCGTTATTTCACCGTTCGGACGTTTAGGATTATATTTGTAAGGATCAATAATAGCATCAATAACATAATCATTACCATGACGACCATCCATATCTAGAGTTACTAAAAGATATGTAGGATCTACTTCATTGACTACGAATGTTCCTCCTAGTTCGTTTCCATCGGCTTGCATAAAATATATCTTCGATATACCAGCTAAGAATCCGCCGTGCTGATCTAATATCGAGTTCCAATCTAGTCTTTCTCCTTGTTTTGCAGGCGGCTCTAGTCCTAGTGCAGAAACTACTTCAGCAGAATCTACTAGGCTGACATCAAAATTGTCAGCTATACCATTGCTGCTTTTCAATAACAGCACACTGTAGTTACCGTAATTGACACGCACTCTAACATCACCATCTTCCTGATTATAGATGATTTCTTCAAGGCTCAGTATATCTCCGCTGTCGTTAAATATGTTCATGATGAGATTTCTTACCACCCCCATTTTCTTGACTTTGGCAGGAGGAGTTATATAGATAGGCATAGTAAATTCTATAGTACAGATATCTATATCAGAATCAGGACCTGCGGGGATAGTTCTTGAACTAAATGTCACTGATTTGAGATCAACTACACTAAGGCTAGTCCAATCAATGTAATTATCAGTGGTCTGGATTTCCAGACTGGGATTAAATAAAACTAATATCTGCTCAAGTAATTGTAGTTTTTGATCTGTATTGCTAGTCCATATTTCCGCTTTCATAGAAAGATTAAACGGAGTGGGCATCAATCGTTCAACGGTGTATCCAGCACCTTGATGATTGGCATATACAGGGTCTCCTTCGCCGTCAAAGTCATAGGCACGTTCTCTTACCTGGACTTTGCTGACAAAACTAGCATCGGACAATCGTGTGGTATCTAGCTCTAGACCGCTGATATAGCAGGCTATCTTAGGAACACTGGGCAATTTGTTTTCACTGTTCTCTCTGATTATAGAAGCAACTTGGCGAGTCATATCGCCGTAGTTTACCGGCACATGTCTTAGAGTACCGTCACCGGTCTTGTACTGAAAACCTATGAAGATACGCATAAACTGTGTAACATATCTCCTTACTTGACCGTCATAAAAATATTCCATTATTCATCTGCCTTGGGTCTAAGAGCCTGCGAAAGACTTTGTCTTTCTTTCACAGTCTTGCCGTTTATCACGGCAGTGTTTTCGTTGTTGATAAAAGAAGTCTTCTGTGTCAATCTCACATCTTTACCTTCGAATCGTTCACCACTGGCCACATCATTCGGACCAAGATTGCTCATAGTCATGCGTGTAACATCCTCTACTTTGATCCATCGAGTACCGTTAAATCTAAACAGTCTCTTTGGTTGATAATCTGTACGGAGATGGTATTGTCCTACAGTAGGATTGACCGGAAAAGCTATGCTGGCTGTGAATGGGGCACCGTTCGGTGGAATGCCGTCCCCGTCTCCGATCATAGGACCATTATATTCTGGACTCTGATGTATGGTACTAGCGGTAGGATTGAGATAGACCGATGTGCCATCTGCATTAGTATCTGCGACACCGTCTTCACCTGTGGCCTGTGTTTCTGCGCTGGCTAGGATCTGTGTAGAATCAACAGTTACTAGTTCTGGTCTTCCGTCGCTGTCTTTCTGTAGCATGTAATGACGAGTTGTGTCATATCCGCTCCTAGGCGCATCTACTTCTGCTTGATCTAATACCGCAGTAGTGATCTGCATTTCTTTTTCGTAGGTGCTCATGATGTCTCTGAGAGTCTGATCAGATCCTTCACCGGCAACACCATCTAAGATGTCCTTGAATTCTTGGCTGTCTACTAAGGGTTTACATTTTGCACGATATAAATGAGGGTACCAAGTTACAGAAAATCCTTCTGCTGCACGGGTGACTTCTTCTATAACATAAAATCTTTTTAAGGCGAAACTAAAATCGTTGAGGGCGTATTCGTCTTTCAGATGAGGCAATTCAATAACATCACCGCTAATTAGTTTTCTACCAAGTTTTTCTACAGTGTCGTTGATATGGAAGGTAATAAACACTGTATCGTTCTGCAGGAATAAACCAAATTGGCTGAGATTGAAATCTGTATCTTGTAGATTATAAACACCCCTCAGCAAATAAACGTCCGAATCATATTTACGGTCGCGATTTTCTAGAAACAGCAGATCTTGTATATTATTGACACTGTCGGAATTATAAGCAGGAGTGCTAGGGCTATCCCCTTGCACAGAATTTCCTGGTCCGATATATTTGTGTACGAAAACATCAGTGCCACCAACTTGGAACATTTCCCAGGCGGTTTTGTCGATGAATTTATAGTCGTTGCCCTTTTCTGGGCGATACAGCGATAGTCTTGGCATAGTCATATATTTACCGCTACGATAAATACTGTTATGAGCAATATCGACCAAGCCCGACAAACCGTCTACGACTACTGTAAAACCATGCTAGGCGATGGCATGATCGACGTAGAGTTAGATCCAGAACATTATAAAACAGCACTAGATAGAGCCTTGGGCGTTTTCCGCCAGCGATCTGATAATGCTGTTGAAGAAAGTTATGTGTTTTTGACTTTAAAAGAAGATCAAAATGAATATGTATTGCCTAAAGAAATACAGCAGGTCCGTCAGATCTATCGTAGAAGTATTGGCTCAAGAACCGGTAACGGTACCGGAGGTACGGTTTTTGAACCTTTTAATCTAGCATATACAAATACCTATCTATTGAGTTCGACTAACATGGGAGGCCTAGCTACCTATGAGCTGTTCGCAGGCTATCAAGAACTTGTAGGTAAGATGTTCGGTTCATTTATCAATTTTTCTTGGCAACCGCAGAGCCGAAGATTGACTATAATGCAACGTCCTAGAGGCGACGAACAGGTAATGTTATGGTGTTACAACACTAGACCAGACTTTAATATCATCGAAGATGTCTATGCAGGACAGTGGATCAAAGATTATAGCTTAGCCAACTGTAAAATGATGCTAGGACAAGCCCGTGAAAAATTCGCACAGATC
>JACCDP010733070.1_pt1 | contig 24151 bp, 47 predicted proteins | sample 7445841 | NCBI WGS metagenome assembly JACCDP01 (sample SAMN15323441, study PRJNA562643) | freshwater metagenome | isolation source: river surface water | place: USA:Blue River Watershed | collected 2017-08-17
ATACAAATACTCTTACTCAAGTACGTTGTTGGGGTGTAAAACCAAACGAGAACGTACTTAAAAACAGAGTATATATGGCAAAACTTGATTACGATCCTTCTTGGGGATTCTCCGTAAAAAGCATCACTTCACAACTAAAAATGATTGCTTGACCCTCAACCCCTCATGAGATATACTCGTTATATCAATGAGGGGTTTCTTGTATCAAAATCTTGGTTATGCTTGTATCAATATGGCCTTTTCGGAACTACCAGCCAAAAAGCGTATTACTACCAATCGTTCTATGATTCGTAGAACATTTGATGAGCGTGGTGTAGAATATGCAGCAGAACTTGCTCTTTTGAACGTGCAAGACCTATACAAAATTCTTGTTTGGAACGAGCAAAACAATATCAAGTTTTATCGTATGTCCTCGGATATGTTTCCTTGGGCATCAGAATATGGTATTTATAATCTCCCAAACTATGAACAAGTATCTACTGTTCTAAAGAAGTGTGGTGACTACGCTACTGCAAATGGGCATAGGCTTACTTTTCATCCCGGTCCATTCAACAAGCTTACATCATCTAATGAAAATGTAACCAACAATACAATTAAAGATCTTACCATTCATGCAGATGTTATGAATATTATGGGGCTTTCTCGTACTCCATACAACAAGATCAATATTCATGTAGGAGCAACTTACAAAGATAAGGCAGCTGCAATCAAGCAGTTTCTAATTAATTTTGAATCATTGGATGATAAAATTAAGTCTCGTCTTACTTTGGAAAATGACGACAAGGCTTCTCTGTATTCTGTTGAAGACCTATATAATTTTGTTTACAAAGAAACAGGAGTACCAATTGTCTTTGACTATCATCATCATTCACTTCACCCTGCTGGCACTTCTGAACGTGATGCAATTCATATCGCTGCTTCTACGTGGGGTAATATCAAGCCCGTTGTTCATTATTCGGAATCTCGTTCGCTTGAGCATAACATTAAGTGTCCACCGCAAGCGCACTCTGATTATGTGTACAAGTATATTGATACTCATGGTCTTGATGTGGATATTATGGTAGAAGCAAAGATGAAGGAATTAGCTTTGTTTAAGTATCGTCAATTACACCCATAACTATTTACTTTGAGGTAATTTAATATGCTAACATTTTTGCTTGCTTGTATTTTAGAAAATAATGTAAATATAAAACCAGATCCACCAGACGATACTGATACAAGTATAATTATTGATAGTGCAGATACAGATGATTCTAGTGGTTCAGAAACAGGTGACAGCAATCCACCAGATATTGGAGAACCAATCGCAGTTTGTTCTGTTACACCATCAACAGTAGAAGCTATTTATGGTTCAGCAGAATGGCAAGGTAGTGCATCATATGATACTAATGGTCAAAACATTATAAGCTTTGAATGGACTTTGGTATCCGCTCCAGCAGGAACCACCGCTACGCTTGTTTCATCAAGGCCAAATGTAAGAAACTTTATACCAGATTTAGCAGGAGAATATGTAGCTCAATTAGTTGTTACAAATGATATAGGACAAGTTTCAGAACCATGTTTAGCAACTCTCACAGCAGAGGCGGGTGATGGTTTGTGGATTGAAATGTTTTGGACTAATTCTAGCGATGATATGGATTTACACTTAGTAAAGCCAGCAGGAACATTAGCGACAAATAGTGATTGCTATTATGCTAATTGTACGACAGGTATGCTTGATTGGGGAGTTAGAGGCGATTCAATTGATGATCCTATGTTGGATTTAGATGATATTTCTGGAATGGGTCCAGAAAATATAAATATTGATTCTCCTTCTGCTGGCATTTATACTGTTTATGTCCATGATTATCCCGGATCTGTTTATATCGGTAGAAACGATGTAACCGTTAATGTTTATGTTGGTGGTTTGCTATATTGGACAGGAACAAAAAATATTGATAGCGAAAATTATTATGCTCCAATTTGTGAAATAGATTGGATGGGGTCGGCAACTATAATTACGGATTTATAATGAAATTTACATTTATATCTGATACTCACAATAAACACGATGCTTTTAGTTTAAAGCCTACTGATTTTCTAATTCATACTGGAGATCTAACTTCCAAAGGTACTCTGCCAGAAGTAGCAGCATTTTTATATTGGTTTAATAACCAACCAGCAAAGCATAAAGTTTTTATTGCTGGTAACCATGATTGGCTCTTTTATGAGTCTCAATTCCAAGCTAAAATGCTACTACGAGATTATCCAGAGATCACTTATTTAGAGGACTCTGGTATTGAGTTGGAGGGGATCAAGTTTTATGGTTCTCCCTATCAACCAGTATTTTATAATTGGGCTTTCAACGCAAACGAAGAAACTTTAAAAAAGAAATGGCATGAAATTCCAGATGCAACTGATATTCTTTTGACTCATGGCCCCGCACATGGTATTATGGATCTAACTTATAGCAAAGAAAATGTTGGTTGTAAGTCTCTAAAATATCATATAATGAATCGTGTAAAGCCAAAGATATTTGCATTTGGTCATATTCATGAAGGATATGGCACTTATAAGTTTGAAGATACGCTTTATATAAATGCTTGTTCTTTAGACCGTAGATATCGTCCTTGCAATGAACCAATAGTAATTGAGATATAATGAGTACAAAACTTACATTATCACATGACAAACAATATCATCTTTACCAAGAAATGTTTGATGTTTCAAATGTTTATCTTAGAATTGATAAATGTGAATTTGAAGCATCAAATGATTCTGTAATGGTTCAAATTCCAATTCAAGTTTGGAGAAAGATGATTGAAGATTGGGCGGTTAGAGGCTGGCCCAAAGATGAAGATCATAAAGAAGTAAAAATTTCTACAGAATGGGTTGAAAGTTTAGAGAAATTGGTTATTAGTAATAAGAGTGGAGAATAAATGAGTCTAAATCTAAAAGTCAAAAAGCTTGAGAATTTTGTAAATCTACAACAACGAGAATATGGAAATGCAGGTTTTGATCTATATGCAGCAGAAGAAGGTATTTTGCTCGCTGGACAAAGAGCCGCAGTTTCCGTAGGTATCTCAACTTCCTTTAATCCAGAATATTATATGCGTGTTGCTCCTCGCTCTGGACTTGCTGTAAAAAATGGTGTTGATGTTCTTGCTGGTGTAATTGATTCAACATATCGTGGAGAATGGAAGGTTGTTCTTCATAACACATCAAATACTACCTTTTCTTTTGCTAAAGGCGATAGGATTGCTCAAGCTATTCCAGAACATATTTCAACTGAAAAATTTGAATTTGTTGATGAACTAACAGAAACTGTTCGTGGTTCTGGTGGTTTTGGATCAACTGGAAGATAAAATGAGCGAACGAAAACAAAAAAAGATGCAACGTGCCATTAAAGAGGCAACGTTTTTATTTGATAAAATACCAGATAAATGCACAGGTTGTAGCAAACCATATGATAAAAAAAGTAAACAAGCTGCAATAGAATGGACTGTAAATGTTTATAAAGAATCACAAAAAGTAAACATTTACTGTCCACAATGTTGGAAAGACGTTCAAGCTTGGGCAGATGATTATGTTAAAAGGACTGAAAATGTGTGATATGGATAAACAACAATTACTACAGCTTGCAAATAGAATAGTTGATAATAAAGAGCAAGTAAATCACCCTGCTCACTATAACAATGGTAATATTGAAGTAATTGATTATATAGAAGATATAGGAATGGGTGAAGATTTTTGTGCAGGAAATGCGATAAAATACATTTCAAGATATAAGTATAAGAGTAAACCACTTGAAGATTTAAAAAAAGCAAAGTGGTATATCGAAAGGTTGATTACTCAATATGAAAATAAAACTATTAAATAAATCTTCAATAAAACAATTGACTATAAATGATTTTGATGTTGTGTCAAATTCTGACAAACCATACGTTATAAAACTTTATAGTCCAACTTGTCATTTATGCGTTGCACTAAGACCAATATATAATGATATTTGCGAAAAATATAAAGATACATTTAATTTTGGTTCTATCAATGTTGTAAAAGAAAAGAAATTAGCTGATGCGTTTGAGATAGAAGGTGTGCCAGAGTTGTTTATAATTCATAAACAAAAAGTGTATACCATACCATATCCAGAGCAAGACCCAGATCCAAAATCTGGATACAGCTATGATTACATTATTAAACACTTAGATAATTTTGAGAGGTAATATGAATATCCAACGTGAGAGTCTTACATATGATGATGTATTACTCATTCCACAATATAGCGATATAGAAAGTAGAAAAGAAGTAAATATTGGAAATTGGTTAGATCAAGATAGGGGAATTAAATTTGAACTCCCTATTATTGCATCACCTATGGATACAGTTACAGAAATCCCAATGGCCTTAACTTTAGGTAGAATGGGTGGTCTTGCTATTATCCATAGATATAATACTATTTCTGCTCAATCAAGAATGGCTGATATTTTGTTTGAAAATCTATCTCCATTACAAGTTGGTTTTGCAGTTGGTATCACAGGAGATTACTTAGAACGTGCAAAGGAACTAGTTAATATAGGAGCTAGAATTCTATGCATAGATGTTGCTCATGGAGATCACATACTTGTCAAAAATGCCTTAAGCCATTTAAGGGACGCATTGGGTGATGGACCCCACATTATGGCAGGAAACGTTGCAACGCTTGACGGATTTAACAATTTGGCTTCTTGGGGAGTTAATTCTATTCGCGTTGGTATTGGTGGGGGCAGTATTTGTTCTACTAGGATACAAACTGGTCATGGCGTTCCTTCTTTGGACTCAATTGTAGATTGTGCAAAAACACACCACAATGTTGCAATAATTGCTGATGGTGGAATTAAAAATAGTGGAGATATTGTTAAAGCACTTGCCGTAGGTGGCGACTTTGCTATGCTAGGCTCTTTGCTTGCTGGAACTTCTGATACTCCCGGTGAAGTTATTACACATGAAAATGGTGGTAAGTTTAAAGTCTACAGAGGTATGGCTTCTAAAGATGCACAAATGGATTGGAGAGGTAAAACTTCATCCCTTGAAGGTATCTCCACTACTATCCAATACAAAGGATCAACAAGAGAAGTAATTGAGCAACTAGAAAACGGTATTCGTTCTGGTTTTTCTTATTCTGGTTGTAGAACTATTGAAGAACTTTGGCGTAAAGCTAAATTTGTAAAACAATCTGCTTCTGCACAAAGAGAATCTGATACACATATTCTTTTTAGAAAGTAATGTACGAAGATAGACTAAAAAGACTTTTCATAATGTTTCCCGAAAAGACTCAAGCTGATTTTATCATTAGATTAAAGAATGATGATTTTGTCACACAAGCTGAGTTTTTTCGGGAAGTTATTTATGCTTATTTAAACAATGATCCAATTTTATTAGATTTTATAGATTCAGTTAAAATACAAAAATCTAAATTAAATAAAAAAAGAAATTCTAAAAATAGAAAGCTAATTCAAGATGGAGAACTAATTATAAAAGATTTTGGATTAGATAAAGACGAAATAGAAAATATTTTTGATATTCTAGAACAAAATGATATTGATTTGTAGTATTTTCGTATTTTAGCTACTATTTAAATTTGTAGGAGTTATACAATAATGAGCAAGAAACTTTTATCTGAGAATCAAATTACACGTTGGCACAAGTTAGCCAACATTAAGTCTGATAAAAAAGTATTGAATGAAATGGGCATGGGTGCTGCTTATGCCCGTGAAGATGAAGAAGCAATGGGCGGCGAAATGGGTGGCATGGGCGAAGAGCCAGCACCAGAAATGGGTATGGGCGATATGGAAGGTGCAGAAATGGACCTAGATGCTGAAGCAGAGGCCGAAGGCGAAATGTCCGTTGATGATGATAAATTAATGTCCATGATCCAAGATGCAGTTAGAAAAGTATTAGAAGACGCTGGACTTATGGATGAAGCTGGTGGCGAAGAAATGGAAATGGAAATGGAAGATGAAGCCGCCGAAGAAGAAACCGAAGGCGAAGAGGCAGAAGAGGGAGGTGATGAACCATCTGCTGAACCCGGTGAAATGGAAGGTGAGGAAGAAGAAACACTTGCCGAAGTTGAAGTAATTTCAAATGAAGAAGTTATAAACGAAACTCTTAGAAGAGTATTAGCTAGATTAAGAAAATAATATAAGCCCTTATTGTATAACTTTGAGCCACACCCTAAAAAGTGTGGCTCTTTCATTTGACAACCATAATTATAGTGGTTATACTTAATACCTCAATGGAGATAAAATGGGTTTTAGACTTTTTGGAAAGAGAAAACTAGAAGATACCGACGAGCATGAAGATTGTGATTCCGAAGAAGTAGAAGAAAGCAAGCCTCAAAAAAGTCTTGTACCATTTGCTCTTTCTATGAAAACACAACCAGAATCTGATATTCGTTCTATTGGACTTTATGGAGAAGTAGAAGAGAAAAAGGTTTCCGAAGTTATTGCTGGTCTTATTGCTTTAGCATCTGAGGAAACTGAGACTGATGAACCTGTTGATCCAGAAAATCCAGATGGAGAAAAGAAGTTTGAAGTTGAACCAATTGAACTTTATATTTCAACTCCGGGCGGAAATGCTGATGATATGCTTTCTCTTTATGATATGATGCGTGTAACTAAAGAGATTTGTGAGATTCATACAATTGGAATTGGTAAGGTTATGTCTGCTGGTGTTCTATTGCTTGCAGCTGGAACCAAAGGCAAACGTCGAATTGGTAAGAATTGTCGCGTAATGATCCATTCAGTTATTGGTGGAAATGCGGGATCATATCATAACCTTGAAAATGAGATGCAAGAGATTCGTCACATCCAAGATACATATATTAGACTTCTTGCAACTGAAACAAATATGACTGTCACACAACTTAAGAAGATGATTAATAAAAAAGTTAATGTATATCTTTCAGCAGAAGAAGCAGTAAAACTTGGAATTGCTGACGAAGTATTCTAAAAGATAACTATTTATATTCATGAAATCACAAGAATTTAATACATTAGTTGAATCTTTCATGAAGCCAAAGACCAAGCTAAAAGAGGATAATAACTCTATTAGCTTGGCTTCTTTGTTTTCTCTTATTGAAGAAGTTGAGAATGCAAAAGATTTAATTAAAGAAGTAGAACAACAAATTCCACAATTTATTCCTTCTCAAGAAGATGTTTTATCTAAAGAAGCAATACAAAAGTTTTCTAATCTTGTTGAAACAGATAAGGTTGAAAACCCAGACAGAGAGCAATTTGATAAATTAATTAAATTACAATTAGATTCTATTATTGGTTCTGAATTAGATCCATTATCAAAATTTACTAAGTTTGTAGAATACTTAGAAAGTTTAAAAACTGGAAAAGTAGTAGAAGAAGATTTAGGTAAAGTTTTTGCTGTTATAATTTTTACTACTTCTATTTTTAGTATGATTAAACAATTCAATTCATCACCATCAGCAGCAGGTTTCTTATATGAAAGATTCATTGCTTACTTCTTTGGTGGTAAAATGCCAGCTGGTACATCAATTCAAGACGTAGAAGTTAATGGTGAATTTTGGTCATTAAAACTTAAATCAGAAGCTGAAATAAATGGTAGTATCGAGAATATGGATAAATTTTTTGATGCTAATCCAACATCGGATATTAAATATTTAATTAGTCAAAAGGGTAAATACCTAACCACAATAGCAAATTATGTTGTTAGTCTTAATAAAGACCAATTTAATGAAATATTAAATAAAAAAGGTCAAAGACAAGAATATGAAAAGACTAAGATAGCTCAAGAAAGAAATAAAGAAATTGAAAAATCAATTAAAGATTTGGAAAAGTCTTTAAAAAATCAAGAAACATCTTTAACTCCACAAGATTTAGAGTCTGCAAGAGCTGAATTAGAAAGACAAAAAGTTTATCAAAAACCAACTGGATTACAGTTTAGATTTTCTCTTACCGATCTACAACCTTATTTAATAACTAAATCTCCAATTTTGTTATCTATTACTTCTGATGATGTTACAAATATTATGGAAAAGAATACTTCTATCTTTAATATTAAAATTAATGCTATTTTAAATGAAGTTAATAGAGTTGCAGATAAAGTTAATAATTATTTATTAACAGGCAAAAAAGAAATTGGAAACGATGCTTTGGATTCGGTTGAAAATCTTGGAATTAATTTAAATGATTTAGTAAATCCAGATTAATACTTGACTTTTTACAAAATAAGATTATAATACATTTACTTAGAGGTTTTTATGTTAATTACTTCACATGAGGAATTACGCAAAGGCATATCTGCTGGCGTTGATATCCTTGCTGATACAGTTTGCTCCACATTAGGCCCAAAAGGCAGAAACGTTATTTTGCATGAAAAAGATAAAGTAATAGTTACCAAAGATGGTGTATCTATTGCTAACCACATAACCTTAGATGATCCTGTGCAAAACGTAGGCGCACAAATAATTAAACAAGCATCACAACAAACTGCTGCACAAGCTGGCGATGGTACTACTACAAGTATCGTTCTAGCCCGTGCAATGCTCCGTGAGGCACAGAAGTATGTTAGTGCTGGTGTTTCCCCTATCGAATTGAAGCGTGGCATGGATAAAGCCGCAGAGCAGATTGTGAAGGGTATTACTGATATAGCAGTATCTATTTCATCAGAACAAGAAATTGAAGATATTGCTACTATCTCTGCAAATAATGATAGAGGTATTGGAAAACTTATTGCAACTGCTGTAGATAAAGCAGGTAAAGATGGAGCTATTACTATTGAAGAAGCAAGATCAGTAGATACTTCACTTGATGTAGTCGAAGGTTTCAGATTTGATTCTGGATATCTTGCTACAGCTTTTATAAATGATGAACGTCGTGGTGTTGTTAAATACGATGATCCATATATTCTTGTTACTGATTTTAAACTTGAAACAGTTACAGAAATGCTGCCTGTGCTTGAGGTTATTGCAAGAGAAGGTAGACCACTTGTAATTGTTGCAGACGATATTGAAGGTCAAGCACTTGCTGCACTTATTATGAATTGTGTTCGCGGTACTATGAAAGTTGTAGGCGTTAAAGCTCCAAGATATGGTGAAGAACGTAGAAACATCCTTCGTGATTTGGCTATTGCTGTTGGTGCAACTTATGTATCTACAACTGCTGGAATGAAATTAAGTGATGTAAAACTCAAGGATTTTGGTCGTGCTAAAACTGTAGAAGTAGCAAAAAATCTTACTACTGTAGTTGGTGCTAAAGGTTCTTATGAACAAGTTGATCAACGTATTGAATCTTTAAAAACAGAACTTGCAGCTACAGATAACATGAATGAAGCAATGAGAATTCAAGAAAGAATTACACGTTTAGCGAGTGGTATTGCAATTATTCGTGTTGGTGCTGCCACAGAAGTTGAAATGATTGAAAAGAAACATCGTATTGAAGATGCTTTAGAAGCAGTTAAATCTGCACAACATGAAGGTATTTTGCCCGGCGGTGGAGTTGCATTACTAAGAGTTTCAGAATTAGTAAAGACAGATGCTTTACATGAAAATGAAAAGCTTGGTGCTGCTATTGTAGTTAAAGCTTGTCAAGAACCAATAAGACAAATGGCTTTAAATGCAGGGTTATCTCCAGACTTAATCATCCAAAAGATTCAGTTAAGCAATGAAGATTGGTTTAATGGTTATGATTTTAGAACAGATGAAATCAAACAAATGGTTAAAGCTGGTATTATTGATCCTGCTAAAGTTACTCGCTGTGCTATTCAAAATTCTGTTTCCGCTGCTGGCACATTAATTACTACAAATTTTGCTGTAATCAAGTAATTTAACTATTTACTCACATATTTATTATGAGGGTATTCTTGTGTCTACAGAAATAAGTGAAATTAAAAATTGTGTTGTCAATCTTGATAAAAAGATTGATCAAATGATGAATACAATTAATAATCTTAAAGAAAAACATGATGATGTAGCAAAGGATATAGCTAGAATAAAAGAAGCAGTATATCATCCAAATGACGGATTATATGCAAGAGTAAGAGAGCTAGAAACAGAAGTAGTTAAAGTTAATCATGTTTTAATGGATATAGACAAAATAAAAGATCCACAAAATGGATTATATGTTAGAGTTAAAGAGATACAAGAATGGAAAACTTCATTTTCTAGAGCTGCTTGGTTAGTTATGTCAACAATTACAGCACTTGTAATAAAACAAATTTGGGACTTGTTAGGATAAACAAATTGTGTTATACTCTATATGTTGGAGTATAAATGTCACAAGTTAAAAAATTATTTGATTGGTATAAATCAAATAAAAGTCAAGCAAGATCTTATGATAGTAAATACGTAATTTCTATTTTTGTAAACTTTTCAAATTATCTCAGAAACAATGAAGAAGTGTCAAAAGCTAAGTCTGGTAATTTGTGGACTAAGAAAGGTATTTTGTTTGTAGATGAAATACCAATAAGTGTCAATATTAATAATAATATTGTATTCATTCATCCAACATATTTGAAACATCTACCAAGTATTTCACCAATTAAGAAAAATTGTATAGACCTATCTAATGAGTTGCAAAGAAGAAACAAATCATGCTTGCCAGTTGATGCAGATACGGTTAATATTATTGCAGAACAGGTGTTACGATGAAAGTCAAACTTTCTTATACTGTTGAATTCGATGATGTACCATTTGAGATTCAAAGAATTTTAGATTCTAAAACAAATCTACAATATGCTACCATCATTGATTCAATACATAAATCTCTTCAACAAAATAATCATATTGAAGCAATTTCAAGGATTGAAAACCTAAGAGAAAAGTTAAATGCTGTTGATTTAACTTTATCTGATTGCCATTCAATCTTAACGGGTTATGTTAAAGCCCTTACAGATAAAAATAATGATGAATCAAATGGAAATTGAGTTAGTTGAAGGAGACTTGGCTCATATTCCATCGGGTGTATTTTTATATGATCCAATAAACTTAAGCAGCCCAAGAAAATGCAAATTGCTTGTTAAACCATGTATTGGAGTTTATTTGGGTCAATTAGAGAATAATGTTACGAAAATATATGTAGATGGAGAATATTGGGCGGTTTCTACAGAATGTGTTTACTTATACAAAAGGAGAATTAATGATTAAATTTACAGAAGTTATTGAACGTCGTGGTGGAGCATTTGTATCCAACAATACAAGCTCATTTGAGATACGCGAAGTTTACATTAATCCCGAACACATTGTTTTAGTTAGAGAAGAACCACATTATAATAATTTATCAGACGCTTCACTAAAAGGAAAATCTTTTAGCAGATTGGTTGTCAACCGTGGTTCAACGACTTATGAGACTACTGTTGTCGGTACTCCAAATGAAATTTACGAGAGTATCAACAACCGTCGAACACTTTTAAAGGGGTAAACATGATTTGGACTGTAATTGGATATAAAGATAAAAAGCCATTTGTTCATACATTTCATGCATCAAATGGACAGAAAGAAGCTTTTCAAGATGCACAGAAGGTTTTTCCGGGCATTAAAGTAGTAGCAATTGTAGCTGGTAATCACACTTCGTCAGTATATATCAAGGAGGATTGATGGGTCGCCCTAAAGGTTCTAAGAACAAACCAAAAGTATCTGAGACTTCGGTTCAAGAAGTAGTAGAACAAGTTGCTGTAGTTTCTGAGGAGTCTGCAAAAAAGAAAGGTCGTCCTGCTGGTTCTAAAAATGCAAAAAAGCCAGAGGCACCTAAACTTATTCGTACAGTAAAACGTGGAAAGATTCAAATTATCTCTGCCGAACAGGATGAAAAAAGTTCATATGAGATAAATGAAAAACTAAATGCACAAGACAATTATGTAAATCCATTCAGTAATTGCAATAATTCTTTTGAATGTAACTTGGAACCCATGTATGAGTGGGTTGGTATTGTTCCAGCGAAAGAAGATGAAAAGCAAAAGTTTGGATCTTATTCATCTTGTAGATTCCCCGTAGTTACAAATAGACCAATTTATCCAGTTGTTGGCTATATTAGCGTTGATATCCAAAAACTAAGACAAGATGGATATACTGATAAAGATATCTATGCTGGTTGTGTTTCTTATCTTTCTAAAACGCAAAGTAAAAACAAACTAAAGCGTCTTGGTGATCTCATGCCATATTATTTTAAAGTAAAAAATGATAATCGTATGTCTGTTATCTTTTTTACAAATGAAAAGAAATCCAAAATGTTCTTTGGAGAAGGGGAATAAATGCCAGTTACATATGTTACAAAACCTTGGGGTAGTGAAGAGATATGGGCGCAAACTGATTATTATGTAGGAAAAGTCTTATATATTAATCCTCATAGCAAACTATCACTTCAATATCACAATCTTAAAACTGAAACGATTAGGATTGTTAGTGGTAGACTTTTCTTACACTATCAACCAACACCATCTGATGGTATAGTTGTTAAGGAAATGGTAGAGGGTGATGTATTTCACGTTCCTGCTAAATTGATTCATAGATTTGAAGCCCGTGACGAAAGAGTACAACTTGTCGAGGTTTCAACTCCAGAAGTGTGGGATGTTGTAAGACTTGAAGATGATTACAATAGATTAACAGTTGACGCTAACCCATAAAAAACAAATAAATAAAGCAAAGGCGGCATAAAAAGTGCCGCCTTTCTTGTTTTTAGCTATTTATATTAGGATTATAATTGCAAATGGATAAACTTTTATTAAAGAAATGGTCTAACTTTAAACATGAAGCAAAACAACCAGAAAAAATACTTTTTGAAGTAGAACAAAAATATATTGATAAATTTTATGATGCTATTCAAAGAGCAGAAGATGGTAGATTAAATACGTTTAAAGAAATATTTGGGGAAGGCACATCAGAAAATCCAAAACTTAGAATGATTATGCCATATGGATTAGATGATATGTCGAAACTTACAATTATCTTAGATAATATAAGAAAATCTGAATATTTCAGATTAAACCCAACTTTTGATGAAGTATATCAAAAGTTGGATGGTACTCAACAACGAAACATTAATTACTCAATATGGCAAAGATATCCAACTTGGGAATGTGAACAGGTAACTATTGAAGTAAATAAAAAACCTTTAGGCTGGAGAGAAGGTGATGAAATACCAAAAGTCCAAGTTGATACAGCTAATTTATACTTAACTTATGCTCACAGATCAGTTAAATTTATTGATAAAATTATAGAACAAAAAATTCCATTCTTTAAATTATTACAAAAATATTATAAAGAAGAGATAGAATGGTGGCAAGGTAATAAATCTAAAAATATAAGTGCAGCACAGGTATTTTTTACTAATAATTTTATTACCACAGAAGATATAGCTGCACAAGCAAACGAGTCTTGGGTACAAAGTGGAAGTGGAATTAAACCTTTACCAAAAGGTGGTGAAGATGTTGTAATGATTTCAAGACACCCAATTGATGTTTTGAGAATGTCAAACTTTAAAGGTATAAAATCGTGCCATAGTCCCGGAGCAGAATATTTCTCAAATTGTCAACAAGAAGTTGCTTCTGGTGGTGCAATTATATTTTTAATTAGTAAAGAAGAATTTTTAAATAGATTTCCAGATTCGATTATACCACAAAAAGGCGAAATATTCCCAGATAAAGATAGAAGAGTAAATGTACAAAGATATCAAGATCCAAATAAGCCTATGTCTTTTGTAGATGATCAATTTGCTCCAAAAGCAAGATTAAGATTAAGAAGGGTTCATGATACAGAAACTGACATTTCTTATGCTGTACCAGATACAAGAATATATGGTGAACAAATACCAAGTTTTAAAACGCAAACATTTAAATATTTTGGTAACATTCAAAAAAATAAATTTGTTAAAGACGGTGTTTTAACTCTACCAGATAGTATTGACAATTTAGTGCGTTATGGTGGAGAATATCAAGATGGTGGTGATAATACTGTAGCGTCAAATTTTGCCTTATTGATGAGAACAGCAATTTTTGAATCTGATCCTTCTCTTTTACAAAACGAAAAGTATAAGAAATTTCTTAATGAATTTAGATATTCACAAATTCGTTTTGGTGGAGGTGACCCATCAGAATTTGAAGATGAAGATAGAGATTTTACAGATACCGTTTATGGAACTTGTGAAGCAGCAATACGTTCATTTGAACGTAGAATGGGAAGAATATATCAAACTAAATCAAATTTTTCTTTAGATATTAGTTATGATTTGGAAGTCACAGATGTAAATGAAGTGGGTTGTGTCTTACGTATTAGTTTTACTGTATTGTTCCCAAAATCTACGTTTAATGAAAATATAGATTATTACATACGCAATCCAACAGAAATATTCACTTCAAATAGTTTAGAAAATACTCAATTTTCTGGAGGTGAAAGTTTAACTTACCCAGACATACCACTTAGAGATGTATATCTTACTCAACGTGGAGATGATGTAGCATTGATTGTTGACTATGTTGGATTATATAATGCTATATGGGATCAAGATTATGATGAAGTAGAATATTCTCAACTTCAAGGTACAATGGATGATTTTACTACATTTGTCACTAAACTAGGTAGTGATTCAAGCTACGTGTATTCTGAATTTGAACAATATCTTACAGAGTATGAACTATTTAAACCTATTAATAATAATTTTTATGAAACCAAAGAATTTATTGAAAAAACAATTGATAATCTTCCAGCAGATAGAAATGAATTTGATATTTCTGGTTCTCAAAGAGAATTATTTGTACATTATGAAAAACAAATTATAACTTTTGATTTAATAAAACCAGATTGGAAACCATTTCTGTTTTTAGCTTCTATTGAAAAGATCACAAACGCTTTTCCTACTTTATTCAATGAAATATTGGAGACAAGAATAAATAAAATTGCATCTGAATTGCATAAACAACAACGTTTGTTTCCAAATATGATAGATTTATCAACAAAAGATGCTTTATTGGAAAATTATTATAATGTTAAGTGGAATACTATTTTATCTATTGATTATGACCCAATAGAACCAACTTCAACAAAAAATACAGAAAGTATAAATCGTTTTATGTTAAAAGTTAAATATAAAATTAAAATATCTATGGAAAAAAATTATGACACAGATATAGTTGAAGCAACAAAAGGATTTATATTTGGTTTAATTGATAATCCAAAAGAATTTGATGAAGCTGCTATCCAAGCATTTAATCAATTATCAAACAAATTTGGTCTTCATACACAAGAAACTTCTGCAAGATCAGTAGTAGAAACCAAAAAACAAAGATTTCAAAGACTAATGAGAGAATATGCTATAAAGAGAAGAGAGGGGTTGGTATAATGAAATACACATCAATATTAAAGGGCTGGAAGGATTTCATTAACGAAGGTATTTCAAGCGAGGGAACACCAGATCTAAAGTATTATGCTTTCGATTGGGATGATAATATCGTATTTATGCCTACCGAAATAATGCTACTTGATAATGAAGGAAATGAAGTTGGTATGTCAACTCATGCTTTTGCCAAATATAGAGAAAAGATAGGTAAAGAAGAGTTTCCATACGAAGGTAAAATAATTGTTGGTTATGCAGATTCACCTTTTAGAAACTTTAGAGTGCAAGGTGATGCTCAATTCTTAAGAGATATCTTGAGTGCTAAACTTGGACCCTCATTTCAAGATTTTAAAGAATGTGTAGAAGGAGCATCATTATTTTCTATAATTACTGCAAGAGGCCATACACCATCTGTACTTCAAGAGGCATGTAGAATATACATTCTTTCTGGTTTTAGTGGAATAGAAACAGAAAAAGTCATTAGTAGCATAAAGAAATATAATGAACTTTATGGTACATCAAATGAAATGTCACCACAAGAATTGGTTGATGATTATTTAAAAAAATGTAAATTTTATCCTGTGTCTTTTGGTACAGGAAGCGAAGCAAATCCAGAGAAATTAAAAGTAGAAGCATTAAAAGAATTTATAGATTATGTTAACGAAGAAGCAAAAAGAATTAGAAAACATGCTGTAAAAGGTTCTAAAATTCAAATTGGTTTTTCCGATGATGATAAAAAGAATATTGAAACTATGATCACACATTTTGCTGGAAGAGAACCAAGTGGAAAATTTAAGAAGGGTGGAAAACAATCTTTAAGAATTAAATATACGGGGCATTAATATGGAAGATAAAGACCAAATAATCAAAAAACTACAAGAAGAATTAGATTATATTAGGTCTGAGAATGAATTACTTTGGGATTACTTAGAAGAATTAAAACAAGCAGACTTCCAAAAGATGCAAGAAGCCGAAAGAAAGTTTATTGAAGATTTGTTCAATCGTTCCACATACGTAGGCGATGCTTAAGCCAATTTTTGAAATTGGAGATTTAGTTTCACTTCTTGATAAAAAGAATAGAAAAAAATTGGTTAGACAAAAGAATTATTTTATTGAAAATACAGATGATTTAGGTGTCGGGATTATAATAGATAAACTTGAAGAATTATTTGTTTTTCCAAATGGCTTGACAGATCAAAAATATATGGATAAAGATTCTAAACGAATTACAAAGAAGAATTTAAAATCAACTCCAACAAATATTGCAAAAGTTTATTGGATAAAGATAGAAAAAGCAAGATGGGAGTATGAAGATGATTTACAAATTTATAGGCCCGAAACATCCCTTGATCTACATATCATTGAAAGAATCCACATTGAAAGCGGAAGTGCATCCTAAAATTGTTGAAACGCTAAAAAAAGAACCATATAATACTATTTATTGGTACTGTATGGAAAAGTTCTGTAAATTCACTCAAACCATACTTAAAACTCACAATATTGATTAATATTATCCATAAGGAGTGGTAAATATGGAAGTTGGTGATTTAATCCTTCACACTTTTCGTTACATGGATAAAAATTATATTGTAACAAAAAATACTGAAACTTTACTCGTAGAAAAAGATGAAGGTGACATAATAGTTTTACGTTCAATTTCTAAACCGTTTGAAAGAATTTATGCTAAAGATGGCACTTTCAAGCTTCCAAAAGAATATTTATTAAAGAACGCAAAACTTTTGAATGGTAAAAACAAAATTTGAAATTGGCGATTTAATCCATGTAAGTCCAACTCTTTATTCTCTCACAGAAAAAGACGAGAATAATATATGTATCATTCTTGATTTTGTTATTTATCCATACGAACATTATGTGTTGACAAACTTATTCCAGAATGATAGATTGTTTAAGTTTACAAGAACAAAAGAATTCATAGAAAAATACTATGACAGATATAATCAACCATAAACCAATTACTGAAAGATTGTCTGCCTTGCAAAATAAGAAATTGCAAAGTTGGGAAAACAATTTTTATAATTCATTTAAAGACAAAACAACTCTAACGAAAAGACAGTTAGCCACATTGACAAAGATTGAGGATAGGTTATATAAGGTTGAACAGCAAAGAGAAGATTGGCTGAAAGAATGGTGTGTAGAAAAGCAATCTAAATTTAATTTAGCTTGTAAGTTTTATAGATTCAATTATGGATCTTGGAATTTCTTTAAAAAACACAGACAAACAATACGTCTTCATATTAAAGAAGAATCATTTCTTCCATCTAAGAAAGAATATTATAGAATCGCAGAGAATAAATATGTTAATAAAGCTATTGTTTCGTATTATGATGCTCCCAAGTATCATGTTGGTGATCTTGTATATGTAGTTGGGCAATACAACCGTAAATTTCCTCCTTCCTTACATTGGATTGGAGTAGTTGTTAAACCAGCTGTAAAAGAATTTGTTAAAAAACAAAAGAAATATGAGATAAAACCTATAAACATTAAAAATTATCATGAAAATAGAATAATTCCCGAAAGGTTTGTTTTATCGTATAGGAAAAAATGATAGACTTAAATATAAACTTGTAGCAAATAAATAAATCTTCCTTGTTGTAATCTAAATAGTATAACTTACAGTAAAGGGCTAAGGTATACTACTTTATGGGTATCTATAGGTTTGTTTTGTTCCTATAGCTCTCTCTTTGTGCATCGTTGACAGCCTATAGCTGGAGATCGTTAAAGATGATAGAATACAAAAATAGTGATCAGACGGCGAGATCGGTCGAAAGCCCTAATTTATCTTGCTACAAGTTTATATTTAAATCCATCATAGGACAATAATGTCTGAGTTTATGAAAGATGTATTTATTAAAGCATCGTTAATTATAGTTTTTACTTTTGTTTTTTATGGTATTCGTGCATATATTGAAACAGTTTTAATGAGGTAAATATGGATAAGATTGTTCTTGGGGTTTTGATTATTATTACAATTTTCATGCCAGCCATTCTTGCTGGCGCACTTTTCTAATGGAGTAAATTATGGATAACAAAGTACGCAAATTCCGTGAGACTGAACGTTCTGTTTTCTTTCTTTCAGCGGGTAATACAGATAAACAGGCTGGAAGCAATAATCTGAGTATCACAGTTAAATCTGATGATTGGCGAGTTGATGGTAATACAATTCGTATGAGCCTACGCGAAGCAAAGGTACTCCAAAAGTTTCTTAACGAAGCACTTGATGAGTAATAAATAAATTCATAAGCCCTCGGTATATTTATCGAGGGCTTACATATTTAAGCCATGAATCCACGATTTGAAATTGGAGACTTAGTTGTTTTTGATATGAGCATTGATGTTTCATATTGTATCGTTACAGCTATTAGTATTGATCCAACAGATGCAATTTCTGTAAGATATACAATTGAAGAATTATGGTATGGTAATTATGTTCATCATAATGTATGGGAACAATGGTTAACTCCACTTGAGGAATTTTTTCAAAATGGCAAAAGAAAATTCAACTAAACATGATAAAACTAATGATTCATACTTCATAAGACTGAGAAAGTTAAAAGAAAATATGAATCTGTTAATTTCTATAATTGAAGAAAATGGCAAAGGATGGACAACAATTACAGGTGAATGTCCTGCTGATTATATTCAATTATTAGAACAAAACAATATGAAAGTAACAAAGATTGATACAATCGTTTGGAAGGTAGAGAAAGTATGATTTATGAAATTTTGCTTGGTTGTTATGTGGGTACTTATGTTACCGTTCTTTGGTTCATCGATACCAAAATTGAAAAGTTGATCAATGTTATTAAAAACAAGGATCAAAATGATTGAAGTTATTTGTGGTGGTATGTTTGCAGGAAAGTCTGAGTTACTAATTCAAAGACTAAATCGTGCTGGATATGCAAAGAAAAAGATTGTTGCTTTTAAACCAGCAATTGATAATAGATATTCTGAGCAAGAAATAGCATCTCACTCTGGTCATACATATAAATCAATAGCAGTTAAATACGCATCAGATATTCCAGATTATATTACTAATGATATTGACGTAATTGGAATCGATGAAGCTCAATTCTTTGATGATTATATTGTTGAGCTTGTGGAAACTCTATCAAGCAAAACTGATATTTATATTGCTGGCCTTGATCTTGATTCTGTTGGAAAACCATTTGGTAGTATGCCTCACTTGCTCGCAATAGCAGATAAGGTTACTAAAGTATCTGCTGTTTGTATGAAATGTGGTGCTGATGCCACACGTTCACAGAGGCTTGTTTCTTCAAATGAACAAATTTTAGTAGGTGCAAAAGATAGTTATGAAGCAAGGTGCAGAAATTGCTGGACCCGATGATTTAACAATTGGCGATATCATTATCTATAATGAATTAGATGGATATAAAGATAATGATGTTATGGTTGTTGTAGATATGACTCATTTTGAGGAAGCAACTATATTTTATTGTATCTGTTTGAACGAGAACCCAAATTATTTTAATATTGAAAACGCAAGCAACATTAGAAGTTTGCACAGTAAATATTTAAAATACTGGAGAAAAATTTAATCAATGACCTTTAATGTTGGCGATCTTGTTTATATGCCGTCAATTGAGAATGAACCAAAAATATACGGTATGGTTAGATCTATTACTACAGATGCTCATTATCGTATAAATTATTATGAAATTTATTGGTTCAATGATGGTACTACAAGTGAAGAATTAGGTCATGATTTATTTCTTGCACTTGACGAATAATTATTAATGAGTTACCTTTAATTAATGATTGAAAGCACAAAGTATTCTGACTCTTATAAAACTAAAAATAAGGTTGTTCTTAAGATTGGCGATATTATCCACTTTCCTAGAATTAATCGATATGGATGTGTTGATTTGATCTATAAAAGTGGTGGACGCTGGAAGGCAAGTTATATTATATTTGACAATAATTCAGCAAGAAAGGGAACATTTTACATCTGTTATTTTCATGAAATAGCAAAGGTTATCAATGCTTAGTGCTGGAGACATTGTAACAGTTAAATATAACTTTAGAAAAGACTTATTAACCAATCAGAATTATGGTATGGTTACAAAAGTATATCCGCATCCATCAAAAGAATATTGTGCGTATCAAGTACATTGGCTTGATAGTGGATTAAATAAAGTATTAAATGATCTTTTATTTTATTCAGAAGAATTAAAAAAAATCTAATGGTCAAACCAAAATGGACAAGTTACATATAGGAGATATGGTATCGCTTAAATCAAATCCAAATATTATTGGTTATGTTGAGAGCATTACAACAAATAAATATAAAGGTTATACTGTTTGCTGGCTTAATTGGAAGAACATATTTCTTTCAACTTTTCCAGCTTATGAATTAATTAAATTATAGTAGAGTTTTGAATGTTTCAAGTAGGCGATCTTATTAAAACTAAAGGAAACATATTTGCTTCTAATCCTAATAGCCCTTTTCCTACGTATGGATATATAACTGAGGTTTCTGCTGCTGCTGGTCATTATTTTGTTTGCTGGCTGAATTCTAATCTTAAAAGAGATTATATTGTACATAGAAACGAGATCATCAAGGTTTCATAATGCTTGAAGTTGGTGATATTGTACATGCCTGCGATACAAGTAAACCAGCTTTGTACGGATTTATAACCAAGATTAAAGAAGGTAAAGGTATTTATGTTGAATGGTTTAATGGAAAACATGATTCAAATGGATGGTTTTGGTCTTATATGGTAGAAAAGGTTCATCATGCTTCAAGTTGGTGATATTGTAAAACTGATCAATTATCCCGATGAACCTAGAAATTATGGTTTCATAAAAGAAATAAGAAGTGGTAAATATTATAGATACCCTGTTATAGTTGTTTTTTTTGATGATGAGAGTCACAATACATGTTACAACGAAGCAGATTTGATAAAGGTTTCATAATGTTTGAGATTGGAGATCTGGTTTATTTTAAAAATCAAAAAGATTTAGGTGTTATCACTGGATACGCCAATAACCCAATCTATAAATATGTTGTTCACTTTTTCAATCTTTGTGATCAAGGCGTTTATATATGGGAATATGAGGAAGATGAACTTGAGAAGGTGTCATAATGTTTAAAATTGGAGACATTGTTAAGGACCATAAAAACCTAAATGGTGTTGATAACTATCCATTATGCGGAGTAGTTGTAGACGAAGATAGCCAAAGACTCCCTCAGATTAAAACTGCCTGTTATCGCATCCTTTGGTTTAGCGATAAAGCGGATAAATATACAAAATATATGTATGAAGATGAGCTAAAGAAAGTTTTTTGACAGCCAGAAACAGATAGGATAAGGTAGAAGAACAAAAGAAAGAGTACATGATGCTTGAATCGACATATGGTTATTGTCCAGTTTGTAAAGCTCGCGGTAAATCCCGTGAACGCCGACCTAATGGAAACGATACTTGCGAAAATGGGCACATTTATCCAAGCAAGTCATCTTTATCATTTGCTGACTTCATAACAGAAAAGAAAGTTGAAGAAAGTTCTTGACGGCAGATAAGAAAGAAGTTAAGTTAATAAGGTAAGGAAGAGAAACGGCGAGGTTGAATCCCTCGCAAATAATGTGGGGATAGCATAATCGGATAATGCCACAGATTTCTACTCTGTAGATTGAAGGTTCGAGTCCTTCTCTCCACGCCACTTATAGCTAAATCGTCTGCGAAGCCACTAAAAGCTTGTATAACCCAACTGGTCCTTATCCGCACTTAGCTCAGTTGGTCAGAGCATCTGGCTTATATCCAGACGGTCCTCCGTTCAAGTCGGAGAGTGCGGACCAATTCCAATGATCGTAAGGAATGTTTTGATTAACGGGTAGCTCCCTGAATTAACAGGCTATTCACTATCCTCACAATCAAATCCGATCTGACACTCTGGAAAGACAGAGATTCTTGGCTTCTTGGCGGAATAGGTATACGCAGCGCACTTAAAATGCGCCTCCCTACGGGATTGCGAGTTCAAGTCTCGCAGAAGCCACCACATTATATAGCGTTTGGTAGACATACTGACTATTTATTCTTGAGGGTCTACTAAATGGCTATAAAAAAACTTGGTAAAGAATATACATTAGAACAGTTCACAGAAGCAGTAAAGACTTCCTATTCAAAAGCAGGAGTTTTAAAAAAACTAAATCTTAATATTTCTGGTGGAAATTATAAAACAGTTGATAATCTTGTAAAAAAGTATATGTTAGATACTTCTCACTGGACAGGACAAGGACATTTAAGAGGTAAAACTTGTGAATGGTCCAAGTCTGCTTACGAGATAAGCGAGTTATTAACTGTAAACAATACATTCCAGACTTATAAATTAAAACAAAGACTTCTAAAAGAAGGATTAATAGAAAATAAATGCACTGAATGTGGCGTTTCTGAATGGAACGGTAAAATTCTTAACATGCATCTTGATCATATTAATGGAATTAATAACGATCACAGATTGGAAAATTTAAGAATGTTGTGTCCAAACTGCCATTCTCAAACGGATACATACTGCGGAAAAAACAAAAAAGTTCTTGACAAGTGTAAGCAGATAAGATAAAATAGAATAGTGAACGGGAAGATGGTGTAATGGTAGCCACGAAGCACTCAAAATGCTTTGCTCTACGAGCGTAAGGGTTCAAGTCCCTTTCTTCCCACCACTTATGGAACGGTAGTTAAGTTGGTTATAACGCCAGCCTGTCACGCTGGAGGCCACGGGTTCAAGTCCCGTCCGTTCCGCCACATATGCCGAAATAGCACAGGGGTAGTGCAATTGCCTTGTAAGCAATAGGTCGTCGGTTCAAATCCGACTTTCGGCTCCACTTTGGTCCCATCATCTAGTGGCCTAGGATACCGCCCTTTCACGGCGATTACACGGGTTCAAATCCCGTTGGGACTACCATTTTAAATTCACTTTTGGGATGATGCGCCGAGCGGGCCGAAGGCAGCAGACTTTTAATCTGACGTGTAACAACCATCGTAGGTTCGAATCCTACTCGTCCCACCACTTTGGGAATATTGCTGGAAGGTCAAGCGTGAGACTCTTAATCTCTTGATGATGGTTCGATTCCATCTATTCCCACCACAACACTATGAGGTAAAAATGTTTTGTGTTTATAAATGGAGTATGACAAACTATTGTCAATCATTCTCAACATTATCAGCCGCATATGAATATTTGGTACAAGAGGGAAACGGATATCCCGATATGCAATGGTGGATTACTGATTCCTGCGATGCTACAGTAGGTGCCAGCGGCAAGGGTTCTCCATTTGAGTACCGCAGACCATAAATTTATAAGGAAATTAAATGCACGATTATCTAACTAAACTTGAAAATCTAAATCTCGCTGATTATGACACAATTACACTAACATACTCAGATGGTTGCGATGTTTTCCACTATAAGGATGGTGGTGGCGTTGAAGATGCAATTGACGAGACTGACACTATTAGTAGGTTTTCAAAACTTGTTTATGCGCTGCAACAAAATTATGAAGGTGTTCATCCTATCCTGCTTACACTTGATGATAATTCTGTAATCTCACTTGATGATTATGTAGAAGAAACCGAAGATGAAGATGCAGAACCAACATACAATATTGATTCACTTGATATTGAGGAAGGCATCCGAAACAGTTTCTTTGAGCAAGAATTTATTGAAAGCGAAGTAAAGCGTTATGACCATAAGCGTGGATATTGCACTCTAACTGCAAAAGTTGAAGTACAATATTCCGAATTAAAGGAAGCACAGCCTAACATTAATCTTCAAGGGTGGAGCATTGAAGTTAATACTCCAAAT
>JACCDP010513308.1_pt1 | contig 24139 bp, 27 predicted proteins | sample 7445841 | NCBI WGS metagenome assembly JACCDP01 (sample SAMN15323441, study PRJNA562643) | freshwater metagenome | isolation source: river surface water | place: USA:Blue River Watershed | collected 2017-08-17
TCTTTCTATGCTTCCTTGTATAAGATGCAAGTGGAGTGGGAAGGACAGTATCTGTATCTCTACTCAGGTCGTGAGTATCAGACAAGTAATCCTGATATGACGAAAGTAGGTCAAGAAGACCCTTTTTCAAAAGTACAATGCATCAAGATAGATAGTATAACATCGGTAGACATTGACCATAAGCATTTTACTGTCACCCTTTGGGTTGGAGTGAGACCTATTCATTGTTCCTTTGGAGAACGAAATTGTTACAAAATCAATTGTCATGGTCATTTCATAGAAGTGCTTCATGAAGCGTTGGGAATTCGTCGTGAGTATGTTTGGAATTTAGACAGACGTAATTCGCAAACAGCATTATCGGTTCAACGTGGGGATGAATATAGTAATGAAGATAGTGAGTAATATAATAGAGCGATGAGACTTCTCATCTTCAGTGGTGTTTTATATTTAGCGGGTGTTGCAACCCTTTTATTGCTAAGACCGGCTTTTATGTTTACACCAGAAGGCATCTGGAAAGAGTTTGGTATTGGACGTAATCCTGAAACTCATACCTGGATGCCGTTTTGGCTGTTCTGTATTTTATGGGCACTGGTCTCATATATTACAGTGGTTATGCTAGCTGATTGGGGGTTTTTACCAGGACTTTGGGTAAGTCATGTGGAGGTTGAGACTCCGGCCAAGAAAGTTCCTTCTTTAAACAAAGGCCCTAAACCAGGGTATTATATGTTAAATACTGAAAATACTGGCATTGAAGGTGTTCCCAATTATGTCTATCGGGGACCCGCCGCACCAGGTGAATAACCCGGTACTAAGGGCAAGCTGCTATCATACCTGAACCCAGTGTCTGTCCATAGACACCTGCCCAGAAAAGATAAAATCCATACCCCCATAATTCACGAGCAAACACAGCATCCTGAGGGCTATCCTGAGGCAATTCAGTAAAGAGTTGATTAATTGGAGCTCGTAAGAAAGAAAAGAAATACGCTAAGCCACCCAAAATATACACTATCAAAGGTGATATACCTGAGGCCATACTGATGGCACTGATATCCACGGCCCTACAATACATATATTGGAGGAACCAGTTTATAAGAAGCCCTGATAAAAAAGAAAGAATAGGAATGACTCCAAAAAGAAAAAGAGCAGGAAAAGCTTGGACATACGCAGGAAACATAAAAAAGAAAAGTGGATACGCCATGCCTAACACAGCTCCTTGTATCAGTGCAAATGCAGCCCGGACACTTGTATCAGCAGTCTTTGTTTTGGTTCCCATCTACCCCTCTGAGGATCAAAAAAGGAATGAAAGGCCGAGCGAATAATAGAGACATGGCTGACAAGACCGGAAGTGCTCCGAAATCCAAAGGGAAACCCAAAGTGCAATACGAAATGGTAATGAATGAAACAGGAGCGCTTGAACGCAGAGCTATTGGTGCACCACCGCCCCCGCCACCTGCGCCAACAACTACATTCCGTCCTTCCATTACCACCGCTGCTGTGACAGCCAGTCGTGGTCCAGTAGAAGAGGAAGAATTAGTCTTTGATGAATCTGGAGAAGAGCTTACAGGAGAAGCAAAGGCAAAGGCTCAAGCCAATGCCGCAGCTAAACTTCGAGAAGAAGAATTGGTCTTTGATGAATCTGGTGAGGAGCTAACAGGAGAGGCTAGACAAAAAGCGCAAGAGGAAGCTGATGTACAAGAAGAAACCAAGGTAGAAGAAACACCCCCACAAACCCAAGCGAAGTCACGAAAACCTCCCAAGAATATACTTACGTTTCAAGAAGTCAGTGACAAAGAAAAGGTAAAAATTTTTTACAGATATCGTCAAAAGCACCCTAAATTTTTTGTGTATACTGCGGAAGGCAATTTAGAAATCAAACCGGATAATCCCGTTTCGTTACCTGCAACGGTCATACCTATGCGCGCCTTTTCATCGTTGGAGCCTGAAGAATTAAAAGAATTGGAGGATTTGCGAGACGAAATGGAATCCTCTGACAATGAACGCTATGTTGTTTTATTAAATGAATTAAGGCAAGCCAATGAATTGTATAATCCAGGGCAACCTGAAACGATGGTGAAAATTGTTCGATTGAATCAACAGTTACGTGATGTTTTAGTAACAAAAACAAATTTGCTCTATCCTGAACGATGGACGAAAATTTTAGAAAATCCAACCACAAGTGATATACTGCTCAATCAACCTTATGAAGACCGAAAAATGGGTTTTGATGTCTTTCTTTTTAAGAGAAATAGCTTATCTCGAGATGACGCTGAAGGTCATTATCGTGCTCATGGTGAATTACGCACTGAAGGTATGCAAGGTGGAGATACACTTGTGCTTTTTATTACCAATCCTGAAGACCAACAAACTGGTATCTATCACCCAGCTACAGAAAGAGAGTTTGTATATAATGAAACGAAGTATGCATCACCTTATCAAGCCTATGAGGTTGAGCGTTTCAAAGCCTTGGACGATGAAAGTATGGTCAAAAAACTATTGGGAACACGTTCAGCCAAAACTATACGAAGCCTTGTGGCACAAGAAAAACAACACCCCCAAAATCCTATTCAACTCTGGGAAGAGATTTTAGAAGCTCTTTATACACAAGCTCCTGAACTTGGAACAAAACTGAAAGAAACGGGTTCTGCTCGCTTCCACATGATGGATAAACTCATCGGTATGCCTGAATATGCTGTGGCATTAGCGAATGTGCGCACCAAGTTGAAGGAGAAAGAGAATGATGCCCCTGCAAATATCGATGCTATCAAACAATCTGTTATCTCAGAGGAGGAACAAAAGAAAGCCAAGGTTGGTGCAATTATTAACAATTTTAGACGGTTTGGTTAAAGGGTTTCGGGCATTTTCTGGTCGCTAAGATACAATCTTCTAGTTTCATCTTTCCTTCTAGGATATTTTGGGCACATCGTTGACAAGGAACAAATCCATGTTTCGTGGCTCTTTGTCGTTCTATACTGATTTCATTGAACTTTGTATTTTGAACAAGCATCGTATGAAATGCTTTTATACAACATTTTGGATATCCAAAATAATCTCCCCATGATTGTTTGTTTGATGTCATGAATACGAATTCATACCATCAAATCTATAGAAATCAATTTTCCAGTGGCATACCCTCTTGAAGAGGATAAGGCTTTAATGTTGTCTCATTAGCATCACAAGAGACTTCTTTGGATTTGTATTTATAACAAATTCCATTTGGATCTTTGTATGTAAGCTGTTCTACATTTGTAGGGTGGGGGTACCTGACAATAATACGAGATTTGGGTTTCCAGAATAAGATACCAACAATTCCAATAGCAAAGCCTACTAAGAAAGGCAGAATTTCAAAATGGTTCAACATGCTTCCTTTGCTCTACTTAGAAAGTAGAAGATGATTTGGGATTTGCTGAAATCTAAAAAATTCAATCTTATCTTTAGTTTCTTATTGGGACTTGGTTTAGCTGCTATCCTACGTCCTGCTTGCAAAGGTGACCAATGTGTTACTATGAAAGCCCCGCCTGTTCACGAAGTCGAAAAAGCAACGTATCAATTGGGATCGAAATGCTTCCAGTTCTCCGTTGATTCTGCGGAATGTCCAAAATCTGGAAAAGTGATTGAAGCTTTTACGATATCCCGGGCTTAAGTTTTCTTGTCTGCGTGTACAGCCGAATCTTGAAAAAACTTGTTTCTCTCAGAGAAATATGGCTTCCAGTGGGACTTTATTGAGCGATTTGAACGGTGAGAGTGGTGTGCCTGGAAACGGTGGAGATAATGACTTGGTAAAGAAGATATTTGCCGATATGAACATGGGAAGTAATTCGAATCCGTTAATGCCTTCTGGTGCTGGTGGCTCGGGAAGTATGATTATGTCACCCAATCCTAATACGATTCAACCCATGGTTATGGATAATTTGCCTGCAACAAGTCACATCATTGGAAAAGACCACCCTACGCCAGGAGACTTTGCAGCAGCAATACACGGTGTTTCCCGGACAGAAGTTGCGGGAATGACTCCACCTCCTATGCCTGCGAATGGAATGATGCCTCAGGGAGCCTATGCTCCTTACATGGGTCAGCAACCTCAGATGATGATGCCCCAAATTCCTCAGAAAAACATCTATGCTCGTGTTGCTGATGAATTGAAAACACCCATCTTAGTTTCCATCATCGTTTTCGTCATGAGTCTCCCTTTCCTAAATATCTTATTTAGTCATTATGCTCCTATGTTATTGAAACCTACGGGTGATTTAACAAGCATTGGTCTCTTAGTAAAAGCAGTCGTGGCTGGCGCCGCTTTCTGGGTTTTACAAAGAGTCATTGCTCCTCTTGTTTCTTTGTAAAAGATAGGTTATAAAAAGAGATGAAATCAACACCTTTGACACAAGGCGCTAGCACGTTGATTTTAGCTATTTATCTTTTACACACTTTTATGACTTCTCCCCTTGTTCATGTCCTGATTTCTATCGCAGCGGGTGTAATTGCCTTTGGATTCTTAGACTCCTATGAATTGGCTGTTGCATTTGCAGTCGTGGCAGGTGTTATGTTCGGCCTTGTAAGTCAAACTAGATTTAGTTACGAGACAAAGTTTGTCAAGGAAGGATTTAATGTCACGGACACACCTGAGCAAATCATTCATCGTATTGAACAAATTAAGAAAGAGTTAGGTCCTCGTGGTGTTTTGGCAAGTTCCTTTGCAGAAGGATTTGCAGATGCGAATACTGACAATTCTGGAAATCAAGTAACGGCAACCTCAACTTCAACAACGACAAGTGCTGAAACAAAAGCGGCTCCTGCCAATACCAATGGAAATGCAGGAAGTGGTATTCCCCCTGAATCTCCTCCTCCTGCTGCGACCACCGTAGCAAAGCAGGCTGCCACTGGTGGACAAGTAGCGGGTACGTCTGGATTTACAGGTTCCTCTAAAAAAGATATGGAATTCAAACTTGGTGTAATCCCTGAGGATAGCAAAGGTGGTTATCACATCGACCAAGGAACAACAGTCATCAACGCTTTGAATGCCTTGAAGCCCGACCAAATTCAAGCTATGACAGAAGATACACGTAAACTCATTGAAACCCAAAAGAATTTAATGTCTATGTTGGGTACCATGAAGCCTATGCTTCAGGACGGAAAAGAGATGATGGCCAACTTCCAGGAAATGTTTGGAAACGGTTCCATGAAAGTCTAATTTGATACTCTTCTTTAGAAGATGCCTCGTAGAGCATTTATTGATAGCTGTCCTCCTGGGACTTGGTGTATCAGTCCATTAAATGGATTTCTAGGATTCTTACTTGTTGTGATGTTTTTGGGGTTTGTTGTTTATCTTTTGCAATCAAAACCTATTCAAGCTCCTTATCCCAAAGAGTCTTCCAGAGACACTACAATAGTGATGCCACCTGAGAGTTCAGGTGATGATAGATATACGCGCGCTCCTGAGCCTCAACGGTTTTGGAACAATGGTCCAGAAATTCCTCCTCGTGGTGCTCTAATACCTCCAGATGGAGGTATTGCTATTAATATTCCTACGCAGGGATTCCCTGAAGCGTATCAACCCATGGGCCTCTTAAAACAAGGAGATGGTAAATTACTTCCTTTGTATGGTCGTCGTGTAGCCTCTCGCGCTGATCGATTTAATTATTACACACGAACGGACACCTATAATCCGGTTCCATTGCCCATTCAATATAAGAAAAAAGACTGTCAAGACCCTGTGGGGTGTCAAGAACTCTTTGATGGAGAGACTGTACGTATAACTCCAACAGGAGACGAAGCTACTGCCACATTATATCGTTTTGATGGACCCATGTATGTTCCAGGGCTTATTTGAAGTCTTTTACTAATCAGAGAATGTGCTCCAAGTTTGGCATTAGAGATTTTCCCATCTTAAATTCTGTTCCAGTGACACGGAATTTAAATGCAAGCATTTACGAAGAAATTCCGCTCGATATTCAATGGGCCCCCAAAGCTACTGAACCCAAATTCATTTATGATGGACCCTATGCCAATCTAGGCTATCTTGAATACATGGATACTGGTCCCTCTACAACAACACTCCGGTTAAATGGAAATACATTTAAACTCATCAGTGTGCAACTTTGTGTGGCACAACATGCTTCTCTTTTAGAATCGAGTAAACAACGTGATTGTTCAGGTGAACTTGTTATAGGATTCAAAGCGTCTACCAGTATTTCCGAATCTTATGTCTTCCTTTGTGTACCCATTGTAACACGTCCCACAACAACAGTATCGCCCTATTTGGAAGCCTTACGTCTTGGACGCTTGGACGGCAAACCCACAAGTTTGTTAACAGTGTTACCCCAAGATAAACATTTTATATCCTATTCGACATGCTTGCAACGTACGGAATCAAGTGGTTCTGTACCCAAACAAACACGTGTTTTTGTCTTCACAGAAGGATTAACCTATCCTCTTTCGAATTTTCAAGATATTTGCCGAAAAATTACTGCATCAGCTGTTTCAGGGCCTATTTTTCTACCTGCCATTCAACTCCCCGATAATTTAAAAGATAAGACAGAAGCTTTGCTCTTTTCTATTGCTACTGAAACGGATTATAAATCACTTCTTCGTTATAGTTTATATTATCCTACAGGGGTACCCGACTCGTCCCGTTATAGAAAAGATAGCTTGGACGCTTACAAATGCGTCCCCTTGGAACCCAGTCAAAATATTAAGGACGGACAAATCACGGTAGACACTGAAAATGGTACTCTCTTATCCCAAGTCATGCAGGAAAAACAAGAAGCAGGACAAGTAACGAAAGGCAGGATTACTCCGGCCCTTGTGGAAAAGGTGATAGCCATTGGCATTGCATTGGTCTTAATTGCTTTTATTTTCTTAATTTTAGCTTATATTATTGCAAGTATTACAACACCGAATGCTGATAGTTTCTTTAAGGTCATAAAGCAAAATTCAGGAACAATCGGCCCTATTGTCTTCTTTTCTATACTTTCTGCTGTTCTTGCTTTTGTTATTGGGTTTTTCTTGAGTACGTGGGTCTAATTGACCTCTAGTAGTAGAGATGGCCATGGCCTCAAAAACTGTTCTTATCGTTTTGATAAGTACGACACTAGCCTTATTGGTTGTATCGTACTTTTTATGGAAACCCGAAACAAAAGAAGGATTTGAAACTTCTTATTCCGTTGATATGCTTCAAATCAATACATGCCCCACATTTGCTATGGAGATTCAAACCACAAAAGGAAGTACAGATTGTTGCCAAGGAGATATGGTAGACGGCAAATGCAATGGGACAACTTTCTGTACAAAGTCTCCAGCCTACATGGGTGTTCCTAATTGTATTGATGCCTGGCGTGAGTACTTTACAAAGAAAAGTTCTGACATTTGTCCATCGACTATTCCAAATTATTATGAAGACGTAACAAATCCCGCTAGTCAGAAAGGTTGCTCAGCAGGTCCTATTTCTTCCGATGGTAAGATGCCAAAAGATACAACATCAAAACAATGTAAAATCTATACGTCTGAGGAAGACAATAAGACAAAATCTGACAGTTGTTATGTTGAGAAGCTCCGTGCCAAAGTGCAGTGCCCAGCTATCAATAGAATATCTCCTCCTGCTGCTTTGTATCCAGATTGGAGAGACAAATCAAAATATTTGGCAATTACATGCGATTATCCCTTTGAAATCGGTATGCCTTTGCAATGTTTTGATCGTGCTTCTGTCGAAAGATACTTAGATACTGTAACTCCCAACTGGCGTACCAATACAGGTCAAGTTAATTGGCTAAATATAAATTCCTGTGATAACTATTTGAATCGTCGTGAATCTTCAAGAACAGAAGCCAGTCGTTTACAAGAAGAAGAAAGAAAACGAAAAGAAGCACAAGCCGCAGCAGATGCTTCCAATAAAGCAAGAGAGCAAGCTGAAGCAAATGCCAAGAAAAGAGCTGATGAAGCTAGCCGTTTGCAACAACAATTAGATGAAGCAAACCGCAAGTTACAACAATGTAAATAAATTTAATCAAGTTCGGTCTTGGCTAAATGCTGATTCAGAAAAAATTTTGTAGCCGAGTCACTGCCCGTATTCGTCCCTATCGTCGGGATAGCAGTTTTTTCATTAATAGATGCATCTACAGGTTCAAATGCATCAGTTTGGTCTTGTTCAGGATAGAATTTGGCTTCATCTTCATTGGAAGTTTCCCATTGAGGATGAATCTCCATATCACTCATGGGAGGGGCAGAGGCTAATTGTTTTTCCAAGGTAGGTTTGCCGTCTTCCAATAGTTTTGTAGCAACTTTCCGACGATTTCTTTCAACAAATGTTAAGGCTACAGCTATCAACGTTAAAACACCTGGTACCGCTCCATAAGGCAACATCACTAATGCCAAAATGAGGAGTAAAAGAACTCCTACAACATTATCAACTAAGGAAAACAAGGTATCAGGCAAAAAGGGTAAACTGACAGACCATGCAATAGCCAATCCGCTTATTATCATATCCGGAGTTGTCTTACTCATTGTTTCTTTCTACTTAATGAGGTTCAAAATTTGATTTTGTAATCCACCTTATGAACAGACAACGCATCATGTCAACTATCAATGAATTGAGCCGTGTTCTTACTGCTCATGGATATGCTATCAAAAAGACGTCCTTAACACCAAGATCAACACAAGCTTTGCGAAAAGAGCTTACTGTAGCCCCTATTACAAATCCTAAATTTCAACGGCAAACACAATCGTCTGCCTTTACTGTCTATACTGAATCACCAACACGTTTCTATCTTCCCCGATGCTGGGCGAAGGATACCTATGGACCTCCAGAAGCAGAGGCCATTCCCGAAGGGCAAGCCTTACGTTCTGAGCTTGAATTTATTGGGAAGCCTTATGATTATCAAAAAACGATTGTTGACCAGTATTTACATGCAGGAGGAAATGGTCTTATTTGTGTTCCATGTGGTCGAGGAAAGACATTCATGGCTATCTGGACAGCGATGCGTATTGGAAAAAAATTTATGATTGTGGTCGACAAGGAATTCTTAATGAATCAATGGAAGGGTGAACTCGAAGCTCTAGTTCCTGGCATTCAAGTGGGAATTCTTCAAGAAAGCAAGTGTCAGATTGGAGAAGAAATTGTATTTGGGAAACCCTTTCCTCTTGTTCAACTCAAAAAATTATGTTCAGAAAAAAAATTAAAAGTTGGAGGTGTTCGTGATGATTTGGTTGCTCGTTTAAAAGAAGCTGACCCTGAATTTACGGATAGAGATATTACGAAAGTAAACTATGATTGTACGATTGCTATGATTCAGACGCTTGTGCAACGAGAATTTCCACAGGGAACCTTCAAAGACTTTGGATTTACTATCTTTGATGAATGTCACCACTTGGGTGCTGCGCACTTCAGTCGAGCCTTGCTGAAAGTTCAAACGAAATATATGCTTGGACTTTCCGCCACTCCCACAAGAGATGATGGATTAACAAAAGTCTTTGAATGGTTTTTGGGTAAACCTGTGTATTGGGAGAAAACAAGAGAACCAGACCCTCAAGTTATTGTTCGACTAGAGCAATTTACAACGGAAAACCCTGATTACAATAAGATTCCTCTTGATTACAAAGGGGAGCCTGTCTTAGCTCGTTTGCTTACAAAAATCGTCGAATGCAAAGAACGAAATGAACATATTGCAAAGTTAATTGAAGAGATTTCAAAAGATGAACGCCGTAGAATTCTTCTCTTATCCGAACGTATTGGTCATTTGGAAGCCATTGAAGCTTTACTCAAACCCTCAGGGCTCACTATGAGTTATTACGTGGGAGGTATGAAAGAAGAAGAAAGAGAAGCAGGTGCTAAGGAAGCACGCGTTCTCCTTGCATCGTATGCAATGGCCTCTGAGGCAATGAATATTAAACACTTGAATTGTGTTATCTTGGCCAGTCCACGAAAAAAGGTGGAACAAAGTACAGGAAGAATTTTGCGAGTACAAAAACATCAACGAGAAGTTAATCCTTTAATCGTAGATATTGTGGATAGTCACGGTATGTACCAAAGCCAATGGAAAAAACGAGCAGCCTACTATAAACGCTGTGCGTATCGAATTCAACTGGGAAACCAAGATGAATCTGAGACGTCAGAAAAGGAAGAAGAAAATGAAGATGAATGTTTAATTATGAGCGATTAGGAGCGACCACGACCTTTGCGTGCTTTTTTAGTTCCTTTTTTATGTTTGCGGTGTTTCTTCGCACGTCCACCCATCACAAGTACTGGTTCATTTGTATTTGAACCTAGACCAAGATTATTTGGTTGTGCATTTCGATTCGTCATATTCATTTGTGAAGAAGTATTTCCAGACATATTCATGGCAGGTGCACCCATATTTGGAGCAGGAGCATTTGCAGGTGTATTCATGGAAGTAGGAGCATTCATGGGAGCAGGCATAGTTTCTGCTACAGGCTCAGTGACTTCCACAGTTTCTACTTCTGCAATCTCAGGGGTGGCAGCGACTGCAGGAGCACCCAATCCAAAAAGACCTGTCAATTGACTTCCTAAGGAACGAAGATTATTCATCGATGTAGGAAGACCATAGTAAGCACCACCCTTTCTCGTTTTTCTACGTTTACCACCTCGTTGGTCGGTGGTGACCTGCGAACCACCCTTTTGCAAAGCACCTGTAAGAGGAGGGTGACCACCTGTACTCAAACACGCTTGATTCATTGCGCGAGCAGCAAAAGGAACTTGAATTTGCACAGGAGCACCTACTGAATCTTTCCATGTGCTGGCAGTATTAGCATATCCAGCAGTGGGAGCATAGTAATACATACTGTCTACGTTCCCTACACCGTAAGTAGCGGGAGCTAATTGTTGGCCACCACGCTGTCTGTGCTTGCGACTGCGCTTACCACCCTTTAAATAGTAATTGGGGTTGGCAGCACCAGCAGGTTCAGAACTGCCTGTGTGAGTAGGATTCAAAGGATTTTGTGTTGTCCCTTCGCATGCAATACGTTGCACAGGAGGATAGGTACCTGCCCACCAAGCAGCTCCATTAGGAGTTACTGTTCCGATGCTTTCAGGAAAGAATCCATAGCGACCACCTCGTTGTTTACGAGTTCTTTTACCACCTCGTTGGTCGGTGGCGACCTTCGAGCCACCAGACATTCCAGGAAGACCCTTTAAGGAAGCACTGTATTGGCTATACGGAATATTGTATCCAGGTTGAACAGCGCGACAATCACCGATGCCTGTAAAGACTTGTGGGTTATTGACGATGCCAGGAGTTCCGGGAATGCTAGAAGGCCCTGTGAATCCCCAGCCACCTCCTCTATGGCGTCTCACTTTATGAGTTCTCTTCTTGCCTGATTTCGAGTGTCTACGAGCCATTTCTAGTTAGACACTGGAAAAAACGCACACTATAAAAGTCCTGTAATCTTATATCGTTTAAATTCTTCAAACCATTGGACTTTTACAGGAACAGAGTCTAATTTCTTTCGTGTGAATTCATCACGAAGTAACATAGAAATGCCTGTGGTTTGCACTGCACCTCTTCCAATATCCAAATTGGTCTTGGACGTAAGTGAATAGGTATCGGGCATGCCAACAATTTTTCTTGCAATAGCTTCTGTAAATTCCGTATGTGTAGCTTGTGGTTCCGATTTTGTTTCCTGTTTCAGCTCGGATTTTTGAGCAGGAATAGCAAGCTCAACCGTTGTCTTTTCAGGGCCTTTGGTTTGGAAGGGAGCCATGGCAATAGGTTTTTGCTGTTGTGTAAAGGAAAGGGGAACATGCCATCGGCGACGTCCTCCATGCTCAGGTACAAAATCAACGCTATAAAATTCTTTCGAGTCCACTATCTTACGTAAGTCAGCTAAAGGTGAAAGTTTTGCAAGTTCTACCGTAAATCCACTAAGATGAGTATCCTGTACAAACATGGTCGATAGAAATTCTTGTAAAATGTCGTATCGCTTTGAATAAGGTTCTGTAAATGTAGATTTTCCGTTAAAGTACCAAACGTCTTCTATACGAAAGGTTGCATACACGGTATCAAGAGTTCCAATAAATAAGGCTTGATTTTGATACAAAGAGGCATGGAGACGCATACGCAAAGCATATCCGTAATTCAACCGATTCTCTAGAAAAACAATCGGTTGACCACGCATGACACATAAAAATCCAGGTTGAAATTTCTGTTCATTTCCCAGCACATAGTATTTATGTTTTCCAACTGATTGCTCTAATTTGTCTTCGTGTAGAATCTGTTTTATCCGTGTATCCATTTGTAAGTTCTCCAAGAACTGCTTGGCAGTTGCTAGGAGAGCTGGTTCAATTTGAGTAGGTCTGAAAGAGTTTCCACGAATACCCGAGGCTTTAATCGAGCCGTTTGTATCCATCTCTATAGAAGTATTGTAGTACAGCCTTAGGTTATTTAGGATACAACTTTCTTATCTTCTTTCTTTACACCCATAGGGTCACCCATTTCACCTTCAGCTTGGAAGCCTTCAAAGATCATGTTGACGACGGGGATTTGACGACGCATGGAGAGTAAAACATAGAAGACTACAGCGTGTACAAGTACAGCAATCAAAGAAGTCTTTCCGCTCATGAAGATCTTACCGCCGACAGGAGGAAGAGTTAAGAGAACACCGGGTGATAACAAAATGAAAAGGAGAGTGGCACCGAAGAGCATTTGGGTTTCTACCTAGAACGCAGAATAATTTGGGTTATCGAAGACATCATTGGCAAAAATTCCACCGGGTATAAATTCACCACCATTCTGAGCAAATTCAGGTGCAAACGTCTGCAAAGCTGAATTTACACCCGAATTCAAAGTAGACGCATTTCCAGCAGCCACAGCGATATTCGTCACTGCAGGTTTAGGTGCAGGACCAAACGAACGTTCAGGATATCTCATATTATCTTTGATATCACTGCTTCCATAATCGTCCTCCAAAGGATCGGAATCGGTTGGACCCGGGAGACGTTCATTGGTATCATGAGTGGGAGGAGGCATTTGGTTGGGAGAGTTGGGTCCTCCAGGAGAAATGGTGCGAGGCGGTTCAGGTATAGGTTGTGTCACAACAGGTGCAGGTGCAATGAATGTTTCTTCAATAATATATTTCTCACCATAAAGATTCAAATACAGTTGATATGCAAGAAATAGGACTCCCGCAAGGAGAATTGCGACAAGTATCTGCGATTTCATCTGAGACATCTTCGGAAAAATCATAGCCAAAAAAAACTATTTTATCAAGTAGAATGGAACTTCAGGAACTCATTGCGTTGGCCAAGGAAAGTAAGGGCCCTGGTAATTGGACTTCTGCTTCTCTTATCCGTGTTGGTGGTATCTTAGCTAGCAAGGTAAATACAATTCAGAACTTATCAGGTACTGAAAAGTTAAAGTTAGTACAACGAATCTTAATTCAACTTTTAGCCGAGGCTGAAAATAAAGAAATTGCTGAACCTGAATTATCAAAAGAAGACATTCAGAAAATTCATGACCGTTATGATGTGCTGGAGAATATTGTAGGCGAGACGCTACCTGCTTCTTTAGAGCTTGCCATTAATGCTGCCCGCGGGCGCCTTGATTTGAAGAAAGTGAAGCCTTCGACTTGGATAAAGATTTGTTCTTGCGTTGGAGTGGCGGTCGTCCACCAATTGGCTTCAATGAACCTGATTTCGGAAGCGCATGCGACACAGGCTCGTCGTGCAATTGGCGTTGTACAGGAGAAAGCGGAGGCTGTGGTTGCTGCAAAGGAAGCTGAAGAGGCTCCGAAACCGTTACAAGAATCCGCGCCTGTGGAAGAGAAAAAAGAAAGTGAGACGAGTCCTGCTGTCGCACCCGTCGTAGAGGGTACGTCTCAATAGAAAAATAGTGAAGAGGTGCATAGGTTTCATGAAGAATTTCTGTTGTTTCTGTCATTGTTCCGTCTTCCATTTCTGAACGAGATGCTATTGAAAAGATAATCCAAGATGTCTTTCCATTAGCTTCTTGAATATACCAGCCTTGTATATTTCCTGCATCATAGATTGTAAGCTTATCGGGAAAGGAAGGAGAACCTTCATAAGGTTCTATCCAAGACCGAACTGCAAATTGGCCAGGTTCCATCTACCTAGTAAAGTTGAGTCCATTTTAAGCGTTAGTGCAAAGGTAGTAGTAGAATGCCCTCCACATTTCAAGCGCTCCTTCTTACCGTAAAAGGTGAAGTAAAGCAAGCAAAACTTACAACCTCTGGTATGTCCGTCACTATGGAAGATATTCAGAAAGCACTAAAAAAGAAAACAGAAGCTGATTATATTGGTTCGTATCCTTACAAATCAAAGCATCTTCATTTGTTTGGCTACCAAAAAGGAAAAGCAGGAACTGAAAATAAACATGAATTACCGCCACCTCATGATGGTATCCTCGTGTTTGGAGATATTCTTATCCTTGTAACAACATCTGCAGATTCCTATAGCTCCCCTATTCCTTTCAAAGTAGAAGAATATGAAGCTTTCTACACTGCAGCATTTGGGGGCTTTGAAGATATTGAGGACGAAGAAGAAGATATAGAAGAAGAGGAAGAAGAAGATTTGGAAGAAGAAAAAACGGGGAAAGAGGACGAAGGTGTAGAAGAAGAGGAAGAAGAGGAAGAAGAAGAGGTAGAGGACGAAGCAGAAGTGGAAGCAGAAGAAGAAGTGGAAGCAGAAGTAGAAGCGGAAGCGGAAGAAGCCATTGAGGTAGGTGACCAGCCTATGCGCTCAACACGCACACGTTCTCGTCGCAAAAAAGGTACTGAAAACAGTAAAACTCTTACAGCAAGTACAAAAATTACGTCGAATTTCCTTGAAGGCTATAAGCGCTCTTCAGAACAACTTACTCAGGACGACGGCACTCCATCAAAAAACTATACAAGTAGACCTGAACGTACAAAAATCGTGAATACCATGGCGGAGTACTTTCAAGGGCATCTAAGTCTTTCCGAATGTGTTGCCCTTGAACGTGTGATCTATAATACATGCATTCAAGATTCTAAGAAATATCATATCATTTGTGATTGGTCATTCCCTGTTTTCCAAAATCTTTATACTCGGAAAGTCCGTCATATTTCTTCCAATCTTCACCCTGAGAGTTATGTAGGCAACAAAGGACTTTTACAACGCTACAGAAAAGGAGAATATACCTTTGAAGATTTAATGACATGGTCCAATACTGAAATCTTTCCTGAACGAAACAAAGAACTTGCTGAAAAGCAGTTTCAAAGAGAGCAACGCCTTTTGGAAGGCAACAAAGCCAACGCAACAGATAAGTTCTTCTGTACTCGTTGCCATAAGCGTCAGTGTACCTATTATGAACTTCAAACTCGTTCTGCAGATGAACCTATGACTATCTTTATTCAATGCGTAAATTGTGGAAAACGCTGGAAAGAATAAACAGTAGAATGATATCCACTACAACAATTGGTGCTAAGGAAGAGCCATATCCAATGTTAGCGAATGTTTGGGACTTTTTTTCCACAAAAGGTACCAAAACAGTATTTGTCTCTGTAGGAACTGGAAATTCTTGTCTTCCGGACTTGGATTTTGCAGAAACAATTGGGTGTAAACTTTTAAAAGTTGATGTTCCCGAACATGCCTCTAAGTGGAGAGAAATTACTGAGATTCTTAAAATAAGAAAAGCAACGGATACTACAAGTGAGTTTGCTAAAAGTGCCACTCGAAAATGGGTGCTTCCTAAAAATATTGTAGTGGACGAATGTATTCCTTCTTATGCTAATGGAACAATTGAACATGATGGTTCCACCATCAAAACAAAACAATGGTTTGAGCTTGTGAAGGAGCATTGTGTAAAGACAATTGGATTACCTGAAGAAGAAGTTCATGTAGATATATTGAAACTCGACAGTTCTCCTTTTGAAAATCAGATTCTTGAATCTTTGTGGCACACTGGATTCCGTCCTTCTTTACTCCTTATTCACTGGAACAGCGCGCCTGATGAAGATTTACAAACATTAAATACCGCGGCTCATTTACAAATGTTGGGGTATGCTTTGATTGCAAAAGAAGGAAGACGTTTCCTTTATTATTTCACAGACGTAAATTATTTTGAAACATGTTCCTGGGAAACAGTTGCAAAACGTTTTGAAAATCCGTTTGTCAGCAATCTTGTAAAAACTGTCTATCCTGGCACTGAAGGTACTGTAGTTCACTTTCCTCTGACTAAGTAGAAAAAGGTGATATGGAACCTCTTGTTCAATGTATAAAACAAATTCATTCACCTCTTTATGATCGTCGTCTAATGATTTTGATCCTAAAGAAAACAAATGGAAGGCGCTCTTTTTCTGAAAATTGTCGTTGTTCAAAAATAAAGGAAGAGCATAGATATAGGCACAATGAGCCTAACAAGGAGGAAACCAAAATACACGAAGAATTTTACGAGAAGATACAAACTTCAAAGTGATTCCGGCGTTGGAGATAATTTTTATTCTGCTGTCAATAAATCATGGTTAGACAAAGCAAAGATTCCACCAACAAAAGTAGCTTATGGTGTAAGTGAAGAAATCGAAAAAAAAATTGAGGTAGACTCCAAAAAGCTTATTGATGATTGTATTCGACAAGCCAAACAATCAGGGAAGAAATCATACAAAGAATCACTCGAAGCTTTAGTCGGCAATTTAGCTTTATCTGTTCGAAAAGCGAATACAACGCAAGTGAATCTAAGTCTTGTAAAAAATGTATTATCTAGCATTGAAACGGCATCAAATAAAGAAGAAATTGCAGTTATTTTAGGTGAATTCTGTAAATATAAAATTCATTGTCTTTTTCATTTGTATGCACAATATGAGAATACCAATCATTCCAAATATACATTTACTATTGGAAATGGTACTCTTGGATTGCCTGATCCTTCCTATTATTTTGAAAAATCCTTGAATCGAAGTCTGTATTATCAAAAGTACAAACAATTTTTGAAGAGATTAGGAAAGCTTTTTAATATTCCTACCCTTCATTGCGTTGTAAAGCTTGAGCGTATATTGGCGGGTGTTTTTCTCGAATCGCAAAATGATACATTAAAAGTTGCAAAGACAGGGGCGGACTTACAAAAAGAATTTCAACATATCCCCTGGGAGATTTTCTTTGAAACGATGGGGGTATCCAATTGGAAATCGATGCTCTTTTTTATTGATTCTAACCGATGGATATCTACTGTGAATAAACTGTTTCATCATCTTGGTCTTGACCAATGGAAACTTTTTCTTTCACTGGAATTTATCTTGTACAGTTTGACATGGTTACCTCCACATTATTCTGATGTTTCGTTCCGATTTTACAGAAAACTGTTACGCGGGCAACAAGAAAAACTATCGAGAGAAACACAATCTATCTATGTTGTGCAACAATATGCCACACCTTTTTTTTCAAGACTTTACAAGGAGAAATGTATTGATACGTCCATAAAATCAAATATTTTAGATATGATTGAAGAATTTTTAAGGGTTGCAAAACACAGATTAGAAAATGTGGAATGGCTTGAACCTGAAACACGGAACAAAGCTAAAGATAAAATCGAAGCCATGCGATTTATTGTGGCGTATCCCGATGCGTTTGAACACCATACACTGCCAACACTTGATTCCACAAATCTTCTTGCAAATTTACTTGATTTAGGGGCATGGCAAACCCAGTATGAAATCGAGAAACTTGGTCAACCTATATCCCAACGAAAAGAATGGGACGATGCACTTTTTGTGGTCAATGCGTATTACTATGAACAATCTAACGAAATGGTAATCCCTTCTGGTATTCTACACCCACCTTTTTACGATAGTCATAAATCTTTGGCTTGGAACTATGGTGGTATTGGTTGTATTATTTCTCATGAAATGACGCATGCGTTTGATAAAGAGGGAAAGGAATTTAATGAAAAAGGTATCCAACAAAAATGGTGGACCGCAAGTGACAATCGCAAGTACAACAAACAAACAGAAGGACTCATTGAATTATATAGTAAACAAAAAGTATTTGGACTTCCGGTTTCGGGGAAAAAAACATTAAGTGAGAATATTGCTGATATTGGGGGTATGAGTATCGCACTTGATGCCTTAAATCAGAAATTGGATAGTTTAAAACTTACACAAGAGGAAAGAAAATCCTATTACCAAGAATTTTTTATATCGTATGCTGTATCTTGGCGTGTGAAAGAAAAGAAACGAAAACGTATTCAGTCTATGATTCAAGATAAACATGCACCTCCAAGTCTCCGCGTAAATCTAGTCGTATCACAGTTTAAAGAATGGTATGATGCTTTTGATATAAAATCTAGCGATAAACTCTATATCCCGCCAGAAAAAAGAATCCATATATTTTAGAATGGCGTCCTTAAAGTTTATTTGGATAATCCGAACTTGGTGTAGCCAAGATACATATTGGGAACATGTACGTGAACATAAAGAATATGATATTGCCTACGCAAACCCTGAACTTTTACTAGAAGAAATCAATCGAATCATTCTGAAAGAACAAGATGATTGGAATGATATCTGTCAAGCTACACAAACTAAACAAATTGACCGTGAATTTGATATTCAAAAACCTTCTGTCGAACAAATAAAAAGTAGAAGTTTTTTTAAATTCTTGACTATTTCTTCAACTTCCACTTCATCAGACGATTTTATGCAGAGTTGGTATGTTGAAAGACTCAAAGTAGTGGATTAAAGAATCATTAAATCTGAAAGACGCCAATACTCAAAACTGCCATCTGGCATAGGTCTTTTAATAATAAAGGGAAGACGACGTTGTTCTAGTTCCATTTTCGCAATATCCAAGACATTACGAATGTGGTCAGGCACTGCTACATAGGGAATCGCTCCTTGGGCTAGCTGATTTGTACGGAAACCCAGGATCCTTGTTTTTTCGTATTGCGTTAAGAAGGGTTGACTCTTATGATTAGCATCAAGAGCTTGTTTTGTATCCGGAGGAATTGATTGAAGAGGAAGTTTTTGAATGACAGTTTCTTGATAATCCAAAGAAGACTCAGGGTGATGTTTATACAGAGTGGATAAAGGATCCTGTGTTTTTGTAGTTCCTTTTTCTTCACTCTGCTCTAACATATCAAGTTCAGGAAGTAAATCTTCCAAGACTTCTGTTTCAGGGATATTTGCTCCTTCAGTATTCATGGTATCTGCTTAGAAGGGAGGATTTCTAGGATTCATTTTTACTCACCCTATGCCTACTTAAAATTGAATTTTGAAATTACTTCATAGCCTTGCACAACATGACTGATTCTAAAATGACTGAACCTACTGAAGTATGCTCTTATGAAGCTTTTGATGATATGGGATTACCTGAAAATCTTCTCCGTGGTATCTATAGCTATGGCTTTGAACGTCCTTCTGCAATTCAACAAAAAGGTATTAAACCCATCGCAACAGGCAGAGATATTCTTGGTCAAGCCCAGTCTGGTACGGGTAAAACTGCGACATTCTGTATTGGATCAATGACTCGTGTTGATCCAACACTGAAAGCACCTCAAGTGCTAGTTCTTACTCCTACACGAGAACTTGCCCAACAAATCGAACAAGTGGCCAAAGGATTGAGTAGCAATATGGGTCTATCTGTGTATTGTGCTGTTGGTGGTACAGAACTCCACCACGACCTTCGTGCTCTCGATAAAGGTGCACAATTCATTATTGGCACTCCTGGACGTATTTATGACCTTATGACACGTAAATCACTTTCTGGAAATGGTCAAGCACTCAATCGTTCCAATATTCGTGTTCTTATCATGGACGAAGCTGACCAAATGCTTGAAGATAAATTTCACGAACAAGTTATGTGCATCTTAGATTTGGGATTCCCTGCGTCTACTCAAGTTGCCCTCTTTAGTGCTACTATGCCTCCTGAAGTGATTGAAGTTGCGAATCGTATGCTTCGTGACCCTGTAAAAATTCTTATCCCTCCTGAAGAAGTAACGCTTGAAGGTATTCGCCAATTTAGTGTTGAACTTCCTAAAGAAGAATGGAAGATTGAAGCACTCATTGATATCTATAGCCAACTCAATATTAATCAAGCCATGATTTATTGCAATAAACGTCAACGCGTTGAATGGCTTGCAGAAAAACTTCAAGGACAAGGTTTCCCTGTCAGTTACATTCATGGTGAAATGGACGTTGGAGAACGTAAACGACGCATGAATGATTTCCGTTCAGGCTCTGTTCGTGTTCTTATTAGTACTGATTTGCTTGCTCGTGGAATTGACGTTCAACAAGTAAGTCTTGTCATTAACTATGAATTGCCGACTAATCAAGAAAACTATATTCACCGCATTGGTCGTTCAGGACGATTTGGTCGTAAAGGTGTAGCCATCAATATGATTGGTCCTGATGAAGTGGAAATGAAAAACCAAATCGAAAAATATTACTCCACTAAAATTACCGCACTTCCTGATGATTTGAGTAAAATCCTCTTATAAAAGAATTAAAAAAATTATAATCGAAAGATATTTGCTTGTATAAGATTCTACATTTTTTTTAGTTTGCTGGAGGTTCAGCAGGTCTCAAAGGTTCTCTTATATCGTGGCGACAGACAGGACAATGAACATCGCGTTCAAGCCATGTATCAATGCAGGATTGGTGGAACCAATGCCCACAGGCATTGAGTTTTCGTCCTTGTTGTTCTTCAGTTAAAGAATCTTGACAAATAGCACAAGCATGATCTGTATCACTGACCAACCTACCAAGAGTTGTATTCTCAGCAATCTGCTCAGGAGTAGGGTGAACAATCACAGGTTGAAGAAATTGCTCCATATTTCGAGGACCTTGTATATAATTTCGAGTTAATGCTGTCGTTGGAATATTCAAAAGACTCAAGAGAGCATTTGTAATAAATCTATCCGCTTGTGTAGCTTCTTCAGGGGTTGCTTCTTCTTCATCATCAGCATCTTCCTCTTGAGGTGGGTTGGTAAATTGTTGAAGGTCTACAAAGATATTAGGTACACTACCAGTAGGTCGTCCAAGAAGCTGTTGAATAGTAGACATACCTGTAGGTTCAGAGGTTGCATTTACAGACACTTCTGTTCGTATAGAGGAGGAAGATGGAATGAAACTTGTTTGACGCCTTAGTAAAGTTGAATTTGGCACATTCAATGGTGCAGGCATGCCACTAAAAGATGTCCGAACAACACGACGAGAAACAGGAACAGAATCAGAAACAGGTGAGGCAGGACGGGGGTGTGTACTCAGATATTCGCGTTGCCCGTAAGAAAACAAATCAAAGCGGTTTCGCGCTTGCACCTGGATATAACCTAGGACGTCTCGGACGGAGCCAAACGAAGAAGAATCATATAGTAAAGCGGGGAAGTAATTATGGAGGTCATCAAGAAAGCCGACGCCATATAAAGTCTCATAGTTTGAATTCATCAAGTGCTGTACCTACCCAGCGCAACCAAAATCATTCAACTTTCCAAACGGGCATAAAAGGATTTTACCCCTTTAGGAATAGTATGGAGACTCAATCTCGTAGTGAAGACAAAGGTGTAACTGGTCTTCTTAATATGCGAAATACATGTTATATGAATGCTGCACTTCAAGCTCTAAGACACAATACAGAGCTTTCAGCTTTCTTTCTTGAACAAAAATATGAACAATGGATTCATCGAAAACCTGGTTCTCCGAAAGTCGAGCTTGTAAAAGGGTATGCAGATCTTCTTCGTTCCCTTTGGTCGGGCTCAAAGCCTGCCTATGTGAGACCCGAAGGGTTCTTGCAATGCATGCACCCTGCTGCAATTCAGGCGGGGTTTGACCAATTTGCTATTCCCATTCAACATGATAGTCATGAATTCCTTACTTTCTTACTTGACCAGATTCATGAAGGTATGGCAGAAGAAGTAAATATTGAAATTACTCGACCTCCACCTATCACATCAAAAGACAAGGCTATCCAAAGTGCATTGGAAGCTTGGAAACGAAACTTTGGCAAGAGTTATTCACCTCTCACTGAAATGATTTATGGACTCATGCGTGTAAATCTCACGTGTACAAAATGCAATAACAGTATTGATAAATGGGAAACCTTCAATTGTTTGAAACTTTCCATTCCAAAAGATCTTGACCTGAGTGGAAATCCGCTGACCATTCAAAGAATGTTAGTGGAAGAATTTCAAGAAGAAAAAATCGAAGGATATGCTTGTGAAAAATGTACACCAGATAGACCTACCGTTCTTTGCAAACGAAGCATTTGGCGTCTCCCTCGTATGCTTGTTTTATCTCTCAAACGATTCAATTATGATGGACGAAAGATTCATACACCTCTAAAATTTAATGCACAAGAAATCCTTTCCTTCCAATCCATCTTTTCTGAAGATTCACCTGAACCCAGTAGAAATCAAGCCTATGAATGCTTTGCCACAGTGGACCATCATGGTGTCGCAGGAGGAGGACATTACACTGCCCAAGCCAAATCACCCTTAACAGAAAAATGGCATTTGTTCGACGATGAAACAGCCTATTCCATCGCAGAACCCCAATTTGGAGAAAGTAGTTATGTAATATTCTTGAAACCTTCCAGTAAAGCAGCAGAAGCTTAGGAATTCCTTCTTATTTTAAACTCGCAAATCCTTCAATATGTTCATCAGAGATAAATACAGTTTTTACACGACCTAACATTCCTGTGCCATCACAAATACGGAAATGAACATGGGGCTCTATACGACCCTTAAAAGGAACAAGATAAGGCTGAGGATTTCTTACTTTCAGGATTGCAACACCAGTAGAATCTGTTGTTACAACACCTGCATTCTCAAACTTACTATAAGCTTGTTGCCAGGTGGGTATTTGTTTTAACTCTTCCATGGCAGGTTCAGCAGCCCAGTACAAGACTTTTGAGCCTGCAGGTGCTGGAACGCGAAGTTCTTTCGTAGCACCCGGAGGAACACGTTCAGGAATAGTTGTACAAGGTAAGACTGTTTCTCCTAAGAAAGGTAAATAGGTATCACGATTAAACATAATAGTCACCGCAGCGATACCCACTAAAACGTAGATTATACGACCGAATGTTTTTCCAACCACGCTCTCTACAAAATTTGTATTCAAAAGACCTACAGAAAGCCAATTTAATCCTCCCGCAATGAGTAAAACTATCGCAATTTTGAAACTCATTTTTTCCCAAAAAAGTAAAGAACTGTCGCGTAAAGAGTTCATATTCTACTCTTACCTAAGAATAGATTATGTCCCAACCTCTTATCATTTTAATTGCTGGCTGGGCCCATGCAGGCAAAGACTCTGTGGCCAAAATTTTAGTGGAAAGCTACGACTTCCAAAAAGTAGCCTTTGCAGATCCGATTAAACACCAAGTTGCCAAAGATTTGAATATTCCTCTTGAATGGTGTTATGATCAAGAGAAAAAAGCGTCCCCCTTGCCTAATAATCCAGATAAAACACTTCGTGAGGAAATCATTCGAGTTGCAGAATCTGCTCGATTATCCGATAAAGAAATTTGGGCTAGAGCGGTGGGAGAAAAAATTCAAAAATCAATTCAACGAGGCAAACGTAAATTTGTGATTAGTGATTGGCGCCATATTGAAGAAGTATTTGCACTCCAAAAGTGTATACCTACTGCTTGCATTGTACCTACAAGAGTTGAACGTCCTTCTCAACTTTTATCTCCTGTTCCCGATTGGACAGAATATAGTCTTATAGGATTTCCTTTTTGGAAAATCTTTCGAAATTCTGGAACGATTGCGCGTTTACTGGCCCAAGTTGTCGAGTTTATTGAGGTAGAGATTCCAACCATTTTTAAAGACTAATATGTAGAAAGATGCTAGGTACAATTCCACTAAATTCTCCTAGGGCTTCTCAAGAAAAGGGAGTGCAAAGTGGAAATCAATCAAATTACAATGCAAGATCTTCAACACCGTTATCAGAATCACAATCATCACAGGCAACAAATGCCACAGATTTTACAGCTGATCCATACAATACAGGGGACACAAACAATGAAACCTTAAATCTATCGACGAATTCTATTCATAAATCACTTTGTACAAGAAAAAACTGGAATACATCTGAGAATATGAGTGCTATAAACGCAGAATGTATCTTTGGAAAGGGTAAAACAATTGACGAACTCCCATCGCAAACCCAACCTGTTGCGATTATTAAATATGGACCGACAGGCTCTGGAAAAGGTAGTCAAAAGGTTCAAGAA
>JACCDP010376707.1_pt1 | contig 24126 bp, 18 predicted proteins | sample 7445841 | NCBI WGS metagenome assembly JACCDP01 (sample SAMN15323441, study PRJNA562643) | freshwater metagenome | isolation source: river surface water | place: USA:Blue River Watershed | collected 2017-08-17
AAGATATAACCGATGTAAACTATCAGAACTCTCTTATAAACGATTATATTAGTAGAATGATGCCATTCGTTAGTAAGGATGATTTGGATGGATTAGAAACGATTAACAGAGATATAAATAGTAGAATTGTACACGAAGATACTTTAAGAAACATTATGTGGAAACCAATTAGATTTGAGTTTTCTAATATGTTTAGTTATGGTGAAGATAACAAAATTGATTTTAGTAAGTTAAATGGATTGATGGGATTGTTTGCACCAAATGCACAAGGTAAGTCATCTATCTTTGATGCTATTTCATTTTGTCTTTATGATAAAAGTAGTAGAGCATTCAAAGCATCTAATATTTTAAACAATCGTAAAACCGATTTTCGATGTTACTTACATTTCCAAGTAAATGGAGTAGATTATCATATCGAAAGAACCGCTAAAACAATTAACAAAGGTAAAAATGTAAAAGTAGATGTAAACTTTTGGTATGATGATGGTGGTGAAAAGATATCTTTAAATGGAACTGAAAGAAGAGATACAAATCAAGTAATTGAACAATATGTTGGTAAGTACGAAGATTTTGTATTAACTTCTTTATCGTTGCAAGGTAATAACTCTATATTCATTGATAAATCACAAAGTGAGAGAAAAGATTTACTTGCTCAATTTATGGGATTAAATGTATTCGATAAATTATATGAAACTGCAACCGAAGATATCAAAGAAGTTTCGGTATTAATTAAGAACTTTAAGAAAACCGACTTTACAACGGAACTTGCAGATAAAGCAAATGATTTGAAAGATAAGAAAGGAGAATTAAAAAATTTACAAAGTGAATTAGATGATTTAATAAATGAAAAAAATTCAAAAAGTGCAAACATATTAGAATTAAGTAGAAACCTTACTCCAATTGATTCTAATTTGGATTTACCTAAATTGGAAGAAAAGAGAAAGGCTTTGAATGGTGATATTGAACATAATACAAGTTTAATTTCAACAAAAGAAAATAATATTAAAATATTAGAAGGAAAAGTTGAAGAAATTTCACAATCAATAGATGAAAGGAAACAATCAAATGGTATTGATATAGAAGTGGTATATTCAAATTATCAACGAGAAGAAAAAGCATTAACCGAAGCAACCAAAATTTATGATAGTGCGAAATTGTATTTAAGTTCTGCAGAAGAGAAGATTAAACATTTGGACAAACATGAATATGACCCAAATTGTGAATTTTGTTGTAATAATGAGTTTGTTAAAGATGCAATGAGAGCAAAAGAAGCATTACCTCAATTAGAAGAAATAGTTAAACAGGCATTAATTGATTGTGTTGGTATTCAACAAACTTTGGATACTATGGAAGGTGTAGAAGAACAATACAATGAGTGGAATGAATTGAAAACAAAACTTTCACAAGCCAAAGGTATTCTAAAAACTGCAGAAGCAGAATTAAAGGGTTTAGAAACAAAAGAAGAATTGTTACAAACTCAATTGGATAAAGTAGAAGAAGATATTGAAATATATTTTGAAAACGAAGAAACAATTGAGAGTAATAGGGAATTAGAATCTTCTATAAAAATTATAGAAGGTGAAATAGATGTTTTGGATGTTGAAATTAAAAAATTAAGTAAAGATATATCAACCACGAATGGTTCTATTTCATCATTACAGACCTATATAGAGGGTATAAAACAAAAGATGAGTGATGTTAAGGATTTGGAAGAAAAGAACCGATTATACACATATTATTTAGATGCTGTAAAGAGAGATGGTATTCCCTATGAGTTGATTAGTAAAGCTTTACCTGTAATTGAAAATGAAATCAATAACATTCTTGCACAAGTTGTAGACTTTGGTGTAACAATGGAAATGGATGGTAAATCTATCAATGCAAAGATTGTTTACGAAGACCAGGAATGGCCTTTGGAGATGTGTAGTGGTATGGAGAAATTTGTGAGTGGACTTGCTATTAGAGTTGCACTCATTAATGTATGTAATTTACCTCGTCCGAATTTCTTAGTAGTTGATGAAGGATTTGGAACATTAGATGCAGACAATTTATCATCCCTATTTATGATGATGCAATATCTTAAAACACAATTTGATTTTATATGGATGATTTCTCACTTGGAACAAATGAGAGATATTGTAGATGGATTGATTGAGATTAAAAAGGTAAATGGATTTAGTAAGATTGACTTTTAATATTTATTGGCATGAGAAATATAGAACAATATAAAAAAGATGGATACCTTTATGATAGTTTAGAAAATTATAAAGATATAATTAATTTTGATGAATTTGTAAAAATTAAAAATTTTATAGATTCTAAAAATATATTAGTAAATTCTAAATACGATTATTGGTACAAATATAAGGATTTGGCTTATATGGAAGAATTGAGGTATGATACTTTCATTAAAAATGATAAAAATGAAAACCAAGCAATAGAAATTTATCAAACTGCACACTCATACTTTATTAAAAGAATGGAAGAATGTGAATATTATCCCACGTGGGTATTTGGTACATCTTGTGATACGGAAATTGAAGGAACTTTTAGAAATGGAGTATTAAATGAGTTTGAAACAAATTTTGTTAGAGAATTTTATCCAGAAAAAAGATATACATCTTTTAATGAATCTATGAAATTACAATTTTATAGCAAAGATTGTGAAATCAAATTACACGATGATGGTAAGCCAGTAAATAGAGTTTGCGTATTTTTGTTTTTCTTAAACACCGAATGGAATGCAGAAAACGGAGGACATCTTATTTTACATACAAAAGATGAATCTACGATAAAAATAAATCCAGTATTTCCTAATTTTGTAGTATTAGATAGTGATGTTAATTTATTTCACGAAGTAGAAAAAGTAAAAAATGATATAAAATATAATATTGTATCATTTTTCCACCATAATGATGTGTAGTTAGTGTTTAATTGTAACTTTATCGGCCTTCAACACACCTGATTGAGGTTTTATGAAACCAACGTGTTTCTTAATTAAATTTTCAACTAAACTACCCATTTTGAACCCGTGTTCTTCACAATAATTTTTGAGAAGTTCATGGGTTTCTTTTTTGATTTGTAACATCGCGTATTTCATAACTTATTTAGTTTTCTTTAGTTTTCTATAATAGATTAAAGTATTTATTAGTTTTCTTTATATAAATATGGAATAATAATTTTTTTAAGGATATTTATTTAAAAAGATTAATGGCAGTTATACAGAAAACATTATTCGCTAAAAATTTAAGTAATTATAGCGTACTTGTAAATGATTTAGACCCGACAAGTACTTACTTTAAGGTAAGTGAACTACCAGATACATTTACAGGTGGTAAGAATGCATTTTTAATTGCAGGTTCGGAATATTTAGTTGCAGATACAAAAATACAAATAGAATTAAAAGATTCAGCTGGGAATGTTATATATCATGAACCAGGTGAAGGTATGGTTAATACCAATATAAGTGGTTCTACGAATTCAACAATAATTACCGAATATTACGAAGGTGTTTCAAAAGTAGTTGCAGTTTATGTTTATCCAGATACTGCGTATGGTCCATGTACACTTACAATATTAGGTGAACTAAGTAGTTATATTGATGGAAATGGGATTACTCAAATAGTACCTACAAATTGGGAAAATAAATACAATGTTAAGTGGGAAAAAACTATAAACGTAAATCCTGCATTAGCAAATACAACTAAAATTCGTTTTTATAGAAGGCCTTTGGTTACGATTAATGAATTAATATCTCCTGTTTATAGGATAGATAATAATACTGGATTAAAAGTAAACACCGGAATAAACCAATCATTTGCTAATATAAGAGTTTCAAATTTAGAAACATTCGCCGGAGATGTAAAACGAATAAAAGTATTTAGAACATCATTGGGAGATATTTCTGATTACGATATGATTCAGGATATATTAGTTGAATCAAAGGAATTATTAACCTCATATGGATTATCTGGAAGTGTTGTTGGAAATACCGGCATATTAACATCTGAAACTCTTAAAGAATACTGGTTAACCGGTTCGTTGACAACCACATTGGATTCACCCTGGATTGATTCTGGAGTAAAATTAAAAGGTGGAGGTGCTTTTACATATTCTTCTTCATTGGATTTAAAAAATACAAACACATATGAGTTAAATTTTGACGCGTTTTATTCATCTTCTACTAATAGTAATTTAGATGTTTATTTAAGTCAAATCACCACATCTGCAGATGGAATAACACCATTAATTATTTCTAGTAGTGTAATAAGTTTACAAGGAGCACAACCAACAAAAAATTTATTAGATACGGTAGTTCCATTTAAGTTGGATAGAAATTATCCACAAGCTATGTTACATTTTTCACAATCGCAAGGTGAGTGGAATTTGGGAAACATTAGTTTAAAATTATCAGAAGATACTGCGTTTTCTCCTGATGAGGTTTCGTTTATAACAACAATGCCGACAGTAGTTGGTAATGAAGATTTTAATTTTAAGTTTGAATTTTACGATGTAAATAATAATTATGTTCCAGTATTGGTTACCGGTAGTGCAAATTTTACAGGAGGTTCCAATGCAATTACAAAATTATTAACATTTGAATCCGATAGAACCGCATTTAGATTTTCAACCGGTTCATTTGCTAATCCACCAAATCAAAATGTAGGATTTAAAACAACAAAAACAAATTTTACAGGTTCAATAACATATGCATCAGCTGCATTTGATGTGGGTGGTGCTTACATTCAACCGAATTCATATGCCGGAACATATCCAGGTTGGTTTACATCGCAAAATGATAATGGTGCACTTTTAAGTATAGCTAGTTTTAGTGGAAGCGTTAGTAGCGTGTTAGTTGGTTCAATTGTTTATACAGCATCTTGTGAAGGATTTGAAGAATACGAAACAATTTATAGATTTGAGGATGGTGATAATGCACCTGGCGTTTTTGTAACCGCAAATACAAATCAGTTTATTTATAAAGCAACTGATTTATCGCTCAATCCGGTTGGACAGATTATTACAATTGAAGCTAAAAGGAAAAATCTAGCATCGGCGACTACACCATTGGTTGTAAATTCAGGAAGCGGTAAACCGGCATTAACCCTTGTGAGTACAAACTCAACTAATGGTGTTGATACATATACATTAGCGGGTTCGTCATATCCATATTTGACAAATGAAACAATTTACTACATTTCTGGTTCTGACCAATTTGGTAATGAGTTTTCCGATTCAATTAAGATAAGTCCTGTAAAAATATTAGATGGATTATCTGCAACTCTTACAAATGATAATGCATCACTACCTGCCCTTTCTAATGGGTTTGTAGCAAGCGGTTCATTTTTATTTACATCCGGTTCGGTAAACGTTAAAGTTGGAAATGAAACAATTACATTTGATGATGATAATGATAATGCAAGAGCAAACAATACATTTGCTATTACAAATGTATCCGGATTAGGTTGTACACCAAATGGTGGTAACAATACAAACCCATCAGAAAATGCATATAGTATAACTAGTCTAACGGCGGATAGTGGTTCATTGGATATAACAATTGATTACAAAGATGGTGCAGGTGATAGTACAAGTTTGATTAAAACTGTAACTTATACAAAGAATAAAAAAGCAGCACCTGTATTGGCAATTTCATCAACTCCAAAAGACCAAAGTGTAACTGCAAAGTCAACTGGTGAGCAGATTGATTCTTTTCTAAATGCAACAATAGTTGTAAACGAAACATATAATGGGGCTACAAATTCATTACCAATAACATCATTAACTGCAACATCTTCCGATATTACAAGTATATCCACAACACCATCTACTGGATTGGTAACATTAAATGGAAAAATATTAGCAGATGGGATAAATTCTACTATCATAAACATTACCGCAGTTGTTACTGATTCGGAAGGCGTTAGTAGAACTATAACTGATACATTAAGTTTGTCAAAGGTTAAAAAGGCAGCACCTGTAACATTGGTATTATTATCATCGGAAACTCAAACGATTTTAAGTAGTTCAGCAGGATATGCTACACCTGCTACATTTACAATATCGGTAAACGAAGGTGGTGTAAATTATACCTATGATGATTCGGCTCCGTATGATAATTCAACATTTAGAATAACAAGTATAAGTGGAGGTAGTGGTACAACAACAATAACACCAACTACACCAACAACTACGACAGGTACAACTGTTTCTTTAACAATATCATATAAAAATTCGGAAGGAACAACTGGTACTATAACTAAAACTCATAAAGTCGCAGTTTCATTAGAAGGTATACAAGGTGTTACTGGTAATGATGGAAAACGAACATCTGCAAATATGGTGCACTATCAATTGACATCTGCAACAGCTCCTCCCACACCAACCGCTACATCGTTTACGTTTGCTACTGGTGTATTTACAGGATTAACTGCAAACTGGTCAACCGGAGCTCCAACTTATGCAAGTGGTAATACAAACAAATATTGGTACGCATCTTATACCGTAGTTGAAACAAGTGCAGGAAGTGGTATTGGTACTCCTGTATTTGGTGCACCGGTACAAGCTATTGGATTTAGTGGGTTAGTTTCATTTACGGCTGCAAATAATGTAACTGATGGTGCAAATAGTCTTTCATTTGGTGTAGCGGGTGCAACTTTGATAAATGGTAGTAACATATCAACTGGTATTATAAAATCTACAAATTTTGATTTTGGTGGACAAGATACAGATGCAAGTGGGTCATTTATGGATGCCGGAACAATATTTAATTTGGATAATGGTTCTTTAAGAAGTAAGAATTTTTATATAAACCAAACAGGTGACGCATTTTTTAAAGGAACACTTTCGGCAGCGGGTGGTACTTTTGCAGGTTCTTTATCAGCTGCAGCGGGTACATTTACCGGAGCATTACAAGGTGGTACAATATCAATAGGTACCGGTGATAGTATTTTTAAAGCTGATACTAATGGTATTTATTTAGGAAATGCAACATTTGCATCGGCACCATTTAGAGTAAGTCCAGCAGGTGCACTGACTGCAACAAATGCATCAATTAGTGGAAATATAACCGCAACATCATTGACATTGAGTGCAGGTGTTACCATTTCAAATACACAAGTTAGTGGATTGGGTACATTGGCAACTGCAAATGGTGTCACTACTGCGCAAGTTAGTGGATTGGGAGCATTTGCAACTTTGGATAAAATTTTACCAAATAATGTTAGTACATACATAGACGGCCAATCTATTACTACAAATCAAATTGCTGCAAATAGTATTGTGGCAGGAAATATAGCATCGTTAAATTTTTATAGTAAGACTGCGAAATTTGATACAGGTGATGTGGGTGGATGGATTATGGATGGTACCGGTCTATATAAAAGTGTTGGAGCATATACATTAAGATTAGGAGCAAATGCACAGAGAATTTCAATTTCAGAAGCAAATTCAATAGATAGTATTGATAGAGTTAGACTAGACGCCTCTTTAAGTATTCCAGCTATAAGTGTATCTGATACCGGTTCATTAAATTGGTCAAATTCCGGTCAACAATTTGGAGTAGTATATGGTAGTGATACACCCCCATATCAATCTGGTGATACCGGATATCTACTTGCGGATGGTGGTTCGAATCAATATGGAACAGGTGTTTTTGGTATAATTGGTTTGCAGTATGCAAACGAAGAAATTTTTGTAGAAGCTGAAAGTTTTCCTGATATATCAAATACTATTTATGGTTACTCCGGATTTGGTCAGTATGAAGAAGCATATGGGTATTGGAATTGTAGTATAAGAGTTAGACGATTCCCATCCGATACCGACGCTCTAAATGAAACAAATCTGGATACTACATTTGGTATAAATGGTGTAAATGAACAATTATTAGCATATAGAGAATTTAGAAAAAACACTTTTGATGCTGAGCGTGATATAGATAAATCTCAAATATATGGAGCAACAATCCCAGCAGAAGGTGGTGGCGGAATTAATACACCCGGAACAGCCAAATGGTATAGAGTTGAAATAATACAAAATTGGTATATTGATGCCCGCGGCGGTAGTTTTGATACGGTCGTATATGCGCGCAAGCCGGCGAGTGATATATATGTAAAATTTGGTAGAGTTTCAAACGGTTTTTCCGTATTCTCTCCTGGTGGGTTACAAGTTTATCAGGGTGTTAGAAATTATTTGAACGCATCTATACCACAAGGAACAACTGGGGACGCTTCTAACTTTTTTATAGTAAAAGGTAAATCACAAATAATAGGTTCAATAGATGTTACTGGTGGATTGAGTGCGAATAATAAACAATTTAAAATTGAGCACCCGCTTAATGAAAATAAATGGTTGTATCACACTTCAACGGAGTCACCAAGAGCAGATTTAATTTATAGAGGAACATTACAATTACAAAATGGAGAAGGTAGTATGAGTATAGATTCTGCATCAAATATGACAATTGGCACGTTTGACGTTTTAACAAAAAATCCACAATTGTTTTTACAAAATAATGAAACATTTGATAGAGTAAAAGGATATGTAGAAAGTGGAAGTGTTTATGTTAATTCCGAAAATTCCGATTCAAATGTTAAAATAGATTGGACAGTTATTGCCGAAAGAAACGATACTGAAATATTAAAATCACCATTATATGATATAAATGGTAAGTATAAAACGGAAAATTATAAGGGTGAATATTTAGAAGCAACAAGGTCAGAAAGACTTGCAAAATTTAAAGAAATATGATAGTATTCATAACAACAGGTTACGGAAAAAATGTTATAGGTGGTGCAGATTTGTGGTGTAATAACTTTATAGAAAATGTTCTACCATTAGTAAACGAAGATTACAAAATCATAATTGATGGTAGACCAATGATTAAAGAATTTGGTGCAATATACACTTATGAAAATGAAAAAGAGGTTGATAGAATACTGCAAGAATGTGATAAAATTATTTTCTTACATCACTCTTATAAACCAAATCCTGTAATTAAAAATTATTTACATAAAACCCATCTTACATTTGTCCATGCGTTTATTCCTGATATGTTAGGATTAAATTCCGATTATGAAAATATAATGACAAAAGTCGATTGGGAGTGGCAAAAGGAAATATTAGATAATTCCGACAATATAGTTTGGATAGGTTATGAGGATGATACCATACACCAACAATATCCAAAAACAAAAACTATTACAAATTATTATGAATGGAAACACAATAAACCATTTACAGGAATTATAAGTAATAAAATTGGATATGCGGCAAGATGTGAAACCAGAAAGAATGCACATTATTTAGATTACATTCCATCAATTATATTTTCAAACAAATATGATTACAAACGAATGTTAGAAGGTTCAAAAACTAATTCCGACTATCATAGGTTTATAGAATTTGATTATACATTTCATAATAAATTTTTTGAAGGTAATTTTCAAATATTTCATGGATGTTATATTAAAGAACCATTTGGATATGCAATATTTGACGCAGTTGATAATGGTAAAGTTCCAATCATCCATACCGATTGGATGAAACATATTGATTACAAATATAGAGCAAATAGTAAAGGAGAATTTCACCAAAGATATTTAGAAGTAAAAGAGGATGGATTTGAAAAAATAAATTTTGAATTTTGTAAATTAAGAGAAGGACTAGATAATTATAAACATAAACAAAACTGGATTAAAAATATATTAGAAGTTATATGAAGTATTTAAAAATATTATGTACGACACAGGAATTAACAAACCTATTTCCAACTGCTCATTTAAAGGATGTAAATATCTCAAATGATTGTATGAACGTAGTTCATAATTTGCAAATAGAAAATAATGGTGAATTGATAGATATTGAACATTATTTATGTAATACATACTATGAATTGGGAGAATTGAAAGATATGGAAAACATATTTTCTTTAAATAATTTTTATACAAATCCACCAAAAGATATTACAATAATTGTAGATAGAAAACTTTGGACAGAATTGTATATCAAGTTAATGAAAGAATCTCCTAATAAATTTAAAGAATTGGAGGATTTATATTTTCAAAATAATGTTACGGTTTTATTTAATTTTGCTTTTTTGGAAGCGATGATGTATGAGGATGATGTTGAATGCTTTAAATATAATTTTAAATTTAAAAATATAAAACTTACTGATTACGAATTATTTGAAAATTTAGAAGGATTTCATTACGATTCGTTTTATCCTTTATTTCATTTATTATCAGAAGGACAACTCGGCCCGCTAATATTTGAAAATGTAGCAAGAGCTTCTTCAAATTATAGTTTACATTTTTCGGATATGTTTGATAATTTTAAAATAGTACACGATGTAAACAAACCAAAAATATATTCCAATCTGGCTTTAAAACCAAGATATCATAGAGTTCAATTTTTATTAAAAGCTCATGAAAAAAATGTTTTATCCAAAGGAATAAATTCTATAAATGAAAAGTTTATATTAGAATATTCTGATGCATCCGAACGAGGTTACATATATACGGATAATACAAAAGCACATACCGATGCGCATAAAAAATATTTTACAAAAGAAAATTTTGATAAATTAAATTCTATACGAAGTGAAATAAACGTTACACCCTTAAATGCTCCGTTTGAATGGGACCATTTATTGTACTATTTTAGAGATAGAGAATATAATGCATCCTATATGGAAGTAGTTGGTGAAACACATTGTATATTTAATCTTAAATACGGATTCTTTACTGAAAAATCTTTGAAGCCAATATTAGCTAATAAATTTGCATTAATATTTGGCTCTAACAAAGTTTATAAAGAATTCGAAAGAATTGGAATTAATTTATTTTTAGATGAGTTTGGCCTAAGTGGTATAGAAACAAAAAATGAATTAGAACAAATCGATATGATTGTAAATTTTTTAGAAAAAAATAGCTTAGAAGATATAAGAAATATCTTTATAAAGAATTTTGATATATTGGAAAGTAATAGAAAAAAACTAATAGAACATTATTGCAAAATAATGAACAATATTAATGTATTATTATTGCAAGACAAAAAAACTAAATTAATATGATATTAATAAATGGATGTTCCTTTACATCTTGTTATGGTAAAGGTGATACCTGGGTTGGTGGATTTGAAGATAAAGGTATTAAATTAAGTAACATCAAAAATTCAGCTGCAGGAGGTTCTTCAAATAAAAATATTGCTAGAAGAACTTTTTGGCACATCACAAATCACAAATATGATTACGCATTAATCCAATGGTCTACAATAGATAGATGGGATTATCCGGTATTGGTGACAGAAGAACGAGCCAAAGACTTTCCAAGAGTAAAAAATTATCCTAATAGGATTGGTAAAATAAATTATATGTGCAATGGAACCGACACACTTGGTTATGCTAAAAATTTTTATGAAAATTATTATTCTATTCACGGGGCCGTGTTGGAAACATTGGAGAGTATCTACAATACTCAATTATATTTAAAAGAACATAACGTGCCATATAAAATGATTACAATAGGAAATTTATTTAATATGGATGTATCTGTTGAAAAGTTGATAGAATTACAAACTACCAAACATATAGAAGGAAAGGGAAATTATTCTAAGCTAGCTAAAAATATTTTTGATAAAATAGAAGAGGTAGACCCAAGTTGGTATGAGCAAGATGCGATTAATAAATTATTAACCCACATAGATTTTTCTAAATTTATATTCACAAACGAAGAAACAATACAAAGATTTGGTGGTGGTATAATTGAATGGTTTAATGACAGAAACATACCATTGACAGGTGGGGAGTTTCATCCATCGAAGGAAGAACATTTTAGATTCTTTAATGAATTTCTCTGGAATAAGATAGAAGATGATATAAATAATTTACCAAAAAATATATCTAATAATTTGGAAATGTAAGAAATTTTTTGTAGTTTAGATGTATACTTAAATAGTTAAATAATGCAAGAGACACTACAAGACTTAGAATATATAAAAAATAATCTTACAAATAATAGAGAGATAGATGAAGTAGGTGATGAGATACTCAAGAATGTACCATACCGTTGGTCTCATGGAGCAACGGATTTGTATTTAGGTGATGGTTTAATTATATATTCTTTGATTCAGTATATGAGAGCAAAAGTATGTGTTTGTTTAGGTAGTGGTGGTGGATTTGTACCAAGAGTAATGACACAGGCAAGAATAGATTTATACAATCAAAATATATTTGAAGGAGATAATAATTACAGCTGGGGTGATATAGGAACTACTTATATTGTAGATGCTATGAATGGAATTGGAGGTAAAGTAGATTGGTTTAAAGAAGAATCATTTTTCAGAAGAAAGTTTTGCCCTAGAATTATAAATGATACCACTGCCAATGCATTCCATAATTATTTTGTATTAAATGATATTAAGATTGATTATTTACATATAGATGCTGGTCATAGTTATGAAAATGTAAAAGAAGATTTTGAATTATATTCAACAATACTATCTCCAAACGCAATTATTTCAATACACGATACAGACCCTAATTACGCAGATAAATACATCATTACAAATGAAGTAAAAGATAGAGGTGACCATGATGATTGGACAGGACCGATTAAATTTGTTAAGGAATTAAAAGAAAATTCTAATTGGGAAACTTTTGACCTTTTTAATTTTGGCATTCAAAAAAATAAACCCGCATCAACCGGTATAACTTTAATTAGAAAAAAATGATTAGATTAGTTACTGTCACAGGTTCCAGAACAAACACATTATGGCATATGCTAAACCATTATAAAAATATAGTGGATGAAATGTGTGTAGTTGTATATGAGTGGGAAGGATTTAGTACATTTGATGAAGTTAGTAAAATAGTTAAACAATTTCCAAATGCAAAAATTGTAAATAGAGCAATTAAAGAAAAATTTAATTGGGAATATGTTACTCAATTATATAATGAAACCAAATTATTATATCCCAACGATTGGTGGGTTGTTTCTGATGATGATGAATTTCATGTATATTCAAAACCAATTGAGCAAATTATATTAGATTGCGAAAGAAATGGTTGGAAACTTGTAAGAGGTGGGTTTGTAGACAGAGTAGGTAATGGTGGTACTTTTCCTGAAATTAAAAAAGGAGAAGATATATTTAAACAATTCCCATTAGCAGGATTTTTCAGATATCAAATGAGTGGAGCATGTCCTAATAAAGTTTGTATAATGAAAGGTGATATTGAAATAACACCTGGACAACATTATGCAAAAATAGATGGACAAACGACTTGGAAATGGCAAGGTTGGAATCATCCATTAATTGCACCAATAGAAGAATATTCAGTTCAAGTACATCATTTTAAATGGGATGCAACCTGTATCGAAAGAATTAAATCAGTAGCAGATATAAGAAAAGATTATTCTTTTTCAGATGAATATCGTAAGATGTATCAATCTTTGAGAAGTAATAATTTCGAAGTAGAAATAGAAAACGAAGATTATATGTTTGAATCGGATTTAATTTGTCCTGATTTTGAAAAATATTCACAATGGAGTAAATTAATTAAAAAAATTATATCTATATAAAATAAGTTATTTAAATGGTTAATAAAAAATTAGCAATAGTAGTTCCATACTCAAACAGATTAGAAGACCTATATACATTTGTAGGTCATATGGAATATTTCCTAAAAGAAAAAGTAGATTATGAAATTCATTTCATTGAACAAATGGATGCGGATATTTATTTCAATTATGGAAAACTTTGTAATATAGGTGCAGAAATTGCATCTAAAAATTCAGATTATTATGTGTTTCATGATATAGATATCTTACCAAAGCAAGAATCTTGTAATTACGAATTTGAACACTATCCAACACATCTTTGTCCAAATTTAAGACCATATCCACATTGGATTGGTGGTGCATTCAAAATAACAAAAAAAGATTTTTACGAAGCAAATGGTTTTAGTAATGATTATTGGGGTGGAACATTCCATTGGCCAGATTTGTTATATAGAATGAAAAAACATAAACTTTTACCAACCAAAAGATTTTTTACTAAAAATATTTATAAACCACACATCTTAACGGAAGTAAAGGAAGTTAATAAATTTATTAAGAAAAAAATATATCCATTTGAATCTAATGAAGATAATTGTGCTTTTATAAAATCTAATAAAAAAACTGATTATTTGTTTGAAGATTCTTTTACAATATCAATGAATGTTTTTATAAACGAAAGTCAATCAAACGATACGTGTATAATAGGAAAGCAAGGATATGATATGGGTGTTTTCATTATGAAAAATGATGCCATAGTTGTACAATTGTGGGATGATGAAAATAATTTATATCAAATCTGGTATCCTCATAAAACACATACAAACCAATGGATAAATTTATCATTGAAAGTTGATATGGATAAGAGGAAGATGGGATTATACATAGATGGTAAACTTGTAAAAACTCAAGAAAATTTAGGTGATTATTTAATGGATTATAGTGGAAAAGATTTATGGATTGGTAGTATTGCTTTTAAAAATCCATTTAAAGGCAAGATAAGTAATCTTTGTATATTTGATTATCCATTAGCAGATTCGGAAATATTAAAATTATATACCGATGGATATAAAACCGAAGATGGTTTGATAAATACGAATTTTGAAGCGGTTATTGATATTCCATTTAATAAAAAATTTGGAGAATTTTATGTAGATGAATCAAAATCACATTCAAACGCTAGAACGATATGTACAGGCATTCATCAAGAGATATATTCCGAAGATTTAAATCTATCTTATGAATTTGATATGCCAGAACAATCAAATGGAAGGTTTCAAATTTTGGAAAATTCAAAAAAATTCACTAACTTAGAAAATTACACTTGGAAACGAAAAGAAGAAACATTTGAAGAAAATGAAAACATATTTTTCTATGAAATCGCAACCAACGTATTAGATACTGATAAATTTGGTTTAAATACATTATCATATGATTTAGTATCAACGGAAGAAATTAAAAAAGGAGTTTATAAACATCAAATAAAAATTTAAAAATGGCAAAATTAAAGTTACAGGCAGACAGTACTGAATCAGAACAAAATTTAGAATCGGTAGTATTAGAAACAAGAAAAGTAAAAGCATTAGAGAAGATTGCAAATTCATTAGATGCACTTACAATATGGTTTGAAGAAATTAACAAATCGGAATGGAGTGATAGAATTTCATATTACTTATATGAATTTTATAATATGGCAAAAGATGGTAATGTTAATTTAAAATCTACCAATGCAGTAGAATCTACATCTAATACGGATTCGACACAAGAAACAGGTGAATTACCTCCACCAAGAAAAGTAAGACCTAAAAAAGATATAGAAAAAGTATAATAAATGAAATTAGGAATAATAGTTCCATATAGAGATAGAGAATCTCATTTAACTAAATTTTTAGAAGGAGTAAAATCATTTCTAAAAACTAAAAAAATTAAATACGAGATAATAATTGTAGAGCAATCAGATGATAAACCATTCAATAGAGGAAAATTATTGAACATTGGTTATTTGAAAGCAAAAGAATTAGGATGCTCATATGTAGTTTTTCATGACGTAGATATGGTTCCAATCGAAGTAGATTATTCATATTCGGAATTACCAATGCACCTTGCAACCAATTTTGAATTAGAATATGATAAATCAAAAAATTTATCATTTGATGATTATTTTGGTGGAGTTACTATGTTTAGTGCAGATACATTCGAAAGAATAAATGGATATTCTAATTTATATTGGGGATGGGGATTTGAAGATGATGACCTATTATTTAGAGTTAATCAGAAAAAAATACCATTAGATACCAAAGTAATAGGAAGAGATGAAAACAAAAAACTATATGGTCTTTCATTTAGTGGTACTGAATCTTATATAAAAGTACCTAAAAAAGATTTATTAGATTTTGAAAATGATACATCTATATTAATTACATTTAAACCAGATGATATTATTTCAAATCCAAATAATGATTACGATGAATATACCGTGTTTTCAATTCCTGGATATGATACATCTATAAGTTATAATTCATTTAGAAGATATAAATGCGATTTTTGGGATGAATCAAATAATTGTACATCAATTAATTCGGATATATTAACCAATCATTTTACTCAAATATGTTTAACATATGAAAAAGAATCAAATTCTATATCATTTTACAAAGATGGTGAATTAATAAATTCGGAAATAATGAAAGGAACTCCAAAAGATTATTCTGACGAAGAATATTTTTACATAGGAGTAGGTAACCCAACAAGAGAAGGAAATTCTAATTATTTTTATGGAATGATTTCTGAATTTGCTATATTTGATTGTACTTTAAGAGAAAAAGAAATAGCTATATTATCCGAAAACGTATTGGAAAATTCTCTATTAGAAAATTTTAGAGCATATAAATCATCATCTAAATTAAAATTATATTATGATTTTAAATTCCATAAAAATGATATTCTATTAGATTTATCTTTTAACGGAAATGATGGCCAAATAAACAACTGTCACTTTATAAAATCACAAGAATCGTTAGGAAAGGAAATGGTAGTACCATATAGAAGAAAATCTTTATTCAAATTATTATCTCATAGAACAAATAGTTGGGATGAAAAGAAATGGGTACACAAAGAAACCAGAACAAATCAGCTTAGATTCTTAAATCAAATAAAAACTAAATTATATAACACCGATAAGGATGGACTGAATAGTTGCTTATATCAGATACTAAATGATGTATCTATGGGCAATTACCACCATCTTTCAGTACTTTTATAAAATGGGACATAAGTTAGGCGTTTGCGTACCATATAGAAATAGAGAGGAACATATGAATCAATTTGTTCCAATGATATCTTCGTTTTTAGATAGGCAAGGTATCGACCATACTATATATTTAGCCCATCAATGTGATGAATTTTTATTCAATAGAGGATTGATGAAGAATATTGCTGCTAAACATGCGTTTGATGATGGGTGTGATTATATAGTTTGGCATGATATTGATATGATACCAGAAGATAGTAGTTGTGATTATTCATATCCAGAAGAAAATCCACAACACATAGCAGTTCGTATTTCACAATCTGATTATAATTTAAAATATCAGGAATACTTTGGAGGAGCGGTTGTTTTTACAAAAGAACAAGTGATGAAAACCAATGGTTATTCAAACGATTATTGGGATTGGGGAATGGAAGATGATGACCTGTTTTGGAGATGCGCAAAAGAAGGAATGGTTGATAAACAGGTTATAGATTTTGATAAAACTAAAAAAGTTGGAATTTTTAATGGAAAAGATTCTTATATAAAAATACCAACACAAGAGAAAACAAGAATTGCAATATCAAATTCACATACAATTTCTATATTAGTAAAAGCAGACCAACAAATAGAAAAAGTACCTATATGGTTAGTAGGTGATACCAATAGAAAGTTTGTAGAGTATCCAATATTTAGAAAACCAGGATATGACTGGGGGTTATCTTTTAATAATAGTAGAGCATATACTTCTATGTTATGGAATGCTCATAGAGAGCATATATATCAATGGTTTAAGCGATATGAAGGAGAATGGACTTGGGTTACTATGGTTGTTAATGATTTAGAAAAGAAAATGCATTTGTTTTTAAATGGAAATGAAAGTGACGCAAGAAATGGTACCGGAACACAATCACCTGTTGAATATAAGCATAATTTAAAAAGATATGGTAATGAACCATTCTATATAGGTCACACACCTACGGTAGCTGGATTTGAACCAAACGCATTTTTTAAAGGTGAGATTGCAGATGTAAAACTATGGGATAGAGCATTATCATCCGAAGAAGTTTCCAAGTTACATAAAGAATATTCAACCGATGGATTGGTATTTCATTATAATTTTGAAGAGATTACAGATGGTAAATTTATAATAGACCAGGCGGAATTAAACGACGGTATATTAAACAATGTAGATATTGAAGATAGAGATATTAAAATACCACATGTGATATTACCACATAGGAGAGATGGTAAGTTTTTTTGTTTACCACATCAAACGGAAGGTTTAATTAATGTTGGTGGAATTGATAAGTGGGCAAAGGGTGAAACAACTGCAAGGAATGAAAGAAGATATGTATTAGAGATGCAGCAGGGAAAGATAGATTACAAAAAAGATGGTATTAATAATATGAAATATAAACATATTAGTACTAAAAATATATTCGATAGACATAAAATAATTAACGTACATTGTTTAAAATAACAAAATGGCAGAAGACAAAACATACAAAGAAAACCCCATTTACTTACGAGTAAAGGATGAATTAAATGAAGTAGGACCAGGTATGTGTGCAGCAAAATGGACACAGGTAACACTTCAATTGCAAACAGGACACAATCATAGTTGTCACCATCCGAAAACTCATAAAATTTCTGAACAAGAAATTGCACGAAACCCATCTGCACTTCACAATACGAGATATAAAAAACTTCGTAGAAAAGAAATGTTGCAAGGTAGTAGACCGGCGGAATGTGATTATTGTTGGAATGTAGAAGATAACTCCGATAGATTTAGTGATAGAGTATTTAAATCTGGAGAAAGTTGGTCTTATCCATTTTTAAAAGATATTATTGATTCCGATTGGAGAGAAGATTATAATCCAAAATATGTGGAAGTTGCATTCTCAAATGCATGTAATTTCAAATGTACATATTGTGGACCGGCGTATAGTACCAAGTGGGTAGAAGAAATTGAAGAATTTGGAGCATATCCAACATTAGATAGTTTTAATTCGGTAGAATGGATGAAGATGGAAGATAAGATGCCAATACCATTAAGAGAATTAAATCCATATACGGAAGCATTTTGGAAGTGGTGGCCTGAATTATATAGAGATTTGCATACATTTAGAATAACAGGTGGTGAACCACTTTTGGCTAAAGATACTTGGAAAGTTTTAGATTATATATTAGAACAGCCAAATCCAAATACTGAATTAAAATTGGCATTTAATTCTAATTTAGGAGTTCCAACCGAATTAGTTGATAAGTTTATTGAAAAAATAAAAAGAATAGAAGATGAGGGTAGAGCGAAAGAAATCGTAATATTTACATCAGTAGATACTTGGGGAGAGCAAGCGGAATATATTAGAACTGGATTAGAATTTAATAGATTCTGGGACCACGTGAATAGAATTCTTACAGCATGTCCTCGTGTAATTATAACATTCATGTCTACATACAATGCATTAAGTGTTTTCAATTATGAACAATTGATACACAATGTATATGGATTGAAAGATACTTACGCATCAAATGATAGATATTGGAACTCTGCGGTATTTTTGGATTCATCTTATTTAAGATACCCAACTCACCAAACTGTTCAAATACTTCCATTTGATTTTTCTAAATACATTTTAGACCAGGCAAAACTCATAACTTATTACGCAGCACCATCATTTAGTCCAGAACACATTGGATATAGTGATGTTGAAGTTCAAAAAGTAAAAAGAATTTATGACTGGATGGTTGCACCGCAAGACGCAACACAACAAATGAAAAACCGATATAGTTTTCATAAATATTTTAGTGAACACGATAAGAGAAGAGGTACCAATTTTGTAAAAACATTTCCTGAATTAGAAGAATTTTATAATTTCTGTTCAACAATAAAAGTATAATAGTATGAGTTTAAAAGTAAATAAAGATAATATATTTTTCATATTACCTGAAAGTAGATACTCCGTATCGGATAGAATTGATAAATGGATGGAAGAAGATTTTGTATTACACGTTACTGCAAAAATATTTCCAGAAACATTAGATATCAAACAATCTTTTCTTGTTTCTAGAAATGGAATGCATTCTGGTGTATCCGCATTTAAAGATGATTTTGGAAATTGTAACATAGTTTTTACATATTGGTTCAAAGATAAAAATGACGAGGCAGTACCTAAACAAATATTTTATGGTATACCTGATACCGAACTAAATGAGTTCAATGAGTACACAATGATTTGTGACCATTTTATTGACAGAAAAATTGATTGTTATGTAAATGGAAAATTAGTTGGAACAATTTTATTTGAAGAAAATGATAAACAATCTTATGAAAACGCATTTTTTTGGTTTGGATGTGGGAGTATGATAGGACCAGAAGAACATAGGGGATATGGTGAATTTGAATATAAATTGGCATTTTGCATAAATAAAAATTTATCAAATTTGGATGTTCAAGATATAATAGATAATTATTCTGACAAATTTAGTCATGAAGTTTTTAATGGCTTGAAAAAATTAAATTACGATTATCCTTTAAGAAAAAACTTTGCGTTTTTATGTGATTTCTCACACCATAACAGATATAAAGTATGGGATGTTTCATTTAGTGGAAATTATCCACAATTTTATATAGAAAAAAATATTTATTTTTAGTATGAAAATTTTAATCACAGGTGGTGCAGGATATTTGGGTTCGGTTTTAACCGGAACTTTATTAAATAAAGGATATAGTGTAACCGTGTTAGATAAATTATTATTTAACCAAACATCATTACTTCAATATACATCCAATCCAAAATTCAAATTTATTTACGGAGATGTTCGTAACGTAACCGAATTGGAAAAATTATGTAAAGAAGCCGATGCAATTATTCCATTAGCAGCAATTGTAGGATTTCCTGCATGTGCAGCAGACCCTAAATTGGCAAAAGAAATTAACTTTGACCAAATTGTAAATATAGTTAGATTTACGAATGGTTTAGATAAAAAAATTCTATACCCAAACACAAATAGTGGATATGGATTAGGAACTGGCCAATTGGAATGTACCGAAGAATCACCACTTACACCTATTTCAGTTTATGGACAAACAAAATGTGATGCTGAGAATTTTTTAAGAAATTGTACTGATGCAATTACATTTCGATTAGCAACCGTATTTGGGGTATCTCCTCGAATGAGAACGGATTTATTGGTAAATGATTTTGTTTATAAAGCAATTACAGATAAATACATAGTAGTGTTTGAAAAATCTTTTAAAAGAAATTTTATTCATATAGAAGATGTTGCAAACGCATTTGTTTTTATGTTAGAAAATTATGATAAATATAAGCGTGAAATTTTCAATGTAGGATTGAGTACTGCAAATCTTTCAAAGCAAGAATTGTTAGAAAAAATACAATCTCACGTAAAGGATTTTGCCGTATCATATAACGATTATTACGAAGACCCCGATAAGAGAGATTACATAGTATCAAACGATAAAATTGAAGGGACAGGATGGAAACCAGAGTGGGATTTGGATAGAGGTATAAAACAATTAATTCAGGGATATCAAATGGTTGTTCCAAAAATGGGAGCAGAATTTAGAAACGGATTTCCTTTGGGTTATGCAAATCAAACATAATATGAGTAACAAATGGGATGAGTTTGTAGAAACTCCATCAAAAAAATTCGGTTATCAGGTACCAACATTTACACCTTCTATTTATAGAGAATATAGAGGTGAAATATTTACTACATTTCATAGTGAAGAACATCCCGTTATGAAACATATTCATTATGATAAGAGTGAAATTAGTATTCACGGAAGATTTTCAAAATCATATAAGGGTGTATTAAGAGGATTGCATTGGGATAATAAAACATGGAAATTAGTTCAAGCGGCAGTAGGTGATATTTATTTAATTGTTTTGGATATGAGAAAAAATAGTCCTACATTTGGAGAATGGGAAAGTTTTATTTTATCCGAAAGAAATAGAAATCAAGTATTAGTTCCACCAGGATTCGCAAACGGACACTATGCATTAACTGATTGTATGTTTCATTATAACTTATTTTACAAAGATGGTTATGTAGATGCAGATGAGCAGGGTGTAGTTAAATGGAATGACCCGGAATACCAAATGGAATGGCCTACTGATAAACCAATATTACAAAAAAGGGATAAATAATGAATATATGTGTCTTATCGTATGGTAGAACCGGTGGTACCGCATTTTGTAATTGGTTAAGTAAAGAACTGAAAAAAACATATATACATGAACCATTTAATCCAAATCATTTGGAAAGATATCAAAATATAAATTTATCGGACAATGATTTTATAATAAAATTAGAACCAGAACAAATTGAAGGTATTAAAGGAAAAAAAATAATAATAGGATTAATACGTGAAAATATTGAAGATTGTGCAATAAGTCATCTATATGCATCTGAAACAAATATTTGGCATTTACCATATGTTGTCACAAATGATTGGATTACATCTAATAGGAGTAAATTGGATATAGTATCGGAAAGATTGCTCAAACAAAATGATAATATAAGAAATATGAAATGTGATATTCTTTTAACATATGAAGGATTATTTTTAAATAAATTAGATGTACCAAAAATATGTAAATTTTTAAATATAAAAAATCCAAGTTATATAAATTATATAAATGAATCCGGTAAATATAGAAAAGCTTTAAACTACAAAAAACCTTTAATTTAAATTATGATTAAAAATTTAGAAAAATATTCAATAGAAAGAACTATTGAACAAACACCAGAAACGTTAATTGATTTTGAAAACTTAATAGTAAAACATTGGGAAGAAGGAAAAATTCGTGGCCCAATACATTTATCAAATGGTAATGAAGAACAACTTATAGAGGTGTTTAGTAGAATAAAAACATCTGATTGGGTATTTAGTACATGGCGTTCACACTACCATGCATTATTAAAAGAAGTTTCTCCTGTTTGGATAGAAGAAGAAATCCTTAAAGGAAAATCAATTACCTTATGTAATGTAGATGAAAAGTTTTATTCATCTGCAATTGTTGGTGGAACTTTATCAATTGCATTAGGAGTAGCAATGGGAATTAAAGCAAAAGGTAGTGATGAGAAAGTATTTGTATTTATTGGTGATATGTCATTTGAAAGTGGTATATTCTATGAAGTACATAAATACGCTAGAAACTTTGACTTACCAATCGTATTTGTTGTAGAAGATAATGCGGTTTCAACTTATACACCAACCGAAGCAACTTGGAATACAAAAAGAGAAATACCATCGGATGTTATTCATTACACTTATAAATCAAAATACCCGCATTACGGAAGTGGTAAGTGGGTAGTATTTTAGTATATGCTATATAATTTAGAAAGAGATAATTTTGATAAATTTATATCTGATTGGGATATAAATACTGAATATGTTTTATTTGGTGCAAGTAAAGAGTGCGTTCAATTCATTAGAAGTTTAGACTTATTGATGGGTGAAAGAAAATTAAAAATAAAATATATTGTAGACCATAATATAGAAGATACAACCATAGATAACATAAATGAAATCAGTTCATTTTTCAGACAATCAAAAGATATTAAAATTGATAGAAGTGATTTAAAGTTAATTCATATTGATAAGTTTGATACTAATGCTAATGAAAAAGTTATTATAACAACAGACGTTTATAAAAAACATTACAAAGAATATTTAGAAAAACATAATATAAAATATACTTGGTACAAAAACATAGCATCAATATGGCCTTTCAAATACGAAAATAAAGTTCACATATTCCAAACGGATGTGTTAGTAACGGAAAGATGTACACTAGCATGTTCACATTGTAATATGTTTATGCCACACTTTGAATCCCCAAATCATAGAACATTGGATATATTACAATCCGATATTGATTTATTTTTTAGTAAAGTAGATTACGTTAGTGTATTTCATTTAGTAGGTGGTGAGCCATTTTTAAATCCAAATATAGAAAACATTATTAGACATGTTGTTTCAAATTATACATCTAAAATAGATAAATTAATAATAACAACAAATGGCACAATTCTTCCAAAACAAAGTACATTGGATTTATTAAAAAGTAGTGATGTAATTTTAAGTATTAGTGATTATACGGATAAATTGGAAAATATAAAAACAAAAGTTTTAAAAGTAATAGAAACTTTTAAATCTCAAAATGTAAATCATTATGTTAGAACTGAAATTGAATGGTATGATTTTGGTGATTTAAGAATTAAAAAGAATTTACCAACGGATGAATTAATTAAACATTTTGATAGTTGTACGGCACCATTTAGAGGTTTAAA
>JACCDP010858273.1_pt1 | contig 24117 bp, 24 predicted proteins | sample 7445841 | NCBI WGS metagenome assembly JACCDP01 (sample SAMN15323441, study PRJNA562643) | freshwater metagenome | isolation source: river surface water | place: USA:Blue River Watershed | collected 2017-08-17
ACCCATAGATGGTGTGGTATATTCAATCACTTCAACCTGGTCTGATAGTTCTAAACAAATTTTTAAGCTGGATACCACATTGAAAGAGTCAAGTTTAAGTTTAAAAATACCTGGTCATAAAAGAATGGGTAATTATTCGATTTTGGTAAATGTTAGTTCAAAGAAAACCTCTACGAACAATAGCTCGAAAACGATTAGTGCTATAAATATCCCCACCATTCCTGCAGTGAACGTTGACTTATTCCCAGATTTAAACTGGAACGATCATGTAGCTGGTAAAAATACATTGTATGATTTCAACCAAGATGGTGTTCCTGATATCATAACTTATAAAAGAGTTTCAGAAAAATCTACATTGCCTGCTATTTTTGAAATCAAAGATTATTTAGGTAAAAATATTTATTCATTTAATCTTAAAAACTTTAAACCATCTATAAGAGACTCACTTCACCATATTATCATTGATTATCGTGACTTGAATAATGATGGGTATTTTGATTTTGGTTTATCTTATATGGGCGAGTGGTGGACCGGACAAAATGGTTTAAGCCCTGTAAATTATATTGGTAATTACATATGTTTACTATTATCTAATGGTAAATTACAATACCAGCCATTGGAAATTCTTGATGAACCTAATAAAGCATTGTCTTTTAACTTAACCATTTTTGATTGGGACTTTGACGGAAAAGACGATGTATTACTATCAGATTTAAATAGAGGAGATTATTTAAAGAATTTAGGAGATAACAAGTTTCTTAGAGGCCAATTAACCAAAGCACCATTTAAACAATCTATTGGCAATAAATTAGATTTTGATAAAGACGGTAAAATAGATATGATTAATCTTTATATTAATCAAATGGATGAAAATAATCGTTATACCTCATCGGACATGTCACAAACCTTATCAGTTTTGTCCAAAAATGGAGTTACCAATTATCCTGTTGTGGGAAAGAAATTAAATAAGTATATATATTTTATTGGAGAAGTGGAATCTGTTGAAAGAGTAAACTTAGTAGATGGAGACGGAGATGGTGATTTAGATCTGATTATAGGAAGTGCCCTATCAAAGGTTAATGCACCATGGGAATACAGACAAGAATATTTTGAAAATACAGGCAGCCAATTTGAATACAGGCAAAATTATATCGAATATGATAAATCTTTAATTGGTGAACTTCAAGTCTGGTCTTTTGATATTGATAATGACGGAGATTTAGATTTATTTTATCCAACCTATAAAAAGAGCAATCTAAATGGCCCTAAAGGAGCTGTTTTTTGGTGGGAGAATACAAAAAAGGGGTTTAAGATTAATAAAAATTTTAGATTAAAGTATTAAAACCCTTTTTAGGTTAATTAAAAATTCGGATACGGCAAATTGATGTAAAAAATTGGATGGTTCCCAATTGTATTTGCAATTTTAATTCCGCTTATTAATGGTTGTATTATAGCAGCCTTAAGTTCTTCGGTATCTTCAGATATTTCGAATCGATTTATTTTTTCAATATTAGCAGCAAGTGCTTCTTATATTGCTGTTACTGCTGTAATGAAAATTTCAGTACCACAATCAAATCCAGGCATTCTCTTGCCTATGGCACTCGCAATAAGCTTCCCAGTAAATATCACTATTGGTATGCCTATTTATTATTTAATAGTTCAAAATACCTAACTATCAAGAAAGTCTAACCGGGAAAAAATTTATGAGCTTGAAACTACCTGAAGGCATTAAAAAATAAATATTCCAATTTGAAAATCATTCCATTTGGCGCAGTACGCTCCATAGTTGAGTAAAGTTGCTGTCTATAGCCAATGTCTATTCTAGCTTGACTATTAATGATGAATTGTACAGATGGACCAATATCCAAATAAGATTTTTTATTATCATTCAATCTTTGGCCAAGTAATTCAATCATTAAATTAACATTCATTTGATTATAACTTGTATATACTTTAGGTAACATCAGCTTACCCACAGAAAAAGTATAATTCATTGCACTGTTACTCTCTGTTGGAGGAAATGTATAATTTGGTTTATTATCAAGTGCCCTTTCATAACTTACAGAGCTGCTGATGGCAACTTTATGAATTAATTTTGTTGCAATAAATCCGGCCTCATATCCGGAATTATGACCCATTGTTTCTATTTCTTGTTGGTGTATATCGGCCCTATTAAAGCTGTATCTACCATATAAAGCCATTCTAAAATGACTTTGAATATCATCTTCACTAAAGAAACGATATTTGGCATAAAAACTACCGCCTTCCACCTCAAAGCCACCTTCTTGTCTATTGCTTATAAAACCTTGAGCATGTACCATCCACTTTTTATTAATACCCCACATTAGTTCTGGCATATTATGGTAATTCAATTTGCCATCTTTCTCATACATTAAGGCATTCATATCTCTAATGCCAATTGATTTTGCAGGCATATTGCTTGCAGGTTCTGTGAATACAAATAACTCTTGAGAAAATGCATTCAAATGAATAAACAAAAATGCGATTAGAAAAATTTTGTTCATATTACAATACCTTAATATGATATACATTTTTACTATTGGTTGCATAAGTAGGATACTTATCAATCATCTTTGAAATCTGCTTGTATTCTTTTTCAACAATATATCCTTTATCAAGAATTTTTACTTTTTTATCTCCATTTAAAGTAGCAGACTTAGTATCCATGAAAGTATACGTGGAGTTATTGATCGTAAAAGAACTATTATTTTCTGCTTGCTGGTTATTAAAATTAAATGTAACCACCAATTCGCCAACAGAAAAACCAGCATCTTCTACCTTGGCTTTTATATCGCTTATGTTAGCAGCACTACCATTTTTAAAATAAATGATGAAGGCGGTATTATTTAAGTCTGGTTCAACCTTTTCCACCTCAGCTATAGACATTAATTGCTTGTATGTTGCTTTAGAGCACATAGAGCATGTAAGTCCCGTTGCGGTTAACTCTGCCTTAGAAATTTGAGCATTCCCAATGACTGCAACAAAGAACAATACTGTAAGGATGACTATTTTTTTCATTTTTGTTTGTTTTAAATAGCTTAGAACAATAGACAAAATTAGGTATTTTTAAACTATTTATACCTTTTCCCAACTGTTTAAACTTACATAATCTCTTCCGATATTAGGAATTTTTATTTCTATCTTTAATTTGAACTAAACTAAAGAGTATTTTTATCTTAACTCACAATACATTAAAATAGTTAATATGAAAAAGATTATACTTTGTTTATTTGCAATGCTTTTTTTTAATTTAATCAATGCACAAGATAGCACAAGTAAAAAATTAATTTACAACCCCAAAAAACCTACTTACGAGTTAGCCGCTACCTGTGGAACTTGTATGTTCAAAATGAAAGGAGACGGTTGTCTTTTAGCTGTGAAATTTAATGGCAAAAACTACTTTGTTGAAGGAACTGGCATTGACGACCATGGAGACGCTCATGATAATGAGGGTTTTTGTAACGCCATCAAAAAAGCTAAAGTTCAAGGGTCTGTTGTTAAAGACAAATTCGTGGTAACCTACTTTGAGTTAATCAAAAAATAAAAAGAGGAAAAATTGAATATCTTGATTATTTAACTACCAATTGTTAGTATTTTTACAGAAGTAAACAATTGGTCATACAATCAACATTTATTGATTCATTAATCAGGATATTACATGAATACGTTTTTGGAATACAATAATAAACAAGTAGCCAACCTTCCCTTACATTTAAGAAAATATATTGTTGAACAAGCTTACGAAAAATACACTCCTGTTGATCATGCAGTATGGCGTTATGTAATGCGTCAGAATTATAGTTACTTGAAAAATGTAGCGTACTATCCTTATATACCTGGATTAAAAAAAGCTGGTTTAACTATTGAGAAAATTCCAAGTTTACAGGAAATCAATGACGCATTATCAGAAATTGGATGGGGTGCTGTAACAGTTGATGGATTCATACCTCCAGCTGCATTTATGGAATTTCAGGCCTACCGTGTTTTGGTAATAGCTGCAGATATAAGACAGCTTGAACATATAGAATATACTTCAGCCCCAGATATTATTCATGAATCTGCTGGACATGCCCCGATTATAAGTGATACCAAATACAACCAATATTTAAGTTATTTAGGAAAAATTGGAACTAAAGCATTGTTTTCATCAAAGGATTATGAACTATATGAATCTATTCGTGCACTTTCAATTCTTAAAGAAGTAGCGAATATTGATCAAAACGAAATAGAAAAAGCAGAGGCTTTAGTTTTGTATAATCAGCAAAATTTAGGTACCCCATCAGAAATGGCTTTATTAAGCAGGCTTCAATGGTGGACGGTTGAGTATGGATTAATAGGTGAACTTGAGTCGCCCAAAATTTATGGTGCAGGCTTACTTTCTTCTATTGGTGAAAGCGCTTCATGTATGCGACCAGAAGTTAAAAAAATACCTTACACAATAGATGCAATAAATTACAGTTACGATATTACCAAAGAACAACCTCAATTATTTGTAACACCAACTTTCCAAAATTTAATTGATGTACTTGAACAGTTTGAGCAGAAAATGGCATACCGAGTTGGTGGATTAGATAGTGTTTTAAAGGCCATTGAATGTAAGAATATTTGTACTTCCACATTTAGTTCTGGCATACAAGTATCTGGTGTATTCAGTAATGTTTATGTAGATAAGAACAACCAAATAAAATATATTCAAACTACCGGGCCCACTACTTTAAGTTATAAAGATCATTTGCTAGATGGACACGGACCAACCTATCATAAAGATGGATTTGGAGCTCCATTAGGGCAATTGCTTCATTATAGAAAAAAGCTGGAAGATTGTACCATAGAAGATTTGAATACTTTGGGATGGGAACTGAATTCAACAATTCAATTGAATTTTGAAAATGGTATTACAGTAGAAGGTATTTTAACAAACACTCTGTACAAAGAAAATAAATTAATTCTTTTAAGTTTTGAAAACTGTAAGGTAACAGATACAGATGGTAAATGTTATTTTGAGCCTGCTTGGGGAACATTTGATATGGCAGTTGGTAATACAATAGATTCTGTATTTAATGGCACTGCAGATAAAAATATTTTTGAAGATCAATTATACGTATCTCCACAAAGAACATTTCAGCAAAACTATAGTAGCAAAGATCTTATATACCAAAATATATTTCAAGAAATAAGAAATTATAGAGAACAAAAAAAATCTGACGACAGTCTCTTAGATATTTGGAAGAATATTAAAAACAATTTTAAAGAAGATTGGCTAGCTGCACTTGAAATATTAGAACTAGCTGATACAGATTCTTCTAAAGAGATCTTATATAGTGAGATAAGAGCATATTTAAAAGTACAAATTGATACTTATCCAAAATTCACCAAATTAATTAAAGATGGACTTAGCATTATTGATGCTAAACTGAAGTTTGAATAATTTTCCAAGCGAGTTCAGTAGATTGATTGGATAAGGCTGCTTTAATAAGTAAAATCGTTTCTTCAGAAAAATGTGTCATATTGATTATTTCAGCAGAAGGAACTACATCAGTATTTGCTAATTGTGCTTTTTCGTTTTTAGTTAATAAAGATGAAGAGACGATTCCTTTTGGAAGTTGATCAAACCCTATCCCCAGCTTGGTATTGGGTTTTTCTACTTTAAATAAATTATCTTCTGTTATTCTAGCATACCAATCACCTCCTAAACGAGCAACCAAATCTAATTTTGCTTGGTCAATATTTTTATTGGCATCTAGTACTTCCTCATTAATATGTATTTTTTTAATCAATGCTAAGACTAAATTTCCTGCTCCTGCATTATCTCCTAACTTAATGACTTCCTGTATAATACATTCAAGCTGAATTGGAGACTCTGCAACTCTTGGAGGTCTTACTAATTCAGAAGCCAATGGTGTAAATCCCGCTTTAATAAATTCATTAGTGTCTTTGGGGAAATCACAACTTGACAGTGACATTTGTTGTACCATATCATAATTCACAATATTAATTACGCATTCTGGAACTTCTATATGTTTTCTAGGGTATGCTTAGTTGTATTATCCCGAACCCTTCGAGAAGGTGAAAAAATACAAACTGGCGGGTTCATACTAAATAAATTAAAAAAACTAAAAGGACTAAGATTTACATTGCCTTTCAAATCAATTGTTGAAGCAAAACAAATAGGCCTTGGAGCAATAGCATATTGTAAGTATTGTTGTAAAGCTTGTGTGCTTAAATCTTCCGTTGATAAGTTGAGCATCTTACTTAAATTTTAAGTCAATTATTTTTTTAAGGAAAGTATGGACCAATCTGTATCTTCTTTATAGATAGTATTTTCTAATGTACCTAGTCCATCTATACTCATAGTCACCACATCATTAGGTTGTAGCCATTGTGCTGTATAATTAGCATCTTTTAATTTTCCTGTTCCATTTAATTCTAAGAAGCAACCTGTACCTACAGTACCAGAACCAATTACATCGCCAGGATATATTGTTACCCCATAAGAACATCTTTCAATGATTTCTGCAAATGTCCAATCCATATCTTTTACATTTCCTTCTGAAACCAATTGATCATTCACCCAACACTTCATTGATAAATTATAATTATTACCTACATGTCCTTTTTTTGCAGGTACCAAATGGCTTTTTAATTCGTCAGGTGTAACCAACCAGGGTCCTATAACAGTTGAAAAATCTTTTCCTTTTGCCGGACCTAAATTTAAAAGCATTTCTTCCATTTGTAGTTTTCTTGCACTTAGATCATTCATAATAGTAAATCCGGCTATATACTCATCTGCATCTTTTGCTTTTATATTTTTACCTTCTTTACCAATTACAATGGCAATCTCTAATTCAAAATCAAGTTGCTGAAAATGATCAGGCATGCAATAAATTGCTCCTGGTCCTTGTATAGCATTGTGGTTGGTAAAATAAAAAATAGGATATTGATCAAATTCTTGAATCATATCTACTCCTCTGTTTCTTCTCGCAGCTTCTACATGTTGTCTAAAAGCATATCCATCTCTACAAGAAGTTGGATGAGGAACAGGAGCCATTAATTGATAATCTTGTACAGGAGCAATTGCACCAGATTTTTCAAGTAAAGAGATGAGTTTTTCTTGGGTTTCTTCTCTTACTGATACCCCTAATCTTAAAAAAGCATTGATATCATTAGGTAGTTGTTGATTCACATCTTGTAAGGCATACACTTGATCATTTACGATTGCCCCTAATTTTGTTAATCCCTGTTGCCAATAACTTACTAATTTCATTGATTATCAATATTTTATAATATATTTGAAGTCTATCTTCTCTGTATGAAGATGATTGTTTTTTATCAAACAAAGTTAAAAATAATATTTTATCTTTTGCTAATAAATGTTAGTATTGTGGTGCTTGAAAAATGTAATTTATGCCAATATACCACACATTGGGAAAGATTCCCGCAAAAAGACATACCGTTTATAGACAACCTAATGGAAAACTATATGCAGAAGAGTTGGTTTCAACTGAAGGCTTCTCTGGAATGTATTCATTAGTGTATCATACGCATCCACCTACCATTGTAAAATCATTAGGCAATCCCTATTCAGTGGAACCAAAAATTGCGAAAGAAAAACATTTACGACATACTAGCTTGTTGGGTTTTAATATCAAACAAGAAGATGATTATTTAAAAAGCAGAAAACCTGTTTTAGTAAATGCAGATTTACAAATTTCTTTGGCTGCACCAAAAAAATCAATGACAGATTATTTTTATAAAAATAGTCAAGCAGATGAAGTCATTTTTATACACAAAGGAACTGGTACATTAAAGACAGGATTTGGTAAAATTAAATTTTCTTATGGCGACTACTTAGTAGTACCAAGAGGTACCATTTATCAAATGGAATTTGATGATGAGAATAATAGATTATTTATTATCGAAAGCTATAGCCCTATTCGTTTTCCAAAACGTTACCAAAATCAGTTTGGACAATTAATGGAGCATGCACCTTTCTGTGAACGTGATATAAGAAGACCTAATGATTTAGAAACTTTTGATCAAGAAGGTGATTTTAAAATTTTAATTAAAAAGCAAGGTTTGATTTATCCATATACTTATGGCACACATCCATTTGATTTTATTGGATGGGATGGATATCATTACCCATGGGCTTTCTCTATACACAATTTTGAACCCATCACAGGTAGGGTACATCAACCACCACCAGTACATCAAACTTTTGAAGCACACAATTTTGTAATCTGTTCTTTTGTTCCAAGAAAATACGATTATCATCCTGAAGCTATACCTGCACCATATAATCATAGCAATGTAGATAGTGATGAAGTATTGTATTATGTTGATGGTGATTTTATGAGTAGAAAATCTGTTGTTCAAGGTCAAATCACATTGCATCCTGGAGGTATACCTCATGGGCCACATCCAGGAAGCGTTGAAAAATCAATTGGTAAAGAAAAAACAGACGAATTAGCAGTTATGATTGACCCATTTAGACCTTTGATGATAACAGAAGAGGCATTATTGATTGAAGATGAGAACTATCATAAAAGTTGGCAATTTAATATAGAATAAAATATTACTTAATTTAAATAGATAAAATATCAATGGAAAAGAATGGGAATGATCATGATTTCTTACCGTTACTAGGAACCGATTATGTAGAGTTATATGTAGGTAACGCAAAACAAGCAGCACATTATTATAAAACTGCTTTTGGTTATCAAAATTTTGCATACAGTGGGCCAGAAACTGGAGACAAAGAAAAAGTATCTTATGTTTTAATTCAAGAAAAAGTAAAATTAATATTAACTACTCCATTAACACCAGATTCTAGTATTGCTGCGCATGTACACAAACATGGAGACGGTGTAAAAGCTATTGCACTTACAGTAGCTGATGCTTTTGAAGCTTTTGAACAAACTGTAAAAAGGGGTGCTCAACCTTATATGGAACCTCAAACCATTCAAGATGAATTTGGTGAAATTAAAATGAGTGGTATACATATCTATGGTGATACAGTGCATTTGTTTGTTGAAAGAAAAAATTACAAGGGTATTTTCATGCCAGGATTTAGAAAATTAGAAAATAATTATACTCCAACCCCTGTTGGGCTGAAATATATTGATCATTGTGTTGGAAATGTTGGATGGAATCAAATGAATACCTGGGTAAAATTCTATGAAGAGGTAATGGGCTTTAAAAACATTTTGACTTTTGATGATAAACAAATTTCAACCGAATACTCTGCCTTGATGAGTAAAGTAATGAGTAATGGTAATGGTTTTGTAAAGTTTCCAATTAACGAGCCTGCTGAAGGAAAAAAGAAATCACAGGTTGAAGAGTATTTAGATTTTTACAAAGATGCGGGAGTACAACACATTGCAATTGCAACAGATAATATTGTTGACACTGTCGAAAAGTTAAGTAGTCGTGGTGTAGAATTTTTAAACATTCCTTCTACTTACTACGATGATTTATTGGACCGTATTGGACCCATAGATGAAGATGTTGAACCACTAAAAAAATTAGGTATTTTAGTAGATAGAGATGATGAGGGATACTTGCTTCAAATTTTTACTAAACCTGTAGAAGACAGACCTACTTTGTTTTATGAAATTATACAAAGAAAAGGCGCTAAGTCATTTGGAGCAGGAAATTTCAAAGCTTTATTTGAGGCCTTAGAAAGAGAACAAGCCTTAAGAGGTAATTTATAAATCAACAAATCAATCAAAAGCCATTTCAGGAATATCACCTTCAATGATGAGTTTTCCTAAAGTGGCTTTTTTTATTGTATCTACTGAAACCCCAGGAGCTCTCTCTAATAATTTAAAACCTCCTTCTGGCAACACTGATAAGACCGCTAACTCAGTCACAATTTTTTTTACGCATTTTATTCCAGTAAGTGGCAAGCTGCAAGTTGGCAATAATTTACTTTCGCCTGCTTTATTAATATGTTGCATTGCCACAATTATATTTTTTGCAGAAGCTACTAAATCCATCGCTCCTCCCATTCCTTTCACCATTTTACCAGGTATCTTCCAATTGGCAATATCACCCTTTTCAGAAACCTCCATGGCGCCTAAAATGGTTAAATCAATCTTTTGTGCATGTATCATGCCAAAACTCATCGCAGAATCAAATATGGACGCACCAGGTAGCATAGTGATAGTTTGTTTGCCTGCATTAATCAAATCGGCATCTACGTCTTTTTCAAAAGGGAATGGGCCCATTCCTAAAAGGCCATTTTCTGATTGGAAGCAAACCTGTATATTCTTAGGAATATAATTTGCAACAAGGGTTGGAATGCCAATCCCCAAGTTCACATAAGAATTATGTTGTATTTCCTGTGCAATTCTTTTTGCAATTCCTTCTTTATCTAACATGTGAAAATAGCTTTTATTGAATTATTTATTGATAGTCACTTTTTCAATTCTTTTTTCATAATGACTACCCTGGAAAATTCTATGTACATAAACGCCCGGTGTATGAATTTGATTTGGATCCAACATTCCAGGTTCAACCAATTCTTCTACCTCTGCAATAGTAATCTTGCCTGCCATAGCCATCACTGTATTAAAATTTCTTGATGTATGCTTAAATATCAGATTACCAGCCGTATCACCTTTCCAAGCTTTTACAATGGCAAAATCCGCATTAAAAGCATGTTCAATCAAGTATTCTTTACCATTAAAATTTCTAGTTTCTTTTCCTATAGCTACTTCTGTTCCAACGCCTGCTGGTGTAAAAATTGCAGGCATACCATATCCAGCTGCCATGCATCTAAAAGCTAAAGTTCCTTGAGGGATTAGTTCAACATCAAGTTCACCAGAAAGTAATTGTCTTTCAAATTCAGCATTCTCTCCCACATAAGAAGAAATCATTTTTTTTACTTGCTTATGGTGCAACATTAATCCAATACCAAAATCATCAACACCTGCATTATTAGAAATACAGGTAAGATTTTTTACTCCTTTTTCAACCAATGCTTTAATACAGTTTTCTGGAATACCGCATAATCCGAATCCTCCTAACATAAGGGTAGCTCCATCTTGTATATCCATAATGGCATCCTCAGCATTATTCACTTTTTTATAAATCATATCAATACATTTATTAAAAAAACTTCTTAAAGATTTGTATATCAACTTTACTTGCCCACCAAGCCCATAACATTAAAATGGGTTGGCCAATGAGTAAACGAAACCAGGATAATGTTGGCGTAATTTCAATTGCACCAAGTGTAAAACTGCCTTTTTGAATAAAATAAATATGGGAGGGAATAAATAAAACCAATAAAATGATAATGCCCTTAGCCGCATACGATCGTGTAGATTTGGGTAGGAGCAATATACCTAAAATAATTTCCAGAATACCAGACAATAAATTTATCTCATTAGCCCAATTAGATAAGTATGGTGGAATAATTGGTAAATAAAATGAAGGTGAAGCAAAATGATTATACCCGGCAAAAATGTAAAATGCAATTAGAATAAAAAATAAAATTTGTTGAAGTATCTTGATTTTCATCTTTGTATAAAATAATTCTTTATTATTTGAAGTAAATTTTGAACTTTATTTGAATTTTATTTTCAGCTTTTACAAACAATAAAGACGGCCTTTTAACTTTGAAATCTTCTAACATGATGGGAAAGCTACCTTCAAAAATAAGGTTATCATCTAAAGAAAATTGCTTTGCATTAAAGTTAATTTGTTGAGTAACGCCATGAAATTGTAATTGACCTTTTACCAAAATATCATTTTGATCATACATGATGCTAGTACTATTAAAAGTAACATTAGGATAAGTTAAAGCATCTAGTATTTCAATCATGTGACTATCTCTGTTTGACAATCCACTGTTGAAGCTGCTTACCTTTGTTACTACTGCAATTTTAGTAATCCTATTATTTGATTTATCCCAAACTGCTTGTATTTTTAATTTATCCGAAACCCCATCCCACTCATGAAGTTTATGCTTCATGTGATAAGTAATGCTACTTTTCTCTAATAATGGCTCTTGTATATTATTTGGTTGAAACCAAAAAGGAGCTAAAATCATTAAAAAAAAGGGTAACATAATAAATGGTTTAAAATTTGATAACAATCATGGAGGCCGCCATGCTTGCAAAAGTTGTATAGGCTGCTGCCCTATGCCAGGGTTTTAAGGCAATATCCTGTTCAATCCTGTTGCCTAAAATATTAGTAGCAATCATTCCAGATAAATGAACCACAGCTAGCCACTTATGAATGCGCATGGAGCTTAGTTTTTTATCTCTGTGGAAAACAGCAGGTGGCGTAAATAAACTATTGATCGCTGTAATTCCATAGCTCACATTAATAGCAGTACCTAAATTTTCGTGTAATGCTTTCACTTTGTAATCCCCTCTATATAACTGACTTCCTACAATGCCTTGGGCAAGCATTCCACCAAGGGTCAAAAATCCACCAAGCTGATGAACATTTAACATTTTTCGTCTGATATTTAATTGAATGCTGCGATCTTTTAGTCGATCCCCATTGCCGAATTTATTATTCAATAACCCATGATTGCCCCATAGTAGAGATTGGGTAATTAACATTTTCTGAGGCGTGAGCAAAGTAGAATCAATCTGGTTGGCTGTATCCAAAGAACTGAATTGGATGGTTGTATCATTTTGGGCATGCAACTTATTGCTTATCAATAGGATAAAAAATATAGACAGCAATTGCAATTTCATGATAGTTAGAAAATTAGAATTCAAAGTTCAACTATTTTACTCGTAGTTTAAACAAAAAGTTGAAACAATTGTTTAATTATTAAAAGATACAAAATGGAGAGGAAAGAATTCATTGAAAAAGTAGGTTTAAGTGGGGCAGCTATACTTATTTTTGGATGTATGCAGTCCTGTTCTAAAGATGTAGCAAGTTCTGATACTCAAAATCAAAATAAGCCTCCCAATTCAAGTGGTGAAGATGCTTCTAGCAACAAAATAGATTTTACTATTGATATTAATATAGCTCCATATGATGTTCTTAAAAATATTGGAGGATATGCCATCTATATGGAGTCAAAAATCATCATAGCTAGGGCTAGCAATACAGAATTTTTAGCAGTTAGTGCCGTATGTACACATCAAGGCGCTACACTGCAATATAGAAGCAATACTAGCAAGTTTTATTGCCCATTACATGGATCTAATTTTAATCAAAATGGTTCAGTTGCAAACGGCCCAGCTGCTCAAGCATTAAAGCAATACAACACATCTTTAAGTGGAAGTAAATTAAGAATATTCGAATAGATCCATTAAACTTTCTTCAAATTATTATATCTAAACTTATATAATAAATAAGTTATGATAGCAAACAGAAAGCCAATGATAATTATTATATAATTCATTGGCTTTTCAATTGTTAATGAAATGCGTAATAAAATAGTAGTGATAATAAAACTTGCATTTCGAAATATTATAAAAAAAGAAGAATGAAATGTGAAGGATATAATGAGTAGTAATACATCTACAAATATCATAATTGAAAAGAAATCTTCATAAAACACCGTATTGGGGTTTGGATAATTACTGTTCATTTTTACAGCCGCTATCATATCCATAGACCAATTGGATAAACTAATGACACTTAATATGGATAATACTAATATCATGCACAACGAAACCACTTTTTTGATATTGATAAATTTGTTAAGCTCTTTAATCGAGTCTGTTTTGTAATTAATATTATAGATTTTATAATATACAATCGTTAACCCAAGCATAACTAAAGAAGCGCCGAGATCAAAAATTAAACTAATAAATGCAGGTGTTCTAAAGCTAATAACTTCTTCAACATTGAAATCTGCAATATCATGAAAGAAACTTCTTAATGTTATTAGAGTGATTACTTCAAATTGCTTTCCAATAAATTCTGATATAGAACTTGGTATAATAATTACAAGCAGAAAAACTTCATAAAAAAGAATAAAACTAAAAGGGGTATAAATGGCCTTTAAATAGCTATACTCATAGTTGTTTAAATGATTGCTTACAAAGATGACTAATAGATGTACAACAAATGCAAAAACTGCTATTCTTAGAAGGAGTAGCTCAATTTTTCTGATATTATTTGAACTAAATAATGCATCAAAGTTACTACTTGCTATTTGCAGAAATTTGTTCATATCAGGATTACTTATACCCTTTAAATTTATTAAGCGCTAGCACAAAACCTATGCCAAAAAGGACAGTAATAAATGCGGCAAAGTATGGTATTATATCAATCATTTTTTTGATTTATTAATTTTATAAAAATGGCAAATCCTAAAATCGAGGGAACCCATAAACCAATAAAAATGGCTGCTTCTTTTTCTCCTTTAAACCATAATAATTCAGAAAATATTAAAGAGGCAAATGCTGAAACAAGCATAAGTATGTCGGAAGCGCTAAACTTTTTTATCATAAATAATTTTTAAGAGTACCTAAATATAAGCTTTTTCTTACTGTAGAAGTGTACTTAATTTAATTAGTGAATTAAACCATTGACTGTCAAACTTCTACATAATAACTCCATTAATGTTTAGTATTGAAATGAACTATTCACTCAATTTGATGTTATTATATCAAACATATTATAATGAAAATTAAAAATTTATTTCTTGCAATGTTTGCATTCTTTGCTAGTACAATTGCTGTTAATGCTCAAAAAACAATCGTAGATGTTGCTGTGGGATCTAAAGACCATACTACTTTAGTTGCTGCTGTAAAAGCTGCTGACTTGGTATCAACTTTACAAAGTGCTGGACCTTTTACTGTATTTGCTCCAACTAATGCAGCATTTGCAAAACTCCCTGCTGGAACTGTAGAATACCTACTTAAAGCGGAGAATAAAGCAACTTTAGCTAAAATTTTAACATATCATGTTGTTGCAGGTAGTTTCAATGCAACAGCAGTAGTTAAAGCAATCAAAGACGGTGGTGGATCTGCAACTTTGAAGACTGTTAGTGGCGGTAATTTAGTTGCATCTATTAAAGAAGGAAAAGTAATCTTAACTGACGAGAAAGGCGCAACTTCTACTGTAGTAGCTACAGACCTAGCTGCAAACAATGGTTTAATTCACGTAATTGATGCTGTTGTGTTACCAAAATAAGATTCAAATAGTTTTATTAATTATAGCAACAAGACAAGGGTTTACGACTTAATAAGCGTAGACCCTTTTTGTTTTACTATTTATCATCTTTTTTATATAAAAAAGGATTAATTATCATATGTGATAATTGGCACATACTTAATTGGTGCAAGTAGGTAGTTTTATATAAATTTTAATAACGTTGGCAGAGAATTTTCAAGTTGGTCTTAAGAAAAACTGGAAACAATTTACCTTATTGATTATTGTAAACGCTTTTGTTGGTGGCATGATAGGGCTAGAGCGAACTATAATTCCACAATTTGCAGAGATCAAATTCGGTATAGCTTCAAAGACAGCGATTTTATCTTTTATTACTGCATTTGGTATTGTGAAAGCGGCAGCAAATTATTTTACAGGAAGACTAGCCAACAAATATGGAAGAAAAACCTTATTATTATTTGGATGGCTATTGGCTATCCCAGTTCCTTTTATATTAATCAATGCGCCATCTTGGAATTGGGTGATTTTTGCAAATGTGTTACTAGGTATTCATCAAGGCTTAACGTGGAGTAGTACTGTAGTGATGAAAATTGATCTTGTTGGTGAAAAAGATCGAGGATTTGCAATGGGTTTAAATGAATTTGCTGGATATGTAGCTGTTGGCGTTATTGCATTTTTTACCGGATTTATTGCTCATAAATATGGCGTAACACCATATCCTTTTTATATTGGAATTTTTATTGCAATAATTGGATTTATTATAACAGCTTTATGGGTGAAAGACACCAGACAATTTATACAACAAGAATCAAATACTATTAAGTCTAATATTCAACAAAATATATTTATTGAAACCTCTTTCAAAAATAAAACACTAAGCTCAGTCACTCAAGCAGGTCTAGTAAATAATTTAAACGATGGCATGATATGGGGACTACTTCCTATATTACTTTTAAGTTTACAATACAACAATGAAAAAATTGGTATAATTACTGCCATTTATCCCAGTGTTTGGGGAGTCGGACAACTCTTTACTGGAAAAATGTCTGATCATTATTCAAAAAAAGAAATGCTTTTTTGGGGAATGTTTTTGCAAGGTGTTGCAATCATTGCAATTCCATTTTATACAGAGTTTTATGCATTATCCTCTATTTCCGCTTTATTAGGTATTGGGACAGCTTTAGTTTACCCAACATTTTTGTCAACTATTGCACAAGAAGCAACTCCAATGCAAAGAGCAGAAAGCATTGGTACTTTTAGACTTTGGAGGGACCTTGGATACGCTATTGGTGCAATTTTATCTGGAATAACAGCTGACTTATTTGGAATTGAATACGCCATATTTCTAATTGGTGGATTTACTATTATATCTTCAATGATAATTAAATTCAGAATGCCAAAGTAGATTGAATACATAATCCTACCTTTGCGCTTCAGCAGAAATTTTCAGAAAAATGATTTATAAGATTCTTACCGTAATTGGACTAGCCACTTTTGAAATATATGCTGCCATTCCAGCTGGATTTGCCTTTAAAATTAGTCCAATAGAAATTTTTTTGTACAGTATGCTTGGGGGTTTAATAGGTGTTTTTGTAGCAGCATACCTTGGTGATATGATTAAGAAATGGCTAAATAGATTTAGAAACACTGCCCATCAAAAAGATACCAAAGAGCCAGGATTTGTTTTAAAAATTTGGCATAAGTATGGTGTAATTGGGTTAGGTTTATTAGGCACCATGAGTGTTGGAGCACCAGTAAGCATTGGTATTGGCGTTGGATTGAATGTGCCTACCAATAAAATGGTATTTTGGTGCAGCTTAGGAGTTATTCTACGCTGTGCTCTATTTACGGTAATTGGTTATTTTGGTCTTAAGTTATTTTAATTCTAGAGATGAAATAGGTAAGTTATAAATTTGTATAATATTTATAACAAGATGCATGACAAAAAAAATCCAGCTAGAAATCTAGCTGGATTTTAGTTTCAATTATATAAAATTAATTATCAACACAAAGTTTGTTCAATAATAACTCTGTAGATGAAATTGGCCAAATATATTGTTGTGCTGTAGCTGAAACTGCTGCTACACCTGGCTTAGCAGGTAAAGGTAAGCCTAAACGAGTTAGATCTGTTCCTCTTAAACCTTCACCCAAGAATTCAATTCTTCTTTCATTTACAATAGCATCAGCTAAAGCATCTGCATTAGCAAAATCAGATGCTTTAAACACAGTAGAAGCATCAGAACGTCCACGAATAGCATTTAATAAAGCAACTGATTGAGCATCAACTGTACCAGTAGAGCGTACTTTAGCTTCTGCTAAATTCAATAATACTTCTGCATATCGAATTACTGGAGCAAAATCTGTAAACACAGATGCAACACTATACTTTGTCAAGTAACTCTTGCCGCCATATACAGCAACCATATTTCTTCTTTTGTCAGTTGACTTCCACTCTGTGCTTGCGATTATACCAGTAGGCAGTAAAGAATATTCACCATTACCTCCGTTAAAAGCAGCAGGTCCATAATAATATCCTAATTGGTTTTGTGTTCCTGGAGTTTCATTTGAAGCAAAAGGCATAGAGAAGATTGACTCAGTAGTAGTATAAGTTTTAAACACATTCGTTACATCAGCCTGTAATTCATGAGCTACGCCAGAAGATGCCTTAAATGGAGCAGCAGCACTTACAATTTTATTCGCTTCTGTAATTACTTCTGCATACTTGCGCATACTTAAATATACTCTTGTTTTAAGAGCAATAGCAGTGTTACGATGTGCACGGATTGTATTATTCGTTGCTGACCCATTTGTAAGTGGCAAGTTAGATTCTGCGAAATTCAAATCAGCTAAAATCTGATTGTATACTTCTGCTACACTTGCTCTTGCTAATGCATAATCATCAGAACCAGTGTTACCTTTTAAACGTAAAGGTACACCTGGCTTAGAGCCATTACCATCCCAATATGGGCGAGCATATAATTGTAACAAAGAATAATAACTCATTGCTCTCAATAAGCGAGCTTCAGCTTGATAATTATTTGATAATGCTGCACCAACAATATTTGTACCTTTAGTTGCCATACCATCTAAAAATACATTTGCCAAGTTGATTACATAGTATGCTCTAGACCAATGGTTTTGCACTGAGTTGGTTGAACTGTTGGAAGGTGTATAGTTCCAAACATCAAATCCAGTAACCACATTGGTTCTTTCATTATTAAAGTCTCCGCCACGGATATCATTAAATATTTGATATCGACCGCCGTACATTCCAGCATTCTTAATTGATGCATAAATTGCACGAACCTGACCTTCGATTCTGTCCTTGCTGTCAAATGCAGTAAGATCAGAAATTACGTTGGTAGGAACCGGATTCACAAAAGTTTCTTTGGCACATGAGGTTACTTGAAGTAAACCTGCAGCCATCAAAATATATAATAGGTTCTTTTTCATTTTTTTGTATTATTAGTTTAACAATTAAAATCCAACGTTTATACCAATCGTAATAGTACGTTGGTTAGCAACTGTATTTCTGTCAATACCAAAGTTTGTAGTTCCATTTCCATTAGAAGAAACCTCTGGATCTGGACCTGGATATTGAGTTAAGATGAACAAGTTATTTCCTGAAACATAAAAACGAAGATTAGAGATTTTTGCCTTTTCAATATATGACTTAGGTACATTGTAACCAAATGTCAATGTTCTCAATTTAACAAAATCTCCTTTGAATACGTTAATATCAAGAGGGAAAGCAGATCCATTTGATATGTTATCTCCAAAAACTGGTTTTGGAAATTCAGTTATATCATTTACTTTCTGCCATCTGTTTAACACACCCACTTCATTGTTCCAGAAACGTTGGTCTCTTAAACCAGCTTGTGTACCATAGTACAAGTAGTTACCCATTTGGTAAGTTAATAATGCATTCAATTCGAAATTTTTGAATCTGAAATTATTTTCCCATCCACCAAATATTTTCGCATTGGTGTTTTTGTAGATAACTGCATCTGCACTACTTACTGAAGGAGCAGTGGTACCATCAGCATACATGAAGCGTTGCTGACCAGCAGGTGCAACATGTTGGAAGAATACTTGTTTGCCTTGATTATTGATGAAAATTCTACGACCAGTCGCAGGATCTACACCAGCTGTTCTTGTTACAAATAACATACCTATTGGATAACCAGGAGCAGTAATACTTGGATTCTCTAAACCACCAGTAGAACCAATGATACTTGTAATACCATTTGCCAAAGACAATACTTTATTATCATTGGTAGATAAGTTAAACGAAGTATTCCAAGAGAAGTTTTTATTATCTACCACATTGTATTTGATATCAAATTCAAATCCTCTGTTATACATTGCACCTACATTCGACGGAATTGTAGAAGGCAAGCCTGCAGAAGGAGGTTGAGGCACAAATAGTAATAAACCATTGTTATCACTATTATAATAACCAATTTCAGCTGTTAAACGATCTTTAAATAAACCGAAATTAATTCCCACATCTGTTTTATTACTTGTTTCCCATGTAAGATTAGGGTTACCAGCTTGGCTATAAGCAACTGTTGCGCCACCGCCATATAATCCAGAGCTGAATGTAGATAATGAAGCAAAGTTACCTAAGCCACCAATATTACCCACTTTACCATAACTTGCTCTAAGTCTTAATGTACTGAATACTTGGTCAAGTTTTAAGTTCTGAGCAAACTGTTCTGTTAATACATCCCAGCTAGCAGAAACTCCCCAGAAAGTACCATATTTACTATTCACACCTAACTGAGAAGCTCCATCTCTACGAATATTTGCTGTTAAGAAATATTTTCTGTTAAAGTTATATTGTGCACGAGCAAATTCAGAATATAGATAGTTTTCACCAATACCTAAACCAGCTGTGTTTGGGGTAGCCCACCCACCTTGAATATTTGTAAAGGCTGGATCTGATACAGTTACACGGTTTAGACCATAACTATTTTGATCTGATTTTTGTTGCTCAATACCCACCAATGCACTCACATTGTGTTTATCAGCAAACACTTTATCAAATTGTGCAGTTGTTGTCCATACCCAACGCTTATTTTTATTAAATACAGCTGATACTGATCCAGTGGTAGAGAATCCTTCACCAGATAATGGGTGTGCAAAGAAATCATTATCTACCATTAAATAATCTAAACCATATTGTGTTCTAATAGCTAACCAATTTACAGGCTTAAATTGTGCATATAAATTACTAATTAAATGTTCTCCGTAGCTATTTGATCTATTTAAATCCATTGCAATTTGTGGATTATAAAATCCAACCTGACCAAGTTTATTACCCATAACGCCAATTAAGCCACTTGCTTGGTTGTAAGTACCATCGGCATTAAAAGGACCAACGTTTGGTGCAGTAATTAATGCAACACGTCCTAAACCTGCAGTTGCGAAGGCATCACCCAATGAACCAGAACTTGTTGCAGAAGTATTTTGATCACTTGTATATTGAATTTTACCTCCCATTGTAAGAAACTTACCAGCTTTGTGGTCTACATTCATCAATAAGGTTAAACGTTTAAAATCATTTCTATTGATAATACCTTGTTGTTCAGTATATCCAGTAGAGAAATAATAACTAGTAGACTCGTTTGCGCCTGATAAACTTACTGTATTGCTATGTTGTAAGCCTTGACGATAAACAATATCAGCCCAATTTGTGTTGATGATTTTTCCGTCAGGACCTATGGTTGTTGCAAATGCATTTTTATCTGCATTATAGGTACCAGCGTTACGTAATGCTTCATTTTTATAATCTGTATATTGTTGAGCATCTAATACTTTTTGTAAACGTTGAGGATTACTAAAACCAACCCAGCTATCTAAAGTAACTTTAGAACGACCCGGCTTACCTTTTTTAGTAGTAATGAATAATACACCATTTGCAGCACGGCTACCATAAATAGCTGTTGCAGCAGCATCTTTTGCTACGTCTACACTTTCAATATCGTTTGGATTAATTGATGACAATACGTTACTTGCAGCGTTAGTAGAACTACCATCACCTGTAAATACTGGCACTCCATCAACAACGATCAAAGGATAGGAAGACAAAGAAATGGAGTTAGCGCCTCTAATTCTTAGTACTGGAGGCGCATTCAATACACCACTAGGAATGACTACTTGTACACCAGCAGCACGACCTCCCAAAGCTTGTTCGAAACTTTGTGTTGGCTTATTTGCTACTGCATCTCCTTTGACACTAGCAATACTACCAGTGATTTCTCTTCTTCTTTGGGTACCATAACCCACAACTACAACTTCATTTAAAGTCTTATCTTCTTGAGATAAAACAACAGAAACAGAAGACTTGCCATTAACATTAACATCTTTTGAGTTATATCCAACATAACTCATTCTTAATGTTCTTACTTTTTCTGTTACTTGAATTGAAAATGAACCAGAATTGTCTGTTAATGCATTTTTTGGTTGCCCTACAGCACTAATCGTTACACCAACAAGAGGTGTACCTTTATCGTCAGTTACCTTACCGGTAACGTTTCGAGAATTTTGAGCATATGCTTCAGCTATGAACAGCAAAGCACATGTCAAAAAAAGAGCTAGTTTTCTCATGCGTTTGATTTTATTTAATGAGGGATAAAGTTATACTTGTTTTATCAAAAAATTAACATAATGACCACATCAGAATTGTGATGAATGGTATATTATATAGTCTAATAAATTGATTATAAATAACTTATAAATTATAATTTATAAGTTTTATTTTAGTAAAATTTACTAAAATCGAAAAAAATCGCATATCTAATGATGTAAAACTCCCAATTCTTTACCAACTTCAGTAAATGCCTGAATGGCTTTATCTAAATGTGCTCTTGTATGTGCAGCTGAAATTTGAACACGAATTCTTGCCTGTCCTTTAGCGACCACTGGATAATAAAAACCAATAACATAAATTCCTTTTTCTAATAACTTTTCAGCCATTGTTTGCGATACTACTGCATCGTACAACATAATGGGAACAATTGGATGTGTGCCTGGTTTAATATCAAAACCTGCTGCAGTGATTTTTTCTCTAAAGTATTGTGTATTGGATTCTAATTGATCTCTTAATTCAGTTGTTTGAGATAATAAATCAAAAACAGCAATAGAAGCACCGGTAATAGATGGCGCTAATGTGTTTGAAAATAAATAAGGTCTTGAACGTTGTCTTAATAAATCAATAATCTCTTTTCTTCCAGAAGTAAAACCACCAGATGCACCACCCAATGCTTTACCAAGGGTTCCAGTAATAATATCAACCTTACCCATCACCCCTTTTAATTCATGTACCCCTCTGCCTGTTTTTCCAAGAAAGCCTGTTGAATGACACTCGTCAGTCATTACCAAAGCTTCATATTTTTCAGCTAGTTCAACTATTTTATCTAATTGTGCAATAGTACCATCCATAGAAAAAGCGCCATCGGTAACGATGATTTTTTGTTGAGCACCTGCTGCAATGGCTTCTTTTAATTTTAATTCTAAATCTTCCATTGAATTATGTTCATATCTATATCTCATAGATTTTGTCAATCTTACACCATCAATAATGGAAGCATGATTTAAAGCATCAGAAATAATAGCGTCTTTTTCTCCAAATAAAGGTTCAAACACACCACCATTGGCATCAAATGCTGCCGCATATAAGATAGTATCTTCTGTTCCTAAGAAATTAGAAATTTTTTCTTCTAATATTTTATGAATATCCTGCGTACCACAAATAAATCTAACAGAAGACAGACCAAACCCATGTGAATCAATGGCAGCTTTTGCTGCTTCAATCACTTTTGGATGTGATGATAATCCTAAATAATTATTTGCACAAAAATTTAAAACAGACTTGCCTCCTTCAATAGTAATTTCTGCAGCTTGAGGAGAAGTAATTACTCTTTCTTTTTTATATAATCCAGCTTCCTTTATGGATGCTAATTCTTTTGTCAAAACGGGCTTAAACTGATTGTACATATATTATTTATGCTATTTGAATTTAAAATACTCAGGTAAGTTAGCAATAATTGTCGAGGTCATTCTATCTAGATCAAAACTTGGAGTCCATTTCCAATCTGATTTTGCAAGGCTATCATCAATGCTATTGGGCCAACTATCAGCAATGGCTTGTCTAAAATCTGGATGATACTCAATTTCAAAATGGGGGTAATGCTTAATAATACTTTGATAAATTTCTGCAGGCGAAAAACTCAATCCAGCAATATTATAACTTGTTCTAATAGTAATTTTTTCTTTTGGCGCATCCATTAATTGAAGCGTTGCTTGAATCGCATCATCCATGTACATCATAGGCAAATAAGTATGCTCACTTAAAAAACAACTAAATTTTGTTCCACTCATTGCTTTATGATATATATCCACTGCATAATCTGTTGTGCCTCCTCCAGGTAAAGATTTATAACCAATCAAACCCGGATATCTAACACTTCTGACATCTACGCCATATTTATTGAAATAATATTCACACCAATGTTCTCCAGATAATTTGGAAATACCATATATGGTATTAGGATCTTTAAATGCGTTTTGTGGGGTGCGTTCTTTTTCGGAACTAGGACCAAAAACAGCGATAGAACTTGGCCAAAAAACTTTTTCTATTGAATATGCTCTTGCAATTTCCAAAACATTCAATAATCCACCCATATTTAAATCCCATGCTTGTAAAGGATTTTTCTCGCCAGCGGCAGATAAAATGGCTGCTAAATGATAGATCTGACTTACGCTATCTTTTTTTACGATATTTTCTAACTCAACTTTATCTAAAACATTCAAGGTTTGAAAATTACAATAACCAAATTTGCTTCTCGCACTTTCTTGAAAATCTGTAGCAATAATTGATTCATTTCCATATTTTTCAGCTAGCACTTTTGTCAATTCAGTACCCAACTGCCCACCTGCTCCAATGACTAAAATCTTACCCATTAAACTAATGTTTGTTTGTGGATGTGAAATTAG
>JACCDP010373474.1_pt1 | contig 24112 bp, 44 predicted proteins | sample 7445841 | NCBI WGS metagenome assembly JACCDP01 (sample SAMN15323441, study PRJNA562643) | freshwater metagenome | isolation source: river surface water | place: USA:Blue River Watershed | collected 2017-08-17
ATAATATAGATTCAGCAGTTTTTGAATGTTTCAATGTGGCTGATGCAAAAGAATCTGATATTTCTGAAATTAAAGCAATGATTCTAAATTCAATATCAAATTTATGAGATGTTTGATTGAACATGAGTTAAATCGATTGAAAACAAACAATAGAACCAATTGAAAGGATTGATATTGATGATGAAAATAACCCGATTCAAATAAAATTTAATTCAAAATGATACATTGCATTGTTTTTTTTATTATATTTGTTTTATAAAATTAAAATTTAAAATTGAATGAAACATCAAAAGATAAAACATTTAAATTCTGGTTCAGATTTTTCAACGTTATATAAAATATCGCTAAGATTGGAAAAAACATATAATATTGGAAATAATATAAGAAATAACTCTGAATTCGATGATATCCAACTTAATATTGATTTGGATAATATTTTAATTAATTTGGAACAGGTTAATAATACTTTATTTGATTTTGAAAAGAATTATCTTGTTCAAGATTTCAACGATATTATCCTTGGAAAACATTATTTAAACTAATTAATATATTATGCCGAATTTAAACATAAAGGTTGATAAATCAATCAAATGCGAAATTGAATCATTGATTCTTGAAAGAAGTTCTGATATAGCAGAGCAATTAACTGAATTGGAATGCGAAACACTTAATATTTATTAAAGAGCGAGAACCCCAAGTCATCTTCAGTGGCTTGATAGCTCACAATTATATTAATTAACTTGATTTTTAAATAAAAAATGTGTATGTTAGCATTATGTTAAAAGCTTTTAAATATAAACTTAACCCAACAGACTCACAGAAAGTGTTTTTGAATAAACACTTTGGGTGTGCTAGGTTTATATTTAATTTTTTTCTTAATCAAAGAATTACTGAATATCAATCAAATTCTAAGTCACTATCATATAATGATAACGCTAAACAATTAACTTCCCTTAAAGGTGTTGATGATTTTAATTGGCTTCGTGAAGTCAATTCACAATCATTGCAAGATTCCCTTAAGAATTTAGATGTATCTTTTAAAAACTTCTTTAAACATAAAAGTGGGTTTCCTAAATTTAAATCAAAACATAGAAAGAATTCATTTTGTGTTCCACAAAATGTATCTATTTCTAATGAAGGTTTGATTATACCTAAATTTAAAGAACCTATTAAAATGATTATAGATAGGAAATTTAAAGGTGAAATTAGACAATGTACAATTAGTAAAACACCTACAAATGAATACTTCGTATCCATTTTAGTTGAAACTGACCACGTTAAATTTGAAAAAACAGGTAAGGAAGTTGGTATTGATTTAGGGTTAAAAGACTTTGTTATCACCAGTGATGGTGATAAATATAGTAATAATAGATACACAAAATTATACGCTAAACAACTTAAAAGTAATCAACAACATTTAATTAGGAAAACAAAAGGAAGTAATAGATATATAAAACAAAGAATAAAAGTAGCTACTATTCACAAGAAGATAACCAATTCTAGAGTAGATAATCTACATAAAGTTTCTACGAAACTTGTTAAAGAATATGATTTAATCGCAATTGAGGATTTAAATGTTAAAGGAATGGTTAAGAATAAGAAATTATCTAAGCACATCTCCGATGCATCATGGGGTAGATTTGTTATAATGTTAACATATAAATCCGAATGGAATGATAAGCAATTGGTTAAAATCAATAGATTTTATCCAAGTAGTAAAACATGTAATTGTTGTGGTTATATTAATAGTTCTTTAAAATTAAGTGATAGAAACTGGACGTGTCCAGTTTGTAATACTGAGTTAGATAGAGATGTTAACGCAAGCATTAATATCCTTAATGAAGGATATAGAATAAATAATAATATATCGGCAGGGACTGTCGATTACAGACGTGGAGATGAAATAAGACCAACCTCGGTTGGCACAATCCGTGAAACGTCTAAAATTCTTGATAATTTAATCAAGAAACCCATTGGTCTTTAGCCGATGGGTAGTTCATTGTTATGAAGAGACTTCTGAAAATGAATTTAGATTTACTGAAGAAGCTCAGGAGATTTTCAATATCTACTATGATGAGGAAATTGAAAAGCAAACAAACATAATTAATTCGATTTTTAACCTATTAAATGAACTCAAATGTGGTAATTAATGTTTTAACCTTATCTGGAAACAAAAAGGATGTTAACAAAGCTTTAAAACTAATGCATGGAAGGTTAAATTCATTTAAATTTGATAACTTCCATCCTTATCCAGATAACGAGTTAAAATTAAATTACCAAGATTGGATTATATATAATTGGGGTACACCATCAGACATATTAAAATCTGAATTAATTTCTGATAATACAATTAAATTTGAAACGAACTTAATGACTCCATTGATTGGAATAGAATATTTGAGTACTCTTGCTCCAAACGTTAAATTTGAAATCAAATATGCTGATGAAGACATTGGGTATAACGTTGGAGAATATTCATTTTTAAATGGAAAGAAATTACATTATTCTTTACCAAAGGAAGGTTCATTGGAGGCTATAACATTATCGTTATCACTATGGGAGGATGATTATCATTTGTATGAATATATAAATGATATCGATGATGAAGATATTCAAGATGGGATTGATGGAAACGATTCATTTGTATTGGCTATATTAAGATGCATATATAATAAACGAATTGTATCAGATATATACCCAATGATAGTTTTAAATTTCCTATTATCACTTGCTGTTGATGAAGAAGAATATGAATACGCAGCTGAATTAAAAAAAATAATAAACAAATAATATAATATCATGAAGTTAAAGGAAAAAATCAATGCTGATTATATGTTAGCATTTAAATCAAAAAATACAATTGCTAAGAATCTTCTTTCGGTAATTAAAGGTGAGATTCAATTATTGGAAAAAAATCAAATGGTTGATAATCTTTCTGATGATGAGGTGGTTAAAATTCTTAATAAGACTGTTAAATCATTAAAAGAAACTCAATCAAAATTTCCTTCTGCTCAAACATCTGAAGAATTATTAATTGTTGAATCTTATCTTCCAAAACAAATGAATGAGGATGAAATTAAATTAACAATTAAAGAATTAATTGAAGGTGGCGCTGGAAATATTGCCGAAATAATGAGAGCATTTTCAAAGTTGCCAGCTGATAGGCAATTGGTCTCATCAATTTATCAATCAATGAAATAATAAATAATATTAAATAATATAATATAAAGGATGATTGAATTAAGTTTCTTTCATTCTTTTTTATTTTTATCTAATATTTATTAATATAATAAATAACAAATAAACTTAAAAAACATTTATGGCAAATATTGTAAATAAATATGGACAAGTAAAAGTAGGTGTACGAACCCAAGCTGGGGGGGGGGGTAACTCTATAGTAACCAGCGGACTTATACTTAACCTAGATGCTGGTAACGCATCATCCTACAATGGTTCTGGAACCCTATGGACCGACTTATCACCAACTGGAAATAATGGTACATTAACTAATGGTGTTGGGTATACATCAGCAAATGGTGGTATCTTAACATTTGATGGTATTAATGACCGCGTATCTTCATTCCCAACTCAATTCCCAAGTACTACCTCAAAAACCATTGATATGTGGTTTAAAACAAATTCTACGGTTAGACAAGGGTTGTGTGGTGTGAGAAATGCGTCAACTGGTTGGGTATTCACCATAAATAGAACGAGTGCGGGTAATTTAACTTATTTCCATACAGGACAAGGTGTGATTGAAATGTCTGCAGGAATAACAACAAATACATGGTATAATGCAGTGATGACTTATGATTCCACAAATGGAACAGTTAAGTTCTATTTAAATAGTAATCTCTTAGGTACGGGGAATGCAGGTGGTTATAATTCATCGTCATTTACTGGTGTCATCGGTGACGAAGACAATAGTTTTACCACACCATTCAACGGTAATATTTCCCAAACAAAAATGTACAACCGAGTATTATCTAGTACTGAAATACTTCAAAACTTTGATGCAACTAAAACAAGATTTGGTCTATAATTAATAATTAAAAAACTATACTATGGAATACAACACTAACACATACATCACTATCGCTCACACAACTTGTGAAGCATTAAATCTAGGTGAAAGTCATCGCAAAAACAACGAGGGGACAATTTGCATTTTGGAATTTCCACAAGGCGAAACAATCCCAACGGAAATCGCAGAACACGTAATCGACACTTACACTCACCAAGAAGCATTAGCATTAGTTGCTACTGCTGAATGGGTAAGCGAACGTCCATTATAACAATTTAGTTTGTTTTTTATTTAAAGAATGGAATCTTATTAATTTAGGATTCCATTTTTTATTTAATATAATATTTATTATTTTAAACATGATAAAGATAATCCACATAAAACCTAACGCTCAGGATTTTGAATCTTGGATTGCGATGATTGATGATATCGTTGTGGGTCATATATTTATGAAACATGAGAATGATTCAAAAATAAAATTTATGGATGCTTGGGTGGATGATAATCATAGAAGAAAGGGGATTTTCAGATTATTATGGGACTCAAGATGGGATTATGTGAATGAAAACTATAAAGGTTATACAATATATGCTTGGTGCAAAAACAACAGCTTGCCTTTATTAATTGAAAAAGGTTTTTCAGTTGGTGAGATTTGCACTTACGTTGAAAAGAAGATTGATTAAGTTTTTTTCCTATTTAATATTTTCTTTAATTTATTTGATAATAATTCTTGTGTTGCGATTATATCTCTATATTCCTCTTCCGTTAAATAATACTCTTCTTTAATTTCATTTCTTTCAACGAATAAATCATGGATTAACTTTCTTTCCAAATTACAATAAACATTTTTTATTTCATTTATCGCAAACATAGTTCTTTCAATTTGTGTTGATTTTCTATTCTCTGATTTAATATCCTTTATTATATTGTTTTTACCGTACCTTCTTGGAAGTATGAAAGATTTTGATACCACAATTTGTTTTGGGGTTTCATAAGAATGGTTTATGGAATTATATATTGTTAGATATTTTTCTTCAACCAAAATAATTGACGTAAATATTTCATGTAGATATCCATATACACTCTCTGATAATGAATTGTTTTTTATAAAAAATAATGTCTCATCCAATGAGTCTGAAATACCCATTTCATAAACTGAAAATAAGTCGTCATTTGTTTTTATCAAATATAATGTTTTATATAAATCAAATTCAATATTGTTTGCTATTACTTCCATTTTATTTTAATTATTATTATTCAACAAATATAAGAAATTAAAACAATAAAAACAAAAAAGGGTGAAAGAAATTAATCCTTCACCTTCTTTAAATAAATAATAAACTTAATTATTACATTGGCAATTCACTTACCACTGGATTATAATCGATTTCTGGTAAATCATGAACCCACTCAGTTACTCCTTGGTGTGTACAGTTATTCACTTCCTCGTTTGATATAAACCAGTTACCATCTGCATCCAAAGTAGGATTAAAGAATTGTACCCCATCATATGTTTGACCTACTAATAAGTCTTTTTGTTCAATTGTTAATTGTCTTACTTTCATTATTAATTAATTTTATTTTAATGTTATACTGCTCTACCTAATGTAGATTGGAATGTTTGAACTGCTGTGTAAAAGTTTGCTGCTTCAGTGTCGGATAGACCGTCTGACGTATAGAAGAATTGGTAGTTAATAGTTTCAAACCCTGAATATGTTAAGTTACCATTGAAACAAGCAATAGTTAAAAGCGTGCCTGGTAGAGTATTTGTAGGGTTATTAACTGAACTTGAATCAAGTAGATTTCCATTTCTGAATACTTTCATAGAATTACTTGATGGTCGATTGTTAATATAAAATCCAGAAGAATCAGTATTAGATGTAATTATTCTTCCGTAATTAAAATCACCTAAATCAGATATCAATTGGTTTGAGCTAGTCTTTAAATAAAATTGTAATAACGGTACGTATGTTGAAGTATTTGATGTAACACCGTATGCTATTCTATTTGATGCTGTTCTATTTGTATTTGTATATAAACCTATAGACAAATTGTTAGGTGTATGGACAATATTTGGGGCTATATTCGTGTTTGCATACCCAGTTGTACCATTCGGCAACGCACCTGTACTCGAATGAGTCCATCCACCATTAAATGTCAATCTAAATGCAGCATCTAAATCTCTTGGGTCTTTTAAGTTGAATTTGTGTTGTGAAGCTGTCCCACCAACAAATGGATAAACCGCTTTTAATTTGCTCCAGATACCATAACTCTTTAATTGAGTCACTAATGTGTTAATTGCTGATTGTTGTGTTGAATCTGTAATTGATGCTGCTGTTATAAATGCTTGAGCATCAGCATCATTACCCCCCCCCCACAGAGGCTACTCTTACGCCAACCTTTACTTGTCCATATTGATTTACAATATTTGCCATAAATGTTTTTTTAAGTTTATTTGTTATTTATTATATAATATAAATATTAGATAAACTTAAAAAGGGTGAAAGAAAATTAATTCAATCACCCTTTTATTATAAAATTTAATAATGTTATTTTTGTTTAATACTGTTTACGGTATCGTTATAACATGAAATTATTTTATCCCTTTGAGATTTTGTCGTATCATCAATATATGGATTATCATATGGATTATCTTTCATTACTTGATGTAATATACTTGTTTTTGTTTCAATATCACCATTTCCGCTTATAGCACAAGCCGCAACCTTTGCTCCCAATCTAAAATTTGACATTCTTTTATCCAATTGCTTTAACTCATTTTGGTCAGCTTGACCAATCTTTTCCTCACCAGCTTTTCTTGGTTTCTTGTCCTTTTCATCATCAGTTTTTTCTTTTGTTTTTTCAAACAATTCCAATGATTCTCTAAGCAATAGTTTAATATCCTTTTTCATATATTATTCATTTATATATAAATATTAGGATAATAATAAAAAATATAATTAAAATTGAAATAATTCAAGTGATAACCCATTTTTAACCATTCTAGATTTTAATTTTTTAAGAATTCTAGTTTTCATTAATCTAACACCTTCTCTTGTTATCCCAATCTCATCAGAAATTTCATTTAATGATAATGGTTTGAACCCATTTAACCCAAAATAAGTATTAATAACATATTTTTCCTTATCGTCAAATCCACGAATCAATTTATTGATAATAATTAATTGACTGCTATCAACTATTAATTTATCGGTAGCATCAATATTTTTATCAGAAATAACATCGCAATAGGTGATATCTTCTGAGGAATTAAGAGATTTATTTAATGAGAATACATTTGTTCTCTCGCATAATAAAACATTTTTAACGTTAAACTCACCTTCCAATTCTTGGATTAATTCAACCTCATCAACTTCTCTGGAATTTTGTTGTTCCATCGAACTCCTAAGTCTATTTAATTTTAAATTTAAGTTTTGTTTATTGATTGGAATTCTTATTGTCTTTGATTTTGACCTAAGATATTCCATAATATGCTTTCTAACATACCATACAGCGAATGAGATGAACTTAAATCCTTTTGATGGGTCAAACTTAATTGTTGCTTCAACAAGTCCGTAATTCCCTTCATTTATCAAATCATTTAATGGTACACCATAACCTTCATATTGTTTTGCAACACTAATAACAAATCTAAGATTTCTTAACACCAATTCATCTCTTGATTTTTCATCACCGTTAAGAGATTTCATTGCACATTCGTATTCTTCTTCAGCTGATTTAAATCCTTTAATGTCTGATATATCTCTAAGATATTCCATTAAATAATTGCTTCTATCAGTTGCTTTTGCTGAATTTAGTTTTGACCCTACTTTAATTCCTTTCATTAATTGTTATTTTATATTGTTAATTAAATTTTTAATTTCAATGCATTTCTCATAATCCTCAACGGATTCAAAATATTCCAAAGCGAGTGATAATGTTGTGTTCCAATCATCCTTTTTAATTTGAATAACTATCTTTGTGTCTTTAACGAAAAAATGTATGATATCAATCAATTCAATCCCATCATTTATACATTGTTTAATACCTTCAATTATTAAACCAAAGAAAGATTCTTTGTTATTTCTCAAATAATCTGACATTTCTTCAAATGAATCCAAATAGATATTTTTCATAATACTTTAATTAATAATAAATTCGTTTATAATATTTTTATAATTCTGTTCGCTATTATTAATTCTTCCAAAAATATATTTTGCGGTTTCCATATAAGCATTCTTGTTTAAATATTCATCATTAATTGTATTATGGATATCCTCAAAAGATATATTATTTAATATATTATAAAGATTCAATGCAAAATCGTCAGCTTTTTTTTCCTCATTAACAATATGATTGTAAACTTCATTTAATTTGGTAGATGACAACATATTAAGGTGATATTCCAATCCACTTTCAATTAATGAGACATAATGTCCAATTTCATGACAGATTAAAAAATATCTAATTTCAACATTAATGAATTTAAAATAATCCATATTCAAATGAATACCATAATATGTCGCCATTCCAAACCCACTTTTTAATTTGGAATCAATAATAACAATCCTCTTATTATAAATATAATCAATCAATGCATTCCAATTAAGTTTTGATTCAGATTGCCAATTTAATATTTCTGAGGATATACTATTATTCATTTATTTAGTTTAAAACCGTTTTGCAAATATAATGAAAAAAAAAATGATATAATGTAACTGTTTGAATTAAATTATTTTGATTGTACGGTTAAAGGAAAGAAAAAATGCTGGGAATGTTTAAAAACCCAACATTTTAACTTATTTATTTAAATGTTGTGTATTTAGCTTTACCTTTACTATTTTTCACGAAAAAAACATGTTGTGCTCTACCATCCTTATGAATTAAAACATTACTTTGAGCCCAGCTAGAAGCACCTTTATTATACGATAGTTTTAGTTTTGTTAAAGTTCCAACTGCCAAGGCACCATCTTTTCTTCCTGGTGAATTACCAGTTAAAGATACTTGCCCAGTCTTAGCTGACTGAATCCAAAAACATTTATTTTCAACTGAAACACAATATACTTTTGAATTAGCTTGATACGAATTAAAACCCCAACCATTAAATCTAACATCATGATTCATTTTTTTACTACTTCTATTAAAATCTCTATCATTACACCAAGTTATTATATTTAACGTTTTATGGGTTTCGTTTTCATATTCTCTTTTATTAACGGTATGTGAATAACCCAACCTATTTAATGCTGAAGATATAACACTAGATTCAGTTTTATTAGTTGTTGAGTATTGATTTCCGTTATTACCAGTATCAAAAGTTCCATCCCAATATCTTAATTCATCAATTAATATTTCAAGTGATTTATAATCCCAATATAGAATTTCAACAGATATATTTTTAGTTGTTTTTATATTATTTTTATAATTCATCAAGTTTTTATATAACTCACTTCTAGTTGAGATATACCCATCGAAATTATTTTCTTCATCAGTATATATAATTAAATCATCACCAAAAAATGATTTTAATCTGTCAATTTTTCTTTTCTTTTTTAAATGAAACCTAATTCGATACCCATCTTGTGAACCATCAGCAGCTATTGCTACTATTTGTCTAACAACATTTTCTGGAATAGAAAACCCAAACGTATCTTCTGGTAATGCCGATAAAGGTAACTCTGAAGAAGACCTACTACATATAGCTTCACTAGCTGGTATATATGAACCATCTCTCATCATTAACATATGTTTGTCAGTAAATGTTTGTTCAAAACCATTACCATTTATTTGTAACATAATACCACTATAATCACTTTCGATAAATTCATTAACAACATTCCAAACGTTTTTATTAGTTATTGGGTCATAGCTTAAGATTTCATCACCTTCTTTAATAGACCTTATTTCTTTCCATCCGCTATGTTTTGTTTGAACCTTATATTCAGCTGGTAAACAGTGGTAATGCCCAACAATAATCTTAGTGTTTAACTTCCTAAAACCCATCAAACTACCTCTACTTCCGTTACTACAATAATTACCATGTTGACTTAACTCCCAACCTTTTACTTTATAAGAATCATTAAGATTCAAAGTAATGAAATTTGGAAACTTCTCTTTAATTAATTCTGGAATAACACCAATAACATGTTCATCTCCTTTTGCATATTGTTTTAATAACCTAGCACTTAATTCCATATATAGTGGTGCGTTTTTAAATGTAGGTTGTTTTTTCCAATCTTCATTCTTTAACCATCTATCAAGGAAATCATCATGATTTGAGCGAACAATAACAACATTCTTTTGGTCTTTGAATTTTGATAATACATCCATCATAATATCAATTTCTTTAGCCAAATCATTTGTACCATTGACTTCTTTACCGTATTGAATAAATGGGTCTTTCATCTCATGGTGATTAATGGCATATCCGTCATAAACGTCATGCAAAATTTTATGATTTGGAGTTAATTCTTTCATTAATTTAAGTGTTGAATCAAGAACCTCTTCATCATGATGTCCGCAATGTAAGTCACCTAATACAATAGCTTCAATCTCATTTAATCTACTAACAATACCATTCTCAACTCTATGATATAAATCTGAGAAATCACCGCTAACATCATCAGCTGTTACTTGTCTAACATGAAACATTTCTTTATCCTCAATTTCAACAACAACAAATCCAAATGTATGATGGAATTCCCCAATCTTACCAGATTTTGAATCAGTATAATTCTTCATTGTTAAAGCCCCAGTTGTTAACATCATTTTTGGTGAGTCACTATCCAATACTGGAATCATTTCCATATGAACCCTTGGATGACCAAAAATACATGAATTAACACCACTTAAAGCTTGCATGCCAATCATTGGATTAACTGCGGTTGGTTGTATCTTTATGTCCGACATAATCGACATATATTTATGAACATCATGTCTGTTTGCGTCAAGATATTTTACAACCTTTGAATCCCACCATTCATTTTCTTCTTGTTCACTTGTCCATAAACTTGTTGGGTTTTTATACCTTCCAGCAATTATATGGATGTCAGCATCAATATATTCAGCGTAAGCTTCGATATTCTTTAAGAACTTTTCATGAACTGGTGTGTTGTTTTGAGCGTAAGATATAATAAATCTCTTCTTGCTTTTATCAAACACCTTTTCTTTTGCAAGTTGATATTGTTCTGGTTCTGGTTCATTTTTCTTTGGTAAATCCAGTTTCTTAAACCATTTTCTAACGGTTCTTTCTGATGAACCATATTTCGTTGCCAATTCAATTGCAAGTTTTTCAACTGTTATTCCAATTGATTCTCTATTTCTATATGAATCTATTATCTCAGCTTTCTGCTCGTCAGTTAATTCCTTAAATCTCATATATTAACCAATTTCTTTAACAACATACTTCCATCCTTTATCTGAATTTAATTCAAATATGTTGGCAACTCTTTCAGCTTCCTCTTGGTTACCAAATTCCAATATTGTGGATTCGTCATTTAATAAAATAACATTTAATGTTCTGGTATCGATTATCATCTCCTTGATAATACAATAGCTTTTTTCTTTGTTTTCTATCATAGTTACTATTATTTGTTTAGCTTTTTCCAATCTCTATAATGCCATTTTGTTTTATATGAACCCAATTCAAATGTATTTGAATTCAATATAACTTCAATAGCCATAGGTAATTCATTTAATAACTTATCCATCTCTTGTTTTTGGTCATCAGTATATTCAATAACCTCATCCTCTAAAGGTTTGTAGCCTTCTGGTAGTCCATATAAGATTAATCCCATATCTTCGTAGATATCATCTCCACCGAATGGACTTGCTGTATCAATTGTTCTGATAACGTTGGATTCGTTCATTTCTAACCAACTGATATGTTTTAACAATTTAAGATGTTCGGTCTTTAATTCAAACTTTAATATCGACATATTTTGTTTATTTTTTGTATATTAAAAGCAAATATAGTAAAATTATTGGATATATTATACTGTTTTATGAATTTTTATTTAAATATTCATTGAATATTGGTATAAAATCTCTATTTATCATCCTATTAGTGTCTTCCCATGTAGGTAAACTATTTATTAGATATTCCTCATTCATTGAACTATTAGAGTTTAAATCCTTTTTACTATATAACCAATATTTTATACCGTGTTCTTCATAAGATTTATCTAAAATATAACCATAATCATTGACCAATATATCACCAATAATTTCATATCTCTTAAGTGAATTATCGTTATATAGAATTTCACTTGTTTTTCTTAATATTTTTTCTGGTAATTTATTGCTCAACACCTTATTTTTAAATAAAAACAATTTCAACATCAGCTTCAGTTAGGATGAAAATTGATTCCTTCCAAGATTCCTTCCATTTAGATTTTTCAAGTTCTGGTTTTGGGGAATAAACCTTTTTGATTCCGCATTGCATTATTGCCCTTGCGCAATCGGCACAAGGGAAATAATTAACATACATCTCAGAACCTTCCAAGGCAATCCCTTGTTTTGAACATTTAAAGATGGCGTTTCGTTCAGAATGTTCAATCCAATATTTTTTTAATTCCTTACCACATCTATTTTCATTTCTTGATGATTCATTTGGTATTATGTTAACGCCATAAGAAATAATATTATTATCCTTAACGATTATTGATGAAACTTTTCTTTTTTTATCATCAGATAATTCTTTTAATGAATCCAAAAGATTAAAATAAACAATGTTAAAATTTTCCATTAAAACGGTAAATCATCAAAATCATCGTTATCAATAATTTCAACCTTTGTTGCTTGAACTTTCTTTGGTTTTGCTTGGGTTGATTCGTCCTCAATTAATCCAATTGCGATTGCTGTTAGATTAATATAAATCTTATCCTTATATTCATTACCTCTAATTGTGAACGATATTTTAATATCATCACCAATATTAAATTCATCCAAATAATCAACATTATTGTTAATTAAATCAAATTTAAGTTTTTGAGGGTATTGCTCATTGGTTTCAATTGCAAATTCTCTTTTTTTAAACTTTTCAGTTACTTGTTCTGTTGAACCAATCTTAACGATTTTTCCTTGTGCTAAATAATCCATCTTACTTTATTTTTGTTTATTAATTTTTAAATAATATTGATATGGGGTATCACCTTCTGTGGCAAAATACGCCCATTTCAACTCACCTTTTTGAACTCGTTGCATTATTAAATTATAGTCTTCTTTTTTTGATTCCAATTTAATTTTAACAAAGTCACTTTCTTTTGTTGTTGTGCTCATTTTGTTTTAATCAAAGCTTATTGTTTGTTCGCTCATTAATGACCTAATTTTATCTCTGATACTATCATAAGCGTCCCAAGTTTTTTCATCCAAGTTTTCATTGTATTTGGTTTCACTTCTTAGGTATTGGTCCAAATCCCATAAAACTAAACGGTATTTATAACCATTAATTGCCATCTCGATTTCATCTTTTTCTTCGAATGAATCGAACTCTAATATAACTTTTCCCATGGTTTCTGTTTTAATCATTAATTATATTCTTTATTGTTTCTTCAATCGGGTAACTCCAGCTGTTATTATCCTCAAACTTTATTGTATAGTATTTTTTAATTGGATTGTATTTTATTATCCTACCAATCTTTCCAAGGTAATCATCCATTTGATATACATAAGCAATCTCATTTGTATCTTCAAATATGAATCCGATAACTTTTAATCCAATATAATCTTTATAATCCATTTAATTATTTTATTTGTTTCCAAATGTTGGTTTAAATGTGAAATCAAACCACATCTTTAAAACAATCAAATCAAACCCAATCATGTAGTTGTTTACCAAATTATCTGGTAGAAACGTATCCTTTATATTCCCAGTTTTCCTTGTTGGTCCAACAATCTTATCTTTCTTAAACCAAATACCCAAAGATTTAGTCCGCTTCATTTTGTAAACAATATAATTACTACAAAAAACGCTATCTGAATCACCTTCCCAGATATGTCTTAATACAAAATTACATCTAAACGAACCGATTTTAATTACTTTAATCATTATATAAAACTTTAATAAACATCTAATTCAACTTCCAATTCCTTTTTCAATAATGAATAATACAAGTTTTCGAACTCGTGAAGATATTCCATATATGTTTTCATATCTTGATTAACCATCATGTACCAATCACCATTTAAATCTTTTGTATATTCAAAAACCAAATCTTTTCCTTCAACCTTAAATTCAAAGTAAGATTTATTAATCATTTCAAATCCAATATTAATTAGTATTTCTTCAGATAATTTAATTGGTTTAAATTCCGATATATGGATTGGATTACCTTCTGGTGTTCCAATATAGAATCCATTAAATGCTATTGCTTTAATTCTTGTGTATCCGTTAAAAACTGGATGTTCCAAATGGTTGCCAACTCTAAAATCTGTAATGTTCATTATATCAATTTAAATTATTAAACAAATATAAAAATTAAAAACCAATAAAACAAATATATTTTTAAGATTCTTTGAAAATACTAATTTCCTTATTAACTTTTACCAAATCACTCCAGATTCCTTTAAATGTTACAGCTCTAACTTTACGGTTATCAACCCAAACATATTCGTCATCAGCGTTAAAGCATCTTGGTTTATCCATGATTAATCCATGGTATTTGAATCCATTATCATCCAACCATTTTAAGGTAATATCTCTATCCTTCGATTCTCTTGCGGTAAAGAATGTAATTGTGTTTCCTTCATTATACCATTTGTTTATCTGTTCCATAGAACCTTCAATTGGTTTAGCACTCAAATATAAGTGAGAATCCTCATTCTTTATATCTTCGATTGTAATAGTCCCATCAATGTCAATGAGGAAGTGTTTAATTTTAGTTTCCATTAATAAAATTTTCTTTTAAATATTCAATGCAGAATTCTGCCGATTGTTTTTTATTTAATATATTTTGATTGTTCGCAATATCAATTAACATCCCAAGAGCATGCATACAGGTGGTTAAATCATTTAATAATAATTTATTTTCTTCGTTACTTGAAATCAATAAATCAACCATATCTTTTGGTTTCGTTATCTTAACCTTTTCATCCCTTTCGGAATCAAAATCAATATATAAACTATTTTTCATTTTTCTTATTGATTAGGTCTCTTATTTTAATTGCTTTATCATAATCCTCTTTTAATAAAGCCTCGTCCAATTGTTCTTGCAATGATTTTGGTTTGTAATCTTCATTAACCATTTCAACCCTAACAATTGTTCCCTTATCGGTATGCCAAGTCATTTTATTAAACAAAAATATACCATCTTTAAATTGGGTTATCTCATCTGGCTCACCTAAATCCATATCAGAAACATCTATACGTTCATGAATCTTATTGTCAAATATTTCAATATCTGTAATTCTCTTTACCAAATCCTTAATCTTTTTCTTTGAACCGAAATATAATTCAAATAATACATCAAATTCGTTCTTTTTCTTCATCTTTTTCATTAATATAAGGTATTTCGTTTAAAAATTAAATATTATACATATTATTAAGAAACTTGTTCCTAAAGTTTTCATTATTTTTGCATTCATGAATAAACCAATCAATTGTTGGTATATCATCGTAACCTAAAAACATTGAACAATAATTATCGTAAGCTTCTGCATAATCAGATTCTTTTAATATATTATCTTGTTTGAAGTTTTTAATATCATTACCAAGTACATCACTTGAATCAATAAATTCAAACTGTTCAGCAATGAAATATATTATAACTGAAGGTATTGCTAGAATAATCGGAATTATCCCAAATATTAATGCAATCGATTTAAATGTAATTGATATAAGAGATTTTAATTTAATCATATAACCTAATAACTTTATTATTATAAACTAAGATGTACATTTTAGAAGGGATGTTATATTTATCGCAAACTTTAAAATAATCCTTTATTGATTGACCATTGAATGGCACTTTAAGTCCTATGGGTAATAAATTATTTTCTTCACAATGTATATCCATTAAAGTTTTTCTTTCTTTAAAATTTAAATCTATTCCATTTAAATTAAAAACTGATATATTATCATTAGTGTCTTTTAAGATAAACTCACCTACTTTAATTGTAGTATCTTTAAATTGCAAATATCTACCAGTTGGATTATCATCCGTTAGTTCAAGAACTGGACTTGATTTAATTTCACTTGACCAAGATTCAATTTCCTTGCAATTAATACCTGTATATCTTATAATTTCCAAACCATCAACAAAATGTAACCTATTTATTTTTACATTAGGTTTTTTTGATTTAATTTCACCATAGGTAAACGCTAAAGCTGTTGGTTCATTTTCAATCTGTTCTTTAGTTGGGATTAATAATTTACCTTCACTCCTCAATTTATTAGCTGTTTCAAATATTTTTTTTGCATCCATATCTTTATCTTTTAATTGAACCAAGTTGGTTTATCCCTGTTTTTCCAAGTTGCAATATTCGCTTTGTGTTTAATATAATAATCTCTATAAGAATCAATAGCTGAACCAACCTTACATTCATCTGGCATTGCCAATGCAAATGGGGTTAAATCACCATTCTCTTTTAACGGAGGCAAGTTAATCATACACCAATCCAAAACCAATTCACTTTTATGTTTCTTTCCGTATCTGAATGTATATTCTTTGCAAAGTTCTCTTGTTAAATCACATAACCAAACATAGTTTTCAATGCATTCACGAGCCCAGATTGAACATGGATGATTCTTATGCGTTAACTTATAAGGAGCTTCATTTCCAAGCATCCAATGTACACCACATAAAATTTGTGTTTGTTCCAAAATCATTTTTATACAATGTTTGTCCAAATGGTATTCAGCGCATTTAACTGGGTTTTCATCCAATACAAATATATTCATTTTATTTATTATTTTCAGGTTTAACTTCTTTTAATTCATCTTTTAAAAACAATTCAATGAATTCCTCTTCATTCATTTCCTCATCTTGATTTCCGTATTTTGGGTTTGGTTCCATATGATTACAAAATTAATTTATTTTTTGAAATATTCCAATTCAAATTGTTCTTTTATTTTATTTTTTGCTTTGAAGAAGTTTGAACGTGATGTACCTTTATTTATGTTCAATTCCAAAGATATTTCCTCATGAATATAGCCTCTCAATGCAAACATATCAAATACTGTTTTATATTTGTTTGGTAAGTTGTTTGATAACTTTTTAATTAATTCAACCTTATTTTCAATTTCATAATCATATTCTTCATTATCCGTTTGGATGAAATCAAATGATTCGAATAAATCAGTTTTTGAAACTTTTTTTCTTCTAAAACTATCAGTTATTTGATTTTTTATAATTCGCATTATTATATTATAATAATCTTTATATTCAAGATTTAATCCGTATTTAAGATATAATTTAATAAAGCTTGTTTGGAAATATTCTTCAGCTGTATCCTCATCATTTACCTTATTTTTAATATATGTAAATGTTTTTCTTTTTAAGAAATAATAAAGCTCATTGTATTGTTTATTTTTATTCATCCAATTATGATTTAAATCTTTTATAGCACAAATATAAGGTTTATTATTTAAAAACCAAAACTTTTGAATTATATTTTATATTAAATGAAAAAAGGATTTATATATTTGCTACATGAGTTTGGACATTCACCAGAATATTATAAAATTGGGGTTACCAAAGGTACAATAACTGAAAGATTAAAAGCCATTCAGACTGGAAACTCAAAGGAGGTTATAATAATTAATTATTACCAATCCAAACATTATAGAAAGATTGAATCTCATTTCCATAGATTATATTCAAAATATAGAACAGAAGGTGGAACTGAGTGGTTTGAGCTTCCAGAAGAAGAGGTTTTTAAATTCAAGTCAATTTGCGAAGAAATGGACAAAATATATTCTTTTCTTGAAGAGACAAATGAATTTTTTAGGTAAGGTTTTAATCCTACCAAGTTCTATTATCCAAGGTAAATAAAGATTTGTTATCCATAATCCAATCAATAAAGAATCTTTGCATTGCATAAGGGATAGGATATCCATTCATGTATATAACATCTGAAACTATATGTAGTTCTTGATTTTTTTCAAGATTAATAATATCAGTACCTATTTTAAGTTGGTAATCATCTTTTAATCTAAAAACACAATCCGCTACTTTAACTTTACTCATTTTTTCTTCTTTTTAATTATTTTTTTTATATCATCTAATGTGATTTCATCATTTAATTCACTTTGTAGAATTTTCTTTGCTGAAAACATTGTTAGCATTTCTGAAACGAAAAATAAATCATCTTCATCGTATAATAACCCAGCTATAAAAACCAATAGGTTACCAGTTGTTCCAATAATAAAATCATCCTTTTTCTCAGCTTCATCACCAAGAGTTATTCCAAGATTATAAAGTTTTTCACTTAATTCTTTATATCTAATTAAATCCAATTTATCATCCATATTTATTCTTTTTTAAAATTTAAACAAATATAGGTTAAAAAAATATTTAATGCAAATATTATTTGATTAATTTAATGGAATTTAAGCATAACCTTTTTAACATCTTTTCTGAATGCAGCGTCATCACCATCTTCACTTGTAACAATTACAAACCATTTAGGTTCTTTACTTTTTGGTGTTTGCATCATTTCATCATATGTGATAATCGTTTCTGGGTCTAAATTATAATGTTTGGCAACTCTATCTTTATAGGTTTCTTCATCAGAAACTTTCATAAGGTTAAGACCAGAAGCTAAAGTTTTAGGTATTACTACCGAATTCTTATATTTATCTAAATCAATTTTACTTGTTTCTTTCTTATTGGCACCGACTGAAAATGTTGTGTCAAATTCAGTATCAGATTTAGCAACATCAGCTATTTTAGTATAAGCATAGCTTTCTACGTTATAACCTTCTGATTTAAGTCTTTTCATAACTCTTTCGGCTATTTTAACATATTCACCAGTAAAAAAATCACCAGAGTCATTCCATCTAAGCAACACCTTAGCTTTATAACCCTCAAAAGCACTATGTAACTTAGCCTTTTCTTTTATCTCTTTATATAATTTCTCTTCATATTTTTCAGGATAATTAAGTAAATAATTAAGTCGTCTAGTCATTGAATCGTAGGATACTGGATATTGAATATATCTACCTTTTAATGCATAACATATTAGTACACAATCACCAGCACCAGGACAAGTGTTGATGTAATAAATTTTATCTTCTTTAATACTATAAGCTAAACCTCTGAAAGCTGGTATACCAGTTTTATAAACATATTCATGAGGACCACCACTTTTTAATATTTTTTCATTTGTATTAATAACATTTAATGGTGGTTTAATCATTTTTTTTATAAAATTATCAACATCTTCAGCTGTTAATACCTCTGTATCTTTATCAAAAAAAGTGGATTTAGAATGAATATATGGATAACTAGCATCAAACTTTTCTCTATCCTCAGTACTTTTTTCTTTATTATCCCTAACTTTTTGTAAATAATCAGCAAAAGCTTTTGGTTCAACACATGTTTTTTTTACATCTGAAAAAGTTTTTTCCCAATCAATTTCATTGATTAAACCTTTAAATGCTAACCCTTCCTTTAATAATTTTTTAATTAACTTCATCTTAAAATTCCTCCTCATTAATTGAATTAATGAACATCTCATCAATGCTCATTGAATCGTCATACGTTTTATTAATAATATCATTTATTTTTTTCATAATATCATTTCTTCTCAATAACTTGAATATAATATTTTCTGATGAATATTCTCCAGCTCCTTCAAGACCCTTTTTTCTCATTTTCTTTATCTTATCCTTAATTTTATTAAGGTCATCAATGAGCTTGTCATAATCATTATCAGATTTAAATTCTTTAATTGAATCGTTCACTGAATTAACAATATTATTATATTTTCTTGTGATTGTTTTTTTATCCATTGAATCATCTTGAATCTTTGGTTCAACAATCCATTTATCGTTTAATATTGAATATACTCCAGTGGAATGATGTGGTTCATTGATGTCTTGCATATATAATTCAACATCATAACCCTTTATTTTTATGTCATGGTTATCATTCCAAGCTCTTGTTTTTGAATCAATCAATTCTTTGAACAATTCCTTGTTGTCTTTGAATTTATCGATATTAATTAATATATGCAAATCGATATCAGAATATTTTGACCAATTATAGTTTGCCAAACTACCTGTCATTAATATATCTTTCACTGGAATATTTAAGTTAAGTGATATAAAATAATCTTTTGCAATTTGAAGTAATGCGTCTGATATATCCTCATTCATTTTATTTTTTGTCCAAATTGTTGGATTTAGTTGTTTATTCATTTTGAATGATGAGAAATCTAAATTTTCTCTTAATGATTTTTTTATTTTATATTTAATACTTTCATTCATTTCATCAGCTATATTTTCTATAGAAATTATTTTAGCTTGGTTAACACTTATCTCAGGTTCTTTATCATCTAAATTACCAGTAATAATATCATCAATATCATATTCAAAACCAATTAATTTTTCATTTTCAGCTAAACCAGAGTAATAATCAATAACATAATTTTTATTCGGGCTCATGTATATACCATTACCACCCATTTTAACTATCGTACCAATTTTACTTGGGAAAGATAATCGACTATTAGCACCAGATACTAATACCTCGTTTTCAAATCTCATTACCTTATATCCAATACCCTTCACATTAATAAATATCTTATATAAAATAAAAAACCCAAACCAAATTAATGGCTTGAGTCTTTAATGAATAAAAAATAAATAAAATCTATTGAACTTCGATAACTTCTAATTCAAAGATTAAATCTTGACCAGCTAAAGGGTGATTTCCGTCCAAAGTAACTGTTGTGTCATTCATATCAACAACTGTTACATTGATTGGTCCACCTTCAGTTTGAGCTGTAAGCATTTGCCCGATTTCAACTGTTTCTGGAACATATTGTCTTTCAACTTCTTGAATTCTTTCTTCCAAAACTGGTCCGTAAGCTTCAGCGAATGGAATTGTAACTGTTTTCGTTTCACCAACTGACATTCCGATTAACCCTTTTTCAAATCCAGCGATTAATAATCCTTGTCCTAATGTTGCTGAAATTGGTTCATTATTTAAAGATGAATCAAATACTGTGTTATCAAGCAATTTTCCTGTGTAATGCACTTTAACTGTGCTGTTTTCTGTAACTAAACTCATATTGTTATATTAAAAAAATATTTATGACGCTAATATAGGTCAACTATAAAATAAAAACAACTGAAAAGTTAAATTAATTTTTCAACTCTTTTTTGTTTTTATCTAATATTTATTAATATAATAAATAACAAATAAATTTAAAAAACATTTATGGCAAATATTGTAAATCAATATGGATAAGTAAAATTAGGTTTACCAACCCAAGCAGTGGGGGGGGGGGGTAACGTCTCCACTCCTAGATACTTATAGTGGGGCGGCAGCTGCTTATTCACTAAGAAAATTAAGAGCTGCATATTCTGGATACGCAATTCGTGTTAGACGTTCGTCTGACAATACATCACAAGATATAGGATTTGATGTAAATGGAAATTTAGATACTGCAAGCATGTTATCGTTTGTAGGTGCTGGAGATGGGTTTGTATCTATATGGTACGACCAAAGTGGAAATAGTAAAAACGCATCCCAACCATCATCGGCTAACCAACCACATATTGTAATAAGTGGAACATTACAAACATATGTTGGAAAACCAACACTATATTTTGACGGTGCATCAAGATATTTTGATTGTGGTTATCTAAATGGTGGGACTAAACCAGCTGATTATTCAACATTCGCATTAGCAAGGTATACTTTATCTTCTTACCAAATATCCGCTATCATTCACTCACAAAACAGTATTGGTGCTGGGGAGACTGGTTACAATATGATGACTATGTGGAGTGGTGGAAATATTGTTGGTAATAGTTCAAATGGTCCAAATTATAGATACTGGAATAGTCAAGTAGGCCCAGGTACAATAACTTTAAATCAAAGATACTTATTTGAAGGTCATTACAAATCTAATACATCACCATATACAGGTAAGTTTTGGTTTAATAATAATTCTATGGCTGTGAATGATTGGTTTGGTGCTGCTCAAAATAATGGTGGGACAGAATTTAAAACATCAATAGGAAGAGGTGGTGAATATAATGGTAATTATTTCAAAGGTAATATGCAAGAGGTTGTTACTTATTTCTCTGACCAAGTACCTAATCGCACAGGCATCGCATCAAACATCAACTCATACTATTCAATCTACTAAAAAAATAAAAATATAAGTTATGACAGGATACAAATACACAACAGAACAAGAAGCAATTGACGCTAGAGCGCAAGCAGCTACTTACATGGGTTTACCAAACCCAACAATGGATACATTATACTGGGTAAACTATAATCACTCAGAATTAGACGGATTCTACTACATACAACACGTAGAAGGATTGGAAGATGTGCTGGGAACTCCAATTGAGTTCACAGTTACAATGCCAGAATTAAATTAATAATTTAGTTTGTTTTTTTATTTAAAGAAGGTGAAGGGTTAATTTCTTTCACCTTCTTTTGCATTTAGTTTTGATATATCGTGTTTAAGATTATTTAAATCAGCTTTAACGGATTCATCCAATAATTTATTAAAATCAAAATAAGTTGTTTTTTTCGTTTCAATAAGTTTATCATCAATTGTTATCATTTTCTCCTCAATGATTTTATTTATATCAGATAACTCATTATATATTTCACCGATTACATCTTTATTAATAACATCAATTTTTTTATCAACCTCATTTGAAATATTTAATATAAATTTATCTTTCTCATCCAAAATAACCATAACTTCTTTAATGATTTTATCATCATGTCTTAATAGTTCATGTTTAATATCCTCAAGCTTATTTGAGAATATATCAATCAAATGTTTATTAGTTAATTGCTCCTCAAAAACCTTTTCATTTAATATTATTATTTTATCATTATGTTTTATATTCAAGTATATTAGAATAACAGTCATTAATGATAGTGAACCAGTAGCAAAAAATAGAATTTCCATATTATTTTTGTTTATTAAAAAAAGCCCAACCATTTAATTTGATTGAGCTTTTATTTTTTATTATTACAACTTATTATTTTGTTGTTTTTGTAGTTTTATTTGTTGTTGTGTTAGTTGTTGTTGTATTAGTTGTTGTGTTGTAAGTGTGTTCAGTTTCCAATTGTTTAATTCTGTCTCTAACTTCAATTGCTTTTTCAAAATTATAATTTGCAACCAATGTTGATAATTCATTTTTCAATGTTTTATATTCAGAATTGTTCACTAAATACGTATCAATTTCTTTTTTGATTCTTGCAGCTTCTTCAAATTTTTGGTTTTCAACAGCTGTATTTAATTCAGTTTTAAGTAACTCCAATCTATCAGCATATGATTTACCAGCTTTTGTTGAAGTTGTGTTGTTAGTTGTGTTTGTATTCCAAGCGTTTGTTGCTGTATCAAATGCCACTGAGAAATCCAATGTTGGGTTCCAAGTGTTTGAATTAGTTGTTGTGTAACTTGTTTGAGTATAAGACCCGTCATTTGATGTGAACGTTGTTTTTTTCCAAGTATTTCCATTTTCATCAACACCTGTTTCAACATTTGTGTTTCCAACATAGTTAGTTGGTACGTAATTGTAAGCGAACATTTCTTCTAACATTGCATTCACTAAGTTTGTAATCGTTGTTGTTTTTTTGTTTAAGAACATTTTTTTAAATTTTAAATTAAACGTTATTTATTTATTTATTTATTAATATAGTCCACTATATCAATTTTTTCAATATTTTGATTCAAAAATATTTTTCCGAATCTAATTACTTTTTCTCTAAATGATTCGTAAGTCGTATTATTTTCAATAATGATATCAGCACATGATTTATCAATATTAAATGAACTAGCGTCTTCCATAGGTAATCTTTCTGATGCATCGACCCATATTGTTAAATCAAATAAACCTTGTTTCATGCATTCTTCTATTTCCTCAGAATTTCTCATTCCAACATA
>JACCDP010692347.1_pt1 | contig 24108 bp, 22 predicted proteins | sample 7445841 | NCBI WGS metagenome assembly JACCDP01 (sample SAMN15323441, study PRJNA562643) | freshwater metagenome | isolation source: river surface water | place: USA:Blue River Watershed | collected 2017-08-17
GGGGGAGAAGCATGCATAAGGTCTTGGCGGATGACCTATCAAAAGCGAGAACGTCTTCGGTTATTCATCAGTCCCAGGAATGTGTTGGGGTGAATATTTCCAACATCAATGGCTGGCACTATTGGGGGCGCCTTGTATGGCTCTGGAGGCTTTAGATCATAGTTTTTGAAAAAAGTCTCAAACCTATTAGGGCTAGAGTCGAAGTCATCAATATGGAAATGAATAAATTGTCGACGAGTGATCGGCAGGACTAGAGCATGTGACTCGTTGCTCAAAGGTGAAAGCCACCACAGTTCATCATCCCCGAAATCAAACATCACGTGCGCAGTACTGTTTATCCAGTCTCTGAAGAGCGCGCCTTCCGGAAAGGTGGATCTAAGTTTAGGATAATTTTTGTTGTAACTAACATCATCAACAACCTCAAAGAAGCGCTTTTTATCTTTGATGCGTCGATTTCCGTCAACAACCCATATCAATTTTTTGTAGAACTCTTCACGTGAACGACGTTCCTCAGGCTTGATATATGAATGCTGGAACTCGAGGACCCAACCTTCATTTGTCTTGACGTCTGCGATGTGCTTTTCACCGTTCTCAGCGGTATGAACAATTTCTTGCCATAGCGAAGGGAAGTTGTTTTTCCAAGCACGATGCCAGTCAGTCTCGTTTTCCCACCAGCTGTCACAGCGTCTTTGACCTAGATGAGCCCAGTGATTAACCCTGACTTCGCCGCACCTTGCTACTGTTGGACTGCCGCAGCTGATACATACACCTTTAAAACCAGATTGGGCTTCATATCGTTGCCCATCAATTAGCGCGTACTTCATGGGATAAGTCGGTGATTAAACTTTTTATCGTGGCTCAGTCCAACTGTCCAACCTATCGTTATAGAAGGTCACGCTACTTCGATCTGGATAAATCCAAAATGTGAAACTACCGCCTTGGATTCGTCCAGGCTCTCCAAGAATTTGTCTTACGTTGTCATAAGACATTCCCTTCTTCAAAGATCGCCAGTTGGTCAAATTTTTCCAACCATCAATCGATGTATGTGGTTTTTGTCGATTATTCGCGTTGCTTGTTTGAGAGGTCAGTTGTGTGATTTGTAGTTTCAATCTCTCAACATCTTCTTCTAACTGCCAGACGCGTTCGCTGAGTTTTCCGAACATGAACAAGGTAGCTAGCACAATGACAATTGCGATTACAGCAGCCGTAATGGACTTCAACATAAATTACTCTTTCGATTCGGTTGTTGAAATATTAGCAGTCCTACATCAATAGAACTAAAACTAGTCAGCTAAAAACAAAAAACCACTAAACTTTTGACTTTAGTGGTTTGGGCAAAGAAAAAGGGCTTAGATTTCTCTAAGCCCTTGATTTCATTAGGTTTTTGGCTCCTCAACCTGGGCTCGAACCAGGGACCTACGGATTAACAGAAAACAGAGTTTTACATAACTCCATGTTTTATGTACTCTGTAGCGTTAAATATTTTGATGTGCAATAAAGTGTGTAATTGGTGTTTTTGCATCTTTTGGCAGAACCGTCCAGCTCTGGACGGTCCGGGTACTCTGGACGCTCGCGTTGATCTGGACGGGTAGGGGTCGTCAAGAACCTGGACGGAAATGCACCGTAAAGACAGCCGATATCAAAAACATTTCCTTTGAAAAAACCACGTTGGGATAGTAAAAAAACTACACACTGATTATTTGTCAAAATCCGCAAGCTAGTTTGATTGACTGAATTGCATGACGCGCTCTGCAAAGTCAGGTTGTTGGCTTGCAAGCACAAAGCCTTCCAACTCTTGCAATAAGTGAGTGCCTAGGCTTTGGTTAGGTGCGCTTCGAATCAATTGTTTGATATTTTTCAGAGATTGGCCTGGGAGATTCATCCATTGTTTGGCAACAGTATTGACGCAATCATGCAATGACTCGTTGGAAACCACTTGATTGACCAAGCCCCAATCTAATGCTTGCTGAGCTTTAAGTGTTGATTTCAAAGTAAACAATTCAAACGCTCTCAAAGGATTGACTAAGCGGGGCAGCAGCCAAGATGTTCCGCCATCAGGACTGCCACCTAGCTTTGCGTAGGCCATACTGATGCTGGCGTCTTGGGTAAATATCACATGATCCGCGCACCATATCAACCCCAAGGAGCCACCTGCACAAGCGCCCTGAACACCCACGACCACGGCGGCTTCTAGGCTTCGCAATTGCAAAATGGCGTTGTTGTAATAACCGATCGCTTGTCGAAGCCAATCTTCGATTTGGCGATCAGAAATGGCTTGTGCAAATGCATGAATGTCGCCACCGACACCAAAATTTGAGCCTTTGGCTAAAACGGTAAGCACTTTCGGATTGGCTTGCTTAAGGTACGTTGCAGCACGGGATAGACCTTCTAATTCATCGAGTCCAAGTGCATTGTGTTGTGCGGGACGCTTCAGTTCAAGGCGTGCATGATCTGGGCTCAACCAATCCACGCACACAGTACCTGCGGCATTGGTATACGTTTGCTGGTTTGGAGTCATACGTTTCTTTTATTGCGCACGAGGGCGGTCATCGCCAGTGGGAATGTCAGGGTAGTCTGACAGTTTTGGCATAGGCAAGGGAGTGAGCCGATCTATATTTTGCAAATGATGCTTGTAGGCTTGCCGTAATTCTTCTCGCCCCGACGGTCCGATGTAAGGCACAGCGTAGCCAACGAAGGGGGGTAAAACCGTCATACCTGTGAAACCAAAGACGCCACGCAAGAGAGGCATTAGTAATGTGTTGATGTCCCCATTGATGCCTTCTGGCTCAAATGCTTTGGAGGGTGCCCCCGTCGTGGTGCAAATCAATGCGCGTTTACCCAGAAATTTGCCACGTTCAAATTGTGCACTGCGTCCGTAAACAACGCCAGATACAAAAACACGGTCAATCCAACCTTTGAGTATTGCGGGCATGCCAAACCACCAAAGTGGAAATTGCAAAATCAACAAGTCTGCGCGCTGCAAGGACTTGAGTTGTTGTGAAATAACGGGCGACAGCGTGCCTGTTCTCGCTGCATGTCTCTGTTCGAGGGAAATATTGAGCACATCTGGGTCGAGGCAGTCTGTGAAGTCGCGACGACTGGCAACTGGATCAAAATTCATCGCATAAAGGTCTGAAACCTCTACCTCATAACCCAGTTGCTCCAGTGTTCGAACGGTTGTGTCACGAAGCGATGCATTGAATGACAGTGGCTCAGGATGCGCGTAAACCAATAGCGCGTTCATAGCGTACCTACCTTAACCGCGCAACATTTCTTCGCTGATGATTATTTTGCGAACTTCCGTGGTGCCAGCCCCAATTTCAAGTAATTTAATGGATCGGTACAGTCGGTTAATTTCTGCGCCCCATATGTAACCTGTACCACCATGAATTTGTACAGCTTCATTGAGTACTTTGTTCATGGTTTCTGCCGTGTACATGACTGACGCGGCTGTGATTTTGTGAATGCTGCCGCGACCCCCTCCACCAATTTCCAAATCATTAGCAGCGCGAAGTGCTTGGTATGTAAACAAACGCATGGATTCAACCCAGACATACATGTCCGCCAACTTCGAACGAATCATTTGAAAGTCAGAAATAGGCTTGCCAAATTGAACGCGGGTACGTGCGTAATCCAAAGACAGCTCAAGTGCGCGTTCTGCAATTCCGAGGCAGATGGGAGAGATCATGGCTCGCTCTAAATCTAGCCCACTCATCACAATCTTCACGCCTTCGTCGACATTCCCAACCAAATTAGCGGCGGGTACGCGGCAATTTTCAAAAAGCAGTTCGCCTGTCTGACTGCCCCTGAAACCCATTTTTTCAAGTTTTTGTGCAACCTTGAAGCCCGGCATATTTTTTTCAACGATGAACGCTGAAATGCCTTTTGCCCCCTTGGCCTTTTCTGTTTTGGCATAGACCAGCAAAACATCAGCCACAGGCCCGTTGGTGATGTAAATCTTGGTGCCATTGAGCAAGTAGTCGTCACCGTCGCGCGTTGCCGTGGTCGCCATTGAACCCAAAGCGTCAGAACCTGCGCCTGGTTCGGTCAGTCCCAGTGCGCCAATCGTGCGACCGCTGACAAGGCCGGGCAGGTAGCGAGCCCGTTGCTCTTCATTGGCGTTTCGGTAGATGTTGTAGAGACAAAGATTTTCGTGTGCCACCCAACTCAACGCCAATGCGTGGTTCCAGCGTGAAAAAGCTTGCAATACCAAACCGCTGGTGAATAGATCCATGCCTGCCCCACCGTGACTTTCGGGGATCGGAATACCGAAATAGCCTGTTTCTCCAATGCTTGCAAATGCATTTTCAGGCCACCATTCCTCTTCATCCATGCGTTGTGCCAATGGGTGCATTTGTTCACGCGCAAAGCGATCCGCTTGATCAAGCAGAGATTGCTCTTCTTGCGATAACCCAGAAAAACGCAAATCAACTTGGGTGCTTGGCGTCATGAAAAATCTCCTTGTTAAGCTGTTTTAAAGCTGGTCAAAATAAAATTGGGCATCACTCAAAATAATGTAAAACAAACCTATGTTTCTGGCAATTGCTGAATTCTCATCTAGGGAAAACACTTAAAAAATGAAAAAACATGATTTAAAACAAGTACTTATATCGATTGAAGCCAGGTAGGTTCGGCGGATGAAGACAATTTTTTTTTGAGTCTGGGTCATAAATCGTTGACATTCACAAAAGTCGATCACAAAATTGGTCACATGAATCTGGATGCAACATGTTGACAATCACCAATCTTCAGGTCTCGTATGACCGTGCGGTGGAAGCCTTGCGCGATGTATCGCTGCAAGTTCATGCCGGGCAAATCGTTGCCTTGTTGGGCAGTAATGGGGCAGGGAAGTCAACGGTGCTCAAGTCGATTTGCGGTGTTCTTTACCCTGAGGACGGTGAAATTATTGGTGGCAGCATCAGCCATGAAGGTAATTCGTTGGTTGAATTCGCACCGCATGAAATTGTTCGACGCGGAATCGTTCAAGTACCAGAGGGGCGACGTTTATTTGATACCTTGACCGTCGAAGAAAACTTGCTCATGGGTGGTTACGCAAGACCTTCCCACGAAACGGCTGATGCACTTGAGCAAGTTTTTTCTTTGTTCCCAGCAGTGAAAACCCATAGACATAGGGTGGCAGGTTATCTGTCAGGCGGTCAACAACAAATGGTTGCCATTGGTCGGGCGTTAATGGCTAAACCTAAATTGCTCTTGCTCGACGAGCCCTCATTGGGGTTGGCGCCACAAATCATTGCTGAAATTTTTGAAACCGTGCGTAAATTACGTGATGAGCAAGGTGTGACGATCTTGTTAGTCGAGCAAAACGCCCAGCTCGCGCTTTCGGTGGCTGACTATGGGTACATCATGGAACGTGGACGCGTTGTTTTGGATGCAAAACCAGACAAGCTCATGGCAAATGAAGATGTAAAAGAGTTTTATTTGGGCGTGCAAGCTGGTGAGCATGAACGCCGCAGCATGCGCGATGTTAAGCATTACAAACGACGCAAACGGTGGTTGTCATGACGATTTCAAGTACACCGTTGCTACAACTGACAGGTATTTCAAAAAGTTTTGGTGGTTTAGACGCCTTGACAGGGATTGATCTCACTGTTCACGCTGGACAAATTTATAGCATCATTGGCCCCAATGGTGCAGGTAAAACAACGCTTTTCAACCTCGCTTCTTGCTTGCTAGAACCAACATCTGGTGAGGTGGTTTTCAATGGAGAAAATATCACTGGCTTGGCGGCGCACCAGTTGTCAAAACGCGGCATGGCTAGAACATTTCAAAACCTTGCGGTATTCAAGCATGAAACCGTCATCGACAACATCTTGACGGGTATGCATGCGCATTTACATACCAATATTTTTTCAGCAGCAATATTTTGGGGCAATGCAAGAAAAACAGAAATTGCTGCGCGTGAAGAAGCGGAAGAGATCGTTGAGTTTTTAGAAATTGAAACCATCCGTGACATGCCTGTTGGAACACTTTCTTATGGCTTGCAAAAGCGTGTTGAGCTTGGTCGTGCGCTAGCTATGAGACCTCGGTTATTGCTTTTAGATGAAATGGTTTCCGGTATGAATCAAGAAGAAACCGAGGACATCGCACGCTTCATTTTGGATATCCGAGAGGAGCGTGGTATCACGGTCATGATGATTGAGCATGATATGGGCATCGTGATGGATATTTCCGACCGGGTTTGTGTGCTTAACTTCGGACGCAAGATCGCCGACGGAACTCCCAGTGAGGTTTCCGCTAATTCAGCTGTGGTTGCAGCCTACCTTGGCTTAGCAGCCGAAGACACGCAGGGGCTAAGCGTATGAGCCAACGCGATCAAGCCATTGCCGATCAGCAATTACTCCCCGGGCTGAGGCATGGAGAAACCACCATGCCAGCGTTGCTGCGCCAGAGAGCAAAACTAACACCTGATCAAATTGCTTTAAGAGAAAAAGTACGTGGTGTTTGGAAAGGTGTGACGTGGGCTGAGTATGCACAAAATGTTCAGGCATTTGCACTTTTTTTGCGCTCACACGGTTTTGTATCAGGCGACACCTTGGTGATTGCATCCGATGGATCTCCCGAGTGGTTTTATGCAGACTTGGCTGCCCAATCACTAGGTGGCATAACGGTTGGAATCTATCCAACCAACCCTTGGCCAGAATTGCAATACATCGTTCGCCATTGCAGGGCCAAAGTGGCAGTTTGTGGCGATCAAGAGCAGGCCGATAAAGTACTCGAAGCGATGCGCCAAGGTGAAGGAACGCCTGACATGCAGTTGGTCCTGACGGTGGATTGGAAAGGCATGCGCCACTACCAAGACGATTGCTTGATGTCTTGGCAAGATGCGATTGCCAAAGGTCATCAAATGGCGCAAAACCAAACACAAGTTGATCATTGGCATGCCTTGATTGACCAATTGCTGCCTACACAGGACGCTTTGATTGTTTACACATCGGGGACAACGGGTATGCCCAAAGGCGCCCGTATTTCTCACCGTAGCATTCTTCTCAACGCAACCATGCTTGGTCAAGTACATGGGTACAGCGGCAAACCCTTGTCTGTTGTTTGCTATTTGCCGTTATGCCATGTGGCTGAACGATTGATGTCACCCGTGATGCAACTCGCCTATGGTTCAGTTGTGTATTTTGCGGAGTCTATTGATGCTGTCACACAAAATTTGCGTGAAATAGGGCCTAGCTATTTTTTTGGTGTTCCTCGCATTTGGGAAAAATTACAGCAACACATTGTGATTTCATCGCAGGAAGCGCGTCCTTGGGTGCGCAAAATATTTGAAAGCGCCATGGATGTAGCGATACCGATCGCACAGCGAACGATTGACAACGGCGATCGAATGGTCAATTGGCGCGATGCTTTGACAGCCCGTTTGTTGCGATGGTTGGTGTTCAGTAATTTGTTGGCAAGTATTGGTCTAGACCGAACTTGGGTCGCGATGACAGGCGGTGCTTCTATCTCTCCGTCCGTGATTTTGTTTTTCCGCGCGATGGGATTGCCTATCTATCAAATTTACGGCATGACTGAAACCAGTGGCGTGACACATACCCAACGGTTAGGCCAATCGCGGCTTGGATGGTGCGGCAGCTTATTGCCAGACGTGGTTGAGCATCGGGTGGCAGACGACGGTGAACTGCTGGTCCGTGGACCCATCACTTTCAGTGGGTACTTGTATGACCCAAAAGCTTCACAAGATGCTTTCACTGACGGGTGGTTGCATACGGGGGACATGGTAGAGATCAATGCAAAGACACAAGAAGTTCAAATCTTAGACCGCAAGAAAGCAATTTTGATCACGAGCGGCGGTAAAAACATCACCCCTTCGTTGATTGAAAACGCACTCAAAGAGAGTATGTACATCAGCGAGGCCATTTTGTTGGGTGATGGCAGACACTTTTTGGCAGCACTGATTCAAATCGATTTAGACACAGTTGGCAAATGGGCGCAAGAACGCGGCATGGCCTACACAACCTACGAATCATTGGCACGTTTGGAGCCCGTGCATGAGTTAGTAGATGCCGCCGTAAAAGTTGTGAATGAACGGTTTTCGCGCGTTGAAAACATACGTAAGTTTGTTATTTTGGGTAAGCAACTCGATCACGATGATGGCGAATTAACCGCCACCATGAAAGTCCGACGAAATGTGATTGAGAAAAAGTTTGCAGCTGAAATCGCCAGCATTTATGGGACTTCGCATGGGGGTAGCACATGAGTTACTTTTTGAATCTGCTGATGTCAGGTTTGGTCATTGGATCCCTGTATGGATTGATCGCCATGGGCTTTGCTATCGTTTACCGTGCCACTGGCATGGTTAATTTTGCTGTAGGTGAAGTCATGATGTTGATTGCCTATATCAGCTTCAATTTGAGCCAAATACCGCAACTTGGTTTTGTTGGCTTGTTGTGCACCACGATACCGATTGCGATGGTTTTAGGTCTTTTCATCGAGCGCATTTTTATTCGTCCGATGCTGGGTGAGCCCATGTTTTCTCGTGTCATGGTGACTATTGGTCTGGCTGTTGTGATTCGCTCCGTTGTCATTTTGTTCTGGGGCGTTGAGCCCAAAGCCTATGCCCGCCCACTGGGGGATGACATCATAAGATTTGGCGAGCTAGCACTTTATCCGGGGCAAATTTTCTCTCTGGTTGTTTTGGGTATGTTGTGCATATTAATGGCCTTATTTTTTCGTCACTCCAGAATTGGTATTGCCATGCGTGCAACGTCTAACAATGAGACAACTGCACTTTTGATGGGTATAAACGTTAAACAGATCAGTGCTATTTCGTGGTTATTGTCTTCAACATTTGCTGCATTTGCCGGTTTAGCTTTTTGTTTGATGTTCAGTTTAGAGCCTGAAATTTCTCAAATGGGATTGAGAGGGTTTCCTGCAAGTATTTTGGGCGGCCTCGACTCAGTGGTAGGTGGTGCGTTTGGAGGTTTGGTGATAGGTGTTGCAGAGAACATGGCAGGTGGATACCTGGGCCGAGGACTAAAGGAGATTGCTGGCTTTGTGTTGATTGTTTTGGTGTTGATGGTCAAGCCCTACGGTCTGTTTGGGCAACGTGAAATCGAGCGTGTCTGATGAGAACTAAAACCTATCAAACCAACTACGCGGATCTGGTCAGGCTCACCCCTCACGGTTCGACTTGGGTATGGGCAATGGCTGGCATAGGTTCTATCGCTTGCATCCCCTTGTTGTTGGGGTCGCATGGGTTGAATATTTTGTCGACCATTTTTGTGATGGCGATTGGTATTTTGGGGCTCAACCTCTTGACTGGCGTGGCTGGCCAAATTTCGCTTGGCCACGCAGGCTTTTTGTTGATAGGGGCCTACTCACAGGCAATTTTGACCACTGACTATCACTTGTCACCCTGGCTGGCCATCTTTCTGTCAGGGGTGTTCTCAGCGCTTGCCAGTCTGGTCGTAGGTGTCCCATCCCTTCGGCTCAAAGGTTTGTACCTGGCCATCACCACACTGGCGTTTACTTTTATCGTACGCCATTTGGTGTTATTTGCTGAAGGACTGACACATGGTTCTGAAGGCATGGCGGTTGTACCGTTAAATGTATTTGGATACGCAATCAAAAGCGATGTACCGTTCTTTTACGTAGCCCTCATCATGTTATCTATGTTTGTGTTGCTCACACTTAACATTATGCGGTCCCGAATTGGTCGTGCGTGGTTGGCTGTGCGTGATCATGACATTGCAGCCCGTGCCATGGGAATCAGTTTGATGCATTACAAACTTTTGGCATTCATGGTGAGTGCGTTTTATACAGGCGTGGCTGGTTCATTGGTGGCATTACAAACCAGATTCATCAATGTCGATACCTTCAGCATACTCATCAGCATCGAAGCTTTAGCCATCATCATCGTAGGCGGTATGGGGCGTATTCATGGCGCCTTGTTAGGCACAGCGTTGATTTTGATGCTGCCTGAATTGCTTAATTTTGGATTTGCGTTGGCGGGTGACCGTTTCACCACACTGATGGCTGATCGTATTTATGAAATCAAGGGCTTGATGTATGGCGTTGTGATTTTGCTATTCCTCAGGTTAGAGCCGGAAGGTCTGGCAGGCATCTGGCGCAAGATGAAACGTTTTTGGGTGCACTGGCCCTTGTCGCAATAAGAGATGTGTGAGCGTGTGTTGGGTTGTCATATTTATTCAAAGGAGACAGAGATGCGTAATTCAATTCGTCAATGGGCTAAGCGCCTGGGTAAGACTTCAGTCATCGCACTTGCAGTGGGTGTGAGCATTGCTAATGCACAGGAAATCGGTGTCACTGCCACTGAAATTCTGCTGGGTGAGGTTCAGCCTATGTCAGGACCTGCATCCTTGATAGGCAAGGCGGGTGCCGCAGGTTCTAAGTTAGCGATTGCAGAGATCAACGAAAAAGGCGGTATCAATGGGCGTAAATTGCGAGCCATTTATGAGGATGACGGATATGTCCCATCTCGATCTGTCTCTGCCGTTAAAAAGTTAATTGACTCGGATAAAGTGTTTGCGCTCACTGGCACGACGGGCAGCTCACACATGGTTGCCATGTTGCCGACCATTGAAGAAGCCAAAATTCCAACCATTGTTCACATGGCACCCAATCCAGTGGTCGTTACGCCGCGACGCCCAACAGTCTTCATGATTGGCCCAGATTACGACTATGCAGGTTATGTTCCCATCAATCACATGATTGAAAAAATGGGTCAAAAAGCCGGTAAATTTGGCATCCTCTATCAAGACGACGACTTCGGTAAAGCACTGCTTGCTGGCTATCAAAAAGCGGTCAAGCAACATAACGTTGCCAGTGTTGCTGAAATACCTTTCAAAAGAGGTGCTAAAGATTTTTCAGCAGAAGTTCTGACGCTGAAAGAAAAAGGAATCACCGCTCTTTACTTGGGTACTTTGACCACTGAGTCTGCTGCCGTCATGGCTGAACTTCGTCGATTGGGGATGACGCCCATCATCGGAACCTTATGGGCGGGTCAACTGCCTGCGGCTGTCAAGCTGGCTGCACCTTCTGGATTTGAGTACTTGATTCCAGACTACTACGCATCTAATTACGATGCTGCGGGTATCAAGTTGATGGATGTTGCCAAGCGTCTACTGAGTGCAGACGACTACGCCAACTTCAACCGTTACACCGTCAGTGGGTATGTAGGAACAAAAGTCATCGCTGAGGGCATTCGTCGATGCGGCGCTAATGTCACGAGGGTATGTGTGGTTGCAGAGTTGAACAAGCTGAAAAACTTTGATACCGGCGGATTGACAGGTCCCTTGTCATTTGACAATCCCAAAGCGCAAGCTGTTCTCCCAATCAAATTGTTTCAAACAGATCCTAAAAATGCCAGTGTGAAATCTGTTACAGATTTCATCGCTTACTGATCAATTTGTAATACGCACAAGGACTGGCCCATGACAACTGCCAATGCAGCTACTTCTTCCGCTGAGCGATATCGATCAGTTTTCCGTGCAGATCTTTTTGCTGGACAAACGCATGTCATCACGGGGGGCGGTAGCGGCTTGGGGCGTTGCACGGCTCACGAATTAGCCAGTCTTGGTGCGCGATTGGCACTGGTCGGACGCAAACTAGACAAGCTCGAAACGGTCAAGCAAGAAATTGTAAGAGCTTATCCAGAAGCGGCTGGCCGTGTCAGTTGTCACAGTTGTGATATTCGCGAAGAATCAGCAGTGACGAAAAGCATCCAGGATATTTTGTCGATTCATGGACAAATTCATGGCCTTTTCAATTGTGCTGGTGGGCAATACCCTGCCAACTTGCGTGATATCAGTCTCAAAGGTTGGGATGCGGTTGTACGAAACAATTTACACGGCACTTTTTTGTTTTCCCGGGAATGCTATGTGCAATGCATGGAGCAAAAAGGCGGCAGCATCGTCAATATGCTGGCTGATATTTGGGGTGGTTTGCCGGGTATGGGTCATTCAGGGGCTGCAAGGGGTGGTGTGCTGACCTTCACCGAGACAGCTGCTTGCGAGTGGGGACATGCCGGGGTACGAGTCAATGCCGTTGCACCTGGATGGATTGCATCCAACGGCATAGACACCTATGACGAAAGTTATCAACAGTTGCTGCGTGAATTGCATCACAAAGTTCCTTTGCAGAGATTTGGTACCGAATCTGAACTTGCTTCAGCGGTTGTGTATTTGTTGTCACCTGCTGCGGCCTTCATCAGTGGTGCAGTGATAAGAGTGGATGGTGGTGTACCGACTGCTCGGCACACCTGGTCATTGCAGCCAGCTCGTCATAACTTCAGTTTCAACGGGTTTCCTCTATATGAACCACCCCAAGCATTTTCTAAACGTCCATAAGGAATGAAACGTGAAGACTGATTCTTCCCAGGTGAAAGTGGAACAACAAGGTGATGTGTGTCGTATCACCATTGACCGAGAAGCTGAGCACAACACCATGACCGACGCGGTGATGGCAGATTTACAGCAAGCGTTCCAGGCCGCAGAGCACATGCAGGGGGTCCGTGCCATTGTCCTCACTGGCGCCGGTCAACAAACGTTTTGCGCTGGCGGTAAGCTCAAACCTACAGCAGATGGCTCACCGTTCGCCTTAGAACCGGGGCGGTTTGACAATCCGGTAGCCGAATTGTTTCGTGCCATGGACAGGTGTAATTTGCCCATCATTGCGCGTGTGAATGGCAGCGCTTTTGGTGGTGGCGTGGGCTTGATTTGTGCATGTGATTTTGCTGTTGCCGTTGATTCAGCGAAGTTCGGCACCACTGAAGCGCGTGTTGGCGTGTTTCCCATGATGATTCTTCCGCTGCTGATGCGTGTGATATCACGCAGGAGGTTGCAAGAGATGTGTTTCTTTGCTGAACGCTTTGACGCGCAGGAGGCTTGTCAATTGGAAATCGTCAACCAAGTCGTAACGGCGCAAAACTTAGATGCTGCGGTTTCATCCTTGGTCGCCAAATTGGTGGCAAATTCGCCTGTTGCATTGCGCATGGGAAGGCGTGCGTTTGCAGCAATGAGTGACCTTTCGCTCAATGATGCATTGAATTTAGCGCAAACCATTTTGCCCATCATGTCGCAAAGCGAAGACACCAAGGAAGGCATGCTTGCCTTTGCCCAACGCCGCACACCAGTTTGGCCTAACCGTTGAGTGAGCAAGACATGACCAGTTTATCTCGACGGCGACAAACATTACGTATTGGTTGTGCTTCAGGATTTTGGGGAGATTCTGAGGCGGGTGCTATTCAGTTGGTGGCGTCGGGGCAACTTCATTATTTGGTTTTTGATTTCTTAGCTGAAATCACCATGTCTTTGTTGGCGCGCGCCAAAGCAAAATCTTCTGAGGCAGGTTATGCCCCAGACTTTGTCCGCATCATGATGGGCCTAGCGCCAGAAATTCAGCGGCAAGGCATACGTGTGGTTGCGAATGCTGGTGGCGTCAATCCAAATGCATGCGCTGCGGCATTGCGCCATGGTTTGAATGAGCTTGGAATTTCTCTTCGGATAGCGGTCGTAGATGGCGACGATTTGACAAATCAATTAGAGGCGCTTCGTGCTGAGGGTTTGCGCGAAATGTTCTCTGGCGAACTGTTGCCTGAAAAAATGCTCAGCGCCAATGCGTATTTGGGTGCTCAACCCATTGCTGCTGCTTTGCGTGCAGGAGCTGATATTGTGATCACCGGTCGGGTGGTCGACAGTGCTGTCACTCTTGGTCCATTGGTGCATGAGTTTGGATGGTCGTGGCGTGACTGGGACAAACTGGCGTGTGGTAGCTTGGCAGGACACATCATTGAGTGTGGGACCCAATGTACAGGGGGGTTATTCACCGATTGGGAGCAAGTGCCGGGTTGGGACAACATGGGTTTTCCAATCGTAGAGTGCGATGCTGAGGGACAACAATTTGTAGTCACTAAGCCTGCAGGTACAGGTGGGTTGATAACGCCAGCCACGGTGGCTGAGCAAATTGTTTATGAGATTGGTGATCCGGCGTGCTACGCCTTGCCAGATGTTCGCGCAGACTTCCGCCATGTCACTCTGCGTCAAGATGGCGTTGACAGAGTGATTGTCAGTGGTGCGCGAGGCAGGGTCGCACCAAAGCTCTACAAAGCCAGCCTGACTTACAGTGAGGGCTGGCGTTTGATGGGCACATTGATGATCGGTGGTCATCAGGCTGTGCCAAAGGCTTGGCGCGTTGGTGAAAACATACTAAAACGCGTTCAGCGTTTTTGTCACCAGCGCGAATGGGGTGATTTTTCACAAACCAGTCTTGAAGTTTTAGGTGCTGAATCCACCTATGGGCCCTATGCACGAGGACAAAACAGTCGTGAAGTCATATTAAAAATTGCTGCAAAGCACAGCCGAAAAGAAGCTCTAGAGTTGCTGGCCAAAGAGATAGCTCCATCTGCAACCTCTATGGCGCAAGGCATAACCGGATTCGCTGCGGGAAGACCATCGCCGTCACCCGTTGTGCGATTGTTTTCTTGCCTTATCAATTCAGAACGACTCACCCAACGCGTGTACGTGGATGAACAGGATATTGGCTTTGTTCCCGAACGTGTTGGCGCTTCTGATGTCGACGACGCATCAAAACAGGCTGATACCATCACAACAACCGCTGCAAGTTTAGACGCGCAGCTTGTAAAAGCACGCTTGCTTCAGCTGGCTTATGCACGCAGCGGTGACAAAGGTGACACTGCCAATATTGGTCTGATAGCTCGCTCAAAAGCAGCTTATGAGGTGTTACGTCATCAAGTCACAAAAGACAAGGTGTATGAGTATTTTTCACATTTGGTGAATGGGCAAGTTTTTCGCTACGAATTGCCTGGTTTTCAAGCACTCAATTTTGTAATGACCCAAGCATTGGGAGGCGGGGGGGTGACTTCCTTAAGGTACGACCCACAGGGTAAAGCGTTTGCACAAATGCTTCTGGATATGGAGATTGATGTGCCTGTAAATGTATTGGAGGAGATCTCTTGCGATCAGCCTTAGCAGTCGACAAACACAAGTCGAAAAGTTTAGATTTGGATGGTGCCGCTAATCCAGTGGGTAAGCACACGCCAAGACGTATGCGTCGTGCTCAGGAAATACTGAGCGCTGCTCGCGAGATTTTTTTAGAGAAAGGCTTTGGAGGTGCATCGGTCAGCGAAATTGCTGCAAAAGTTGGTGTGGTTGAAGGTTTGGTGTATGCCTACTATCCGACCAAGCGTGACTTGCTAAACGACGTACTCTGCGGCATGTATGTGCCGTTGATTCGGGATCTTGAGGAAAGTTTTTCTCGCATACAGGGTGTGCGCAGTCGAATGAGATTTTTGATTTGGCGCCATTTGCGGGTTTATGTTGAAGAACCGGGTCTATCGCGTTTGGTTTTACACGAAGTCCGCACTGGGCCTGAATACTTTAAATCTGTTTTGCATGATTTGCATGTGCGCTACACCGCATTTTTGGTCAGAACAATTCAAGAGGGAATTGAGCAAGGCGAAATTCGCAGCGATGCAGACGTTGAATTATTGCGGTCAATGGTCTACGGGGGCATTGAGCATCGCATGTGGGGCACCCTGTTCGGTAGAGGCACGATCGATATTGAAAGTACTGCAGATCAATATAGCCAAATTGTGCTTAGCTCTTTGCTGACACCAATGCATAAACCAAGTTCCGATATCAGTGAAGTGCCAGATGTGGTGCAGTTACTTCAAGAGGCACGAGAGCGATTAGATCGCGTGGCTGGCATGGTCAGCTCCAAAAGCCCAAGCATTTTGTCTTCAACTCCAAAGTTGCGGTTGCGAAATTCACGCAACAGAAAAACCATATGAAAATTCATAAACTATTTGTTGCCAACCGAGCCGAAATTGCTTTACGCATTGTTCGTACGGCAAATCGCATGGGCATTGCCACCGTTGTGCCTTGGCACGTACGGGATCGATTTGGGCCAGCACTGAATGAAGCCAGCCAAACCGTTGAGCTGGTGGGCGACCCGCCGGTATCGGCTTGGTTGAACTCAAAGGCTTTGATACAAGCCGCGATTGAAACCGGCTGTGACGCCATTCACCCGGGCTATGGTTTTTTGTCTGAGAATGCCGATTTTGCCCGTGCGGTTGCGCAGGCCGGTTTGATCTTTGTTGGACCTCCCGCTGATGTCATAGAGCGTATGGGCGACAAAATAACGGCAAGAAACTTTGCGGTACAACAGGGTGTGCCAGTCACGCCGTCAGCAGAAGAAGAGTCATCGCCAGAGACATTCGAGCAGCGAGCCGCGTCCATTGGATTTCCCCTGCTCATCAAAGGCACGGCAGGTGGGGGTGGAAAAGGCATGCACATTGTGCGCGAAGCTTCCAGCTTACCCCATGCGATTGCCACGGCGCGTGCGGAGAGTTTGCGATATTTTGGAGACGGACGTTTGCTTGCTGAGCGCTTCGTGGAAAGACCAAGGCACATTGAAGTACAGGTGTTTGGTGATTCGCATGGACAAGTCATCCATCTGGGCGAACGCGAATGCTCCATTCAACGACGTTTTCAAAAATTGATTGAAGAAACACCAGCACCTACCTTGAGCAAAGAACTTCGACAAAAAATTTGTCAAGCTGCTATTGATTTGGCACGTGCAGCCGGCTATGTGAACGCTGGTACTGTTGAGTGCATCGTGTCACAAACTGGAGAGTTTTATTTTCTTGAAATGAACACCCGTTTGCAGGTTGAGCACCCTGTGACTGAGATGGTGACTGGTTTAGATCTGGTGGAGTGGCAACTGCGGGTAGCGCAAGGTGAAGCATTACCCTTGCAGCAAGAGCAAGTGCAGTGGCATGGAAGTGCCATAGAGTGCCGCATCTTGGCTGAAGATGCTGACGCAGGATTTGTTCCAGACACTGGCAAAGTTTTATTCCTGCAAGAGCCCAAAGGCCCCGGTGTTCGATTTGACAATGGCGTCATGCAGGGCGCCACCATCAGCGCTGATTTTGATTCGATGTTAGCCAAACTGATTGTGCATGGCGCCGATCGGCATTTGGCGATTTCAAGATTGCGTCAGGCCTTACAAGATACGGTCATGCTCGGCGTCACACTGAACAGCGACTATTTGCGTCGCGTTCTAGAGCATCCTGAGTTTCAAGCGGGCGGAACAGACACCGATTTTTTAGAGCGCCATAAGGCCAGCTTGAAACCTCTACCTTTAACGGAAGAAGAGAGCAGAGCATTGGTGGCAGTCGCTGCATCCGTGAGTCGTGACCCCTATAACACTGTCGTCAACGAACCCTTTGCATCCATGGGGGCATGGCGCAACTGAACGGTGATCTATCAAGAGCGAAAAGAACATGACAAATTATGTGATTCACGGTGCGAATTCAATGCACTTTAAAACCCGTAAACACGGTGCCGGTGTTGTTGTGAACGATATCAGTGTTGCCGTTAGAAAATTGAAGCCATACACCTTCGCTGCGCAACAGTCCTCCGATGTTCATAAGTTATACGGCGTAGCGCATGGCGATAGCGTTTATGTACAACTCAATGGGCGGTCGTATTGCATAGACCGCATTGACCCAACGCGTGTCAATGCAGCATCAACCTCTCATGATGGTGGTATTTTGCAAGCACCTATGCCGGGAGTCGTGGTGTCATGGCTTCAATTACCGGGCAGCTCAGTCGCAGCTGGTACCCCTTTACTTGTGATTGAAAGTATGAAATTACAAATGACCATTGAAGCCACGCAAGCAGGGATATTAGAGAACTTACCTTTCGCCGAAGGGCAAACATTTCAGCGAGGAGCTACTTTGGCATTCGTTCGTTCTGAGAACCCATCTGGAGCTTCTGTATGAGTCGCATTATCAGCAAGATAGACACAGGCTCTGCAGCCTATCGAAAAAACTTTGACGACATGAGCCAACGTGTCAAAAATCTACATGAACGCCTGAACAAAGCGCGATTTGAGCGACCCCAACGTGATTTGGATCGGTTGCAAAAAAGTAAAAAACTCACTGTGCGTGAACGTCTTGATTTATTACTAGACCCAGGAACACCGTTTCTCGAGTTATCAGCTTTGGCAGCTAACCGTGCCTATGGTGGTGAAGTTCATGGTGCAGGACAGGTATCAGGCATTGGAATCATTCATGGGCGTGAAGTCATCATCCATGCGGATGATCCGAGCATCAAAGGCGGCGCATGGTATCCATTGTCCGTAAAAAAAATTGTCCGTACATTAGATATCGCTATTGAAAATCGACTGCCTGTGATTCATTTGTGCGACAGTGCTGGTGGATTCTTGCCCCTTCAAGCTGACTTATTTCCTGATCGCTATACCGCTGGAAGAATTTTTCGAAATCAATGCACCTTGTCTAAGTTAGGGGTGCCTCAAATCGCTGTGGTCTTAGGTCATTGCACAGCTGGTGGTGCTTACATTCCCGCGCTATGTGATTACAGCGTCATTGTCCGAGGCAATGGCGGTGTGTTTTTGGGGGGGCCTCCTTTGGTCAAAGCCGCCACAGGAGAAATCGTAAGCGCCGAAGCTTTGGGTGGCGCACAAATGCACACCACTGTCTCAGGCACTTGCGACTACGCAGCCGATGATGAACCGCATGCGATGGCGTTAGCGCGCGATATCTTTGCTCAAACAACCCCTGTGTTGAAACAGCGCATTGATCGGATTGAAGCAGAACCACCGCATTACGATCCGCAAGAACTTTACGGCATCATTTCCTCCGATTGGAAAATAGGCTTTGATATGCGCGAGGTGATTGCGCGTATCGTTGATGGCAGTCATTTCCATGAGTATCAACCCGATTACGGCACCACTATGGTCTGCGGATTTGCGCGGATATGGGGCTGCAAGGTGGGAATCTTGGCTAACAACGGTGTTCTCTTTAACGATAGTTCTCTTAAAGCCGCCCATTTCATGCGTCTGTGTGATCGTGATCGTACCCCTTTGGTTTTTTTACAAAATATCACGGGTTATATGGTGGGTCGCGAGTACGAAGAGCGTGGCATAACCAAAGATGGTGCCAAGATGATCATGACTCAAGTGGGTTGCTCGGTACCCAAATTCACTGTCATCGTTGGCGGCTCTTTTGGTGCTGGCAATTACGGTATGTGTGGGCGTGCATTTGACGGACGTTTTTTATGGATGTGGCCGCAATCTCAAATTGCAGTGATGGGGGCAGAACAAGCTGCCAACACCTTGGCCGATGTGAAGATTCGACAACTTCAGCGAGAAGGTCAACAACTCAGTTCTGAAGACATTGAAGCTATTCGTCAACCCGTACTAGATAGTTTTCAAGCCGAAAGCGATGCTTACTACTCTAGCTCTGAACTTTGGGACGATGGGATATTGGATCCAGTTGATACCCGCAATGCGCTAGGAATGGCGATTGTTGCTTCTTTGAACGCACCGTTCGGTGAGATGGGGTACGGTGTACTCAGGCTGTGACCCATTGAAGGTTGCGAAGCACAACAGGGGGTCAAATGATCAACATTGGTGAAACTTCCACTATTTCAGAAGTTTTCTTTGAAGCTGCCCGGGTCTTTGCATCACAACCTTTTTTAATGGTTCCTGCGAATCCCGCCCGAGCTTATGCGCCTTCTGGACTGACCCTGACTTACAGTCAAACTGCTGAATCCGTTCACGATCTGATCGATCGCTACCAAACCGCAGGGTATGGTGTTGGCCATCGCATAGGACTCTTACTGGAAAATCGCTTGGAGCATTTTTTGCACAAGCTTGCGATGAACGCTTTGGGAGTTTGTTGCGTACCGCTGAACCCCGATCATCGCCCTGTTGAAATGTCTTATGTGATCGATCATGCCAAACTCGATTTGATTGTGGTATTGCCGTCTTTGATGCCGTTTCTAGAGCAAGCGCTGGCAGTGACAAAACATCGACCAGTGGTTTTGTCGCTCTTGCCAGAGGTGCTAATTCAACCGGCTAAGCAAGCAGCAACATCACAATCGCCTTCATCTGACTCTATTTCCAGCGTGCTTTACACATCAGGAACCACCGGTCGGCCAAAGGGATGTTTGTTGTCGCATCGTTATGAGTTAGCAGCCGGCCGATGGTATGCGACAAGGGGTGGTTTGATCACCTTTGGCGAGGCTTGTGAACGTATTTACAACCCTTTGCCAGTGTTTCATGTCAACGCATTGATTTTCTCTTTTTACTGCGCCATGCTCAAAGGCAATTGTCAAGTTCAAACCGATCGTTTTCAGCCATCACGTTGGTTTGAGGAGGTACATGAATCACAAGCTACGGTCGTGCATTACCTGGGTGTTGTTGTGCCTATGTTGCTCAACCAAGCTCAAAATCCTCTAGAGCGAGATCACCAAGTACGTTTTGCGATTGGTGCAGGCGTCGATCCACAAAGACATGCCGAGTTTGAGCAACGCTTTGGCTATCCCTTGATTGAAATTTGGGGAATGACCGAAATCGTTCGCGCTATTTTTGACGCAGACCTTCCACGCCAAGTTGGTACCCGCGCCATTGGTCGTGTCCAACCGGGAATGCAAGTGCGTTTGGTGAATGATATTGGTGAGGATGTATCTGACGGTACGCCAGGAGAGATGTTGGTAAGAGACTGTGAAGAGCACCCTAGGCGAGACTTTTTCAGCGGCTATTTAGACGATGAAGCTGCAACCGAGCAAGCATGGCGAGGAGGGTGGTTTCACACCGGTGATATTGTTGTTCGCGATCCAGATGGACTGCTGCATTTCTTAGAACGACGTAAAAACATTATTCGACGATCTGGTGAAAATATTGCCGCCGCAGAAGTGGAGGCCGTTCTCCAAAGTCACCCAATGGTGGCGCAAGCAGCGGTCCTCGCGGTTAAAGACGAAGTCCGTGAAGAGGAAGTATTGGCCTGCGTTGTTCTAAAGCCTAACATCAAAGTGCCAACATCCCTAGAAGACAAGTTGATACGAGATTTGTTTGATCATTGTGACGCCAGTTTGTCTTATTTCAAAACACCGGGTTGGATTTGGTTTACCCATGAAATTCCAACCACGGGCACCCAAAAAGTTCAGAAGCATCAACTCTTTGCAGCGGACGTAGATCCTCGTACAGTGGCCGGCATGATGGATTTGAGAGCATGGAAAAAGCGTCAACGGCGCTGAAATATTTGATTTCGGTGAGCCCATTCAAATGAAAAGGAAACAGCCATGAACCTAGATCATGTTTTGATTCGGCGAGAAGGCGCTGTGGGTGTAATGACGTTCAATCGACCAAAGACCATGAACACCCTTGATCTTCCTATGGTCTTGGCGATGGAACAAGCACTGGACGCTTTAGAGCAAGACTCGCAAGTACGGGTGGTGGTGGTGACTGGATGTGATGATCGAACCTTCATGGCCGGTGGAAACATCGCTGACTTGAACAGCCGACATGCCCTGTCACATTACCAAGACTTTGCGTTGGTGCTGCACAGGGTATTTCGTCGCTTTGAAGTCAGTGCGAAGCCCATCATTGCAGCTATCAATGGTTGGGCTTTGGGGGGTGGTGCTGAGTTCATGTTGACCACTGACATTCGTTTGATGGCAGATAGTGCCAAGCTGGGATTACCAGAAATCAAATTGGGTTTATTTCCGGGGGGCGGAGGCTCTCAGCGGCTTATGCGACAGATCCCCCTTTGCCAGGCCAAGATGCTCATGTTTACAGGTGACTTTCTCACCGCAGATGAAGCCGTTCAAATAGGATTGGTGAATCGTGCTGTCCCGCAGCCTGATTTGATGACCGAGACCATGGCTTTAGCGCATCGTATTGCTGACAAGTCACCTTGGGCGTTGCGATTGTTAAAAACATCCATGCTTCAAGGGGCAGATATGCCTTTAAGCGCTGCGCTCTCCCATGAGGTGGCAACCATCAGCTTATTGCTCCAAACGGATGATGCGCATGAGGGGTGCACTGCCTTTCTTGAAAAACGCACGCCTGTGTTCAAAGGTACTTGATGAAGGAACTTGCCAATCAACCTTCTGTTGCTTCGGTACTTGAGCAACGCCTTGAATATCCATTTGCCTCTCAAAGACCGCTAGCGGGTAAGAGTACAAAAATCAACCCCGAGATCCGCTGGGTGCGCATGCCTTTACCGTTTGCTTTAGATCACATCAATCTTTGGCTATTGCGTGATCAGCGTGAGGGTCCCAATGGCACCATTGAGGGGTGGGCTGTTGTGGATTGTTGTGTGTCCAGTCAAGAGGGTCAGCAACATTGGCAGGAGGTATTCGAAACAGAGCTTGACGGTCTGCCTATATTGCGCGTCATTGTCACGCACATGCACCCTGATCATGTAGGACTTGCATCATGGTTGTGCCAACACTGGACTACCTCGGAATTTCGTTGCCAGCTCTGGATGAGTGCAACTGACCACCATTTGGCCTGTTTGTATTCGCAGGGAATGAACGCATTTGGCGGTGAGGATGCTGCCAACTTTTTTGCCTTACACGGTTGGCGCGATTCTGATGACTTAGGCAAAATCAGAGACAGAAAAAGTTATTACCCTAGCATGGTGCCTGAAGTGCCACGTGTTTTTTCTAGAATGATGCACGATCAAGTGATTCGTATTGGTGCACACGATTGGCGGTGTATTGCTGGATTTGGACATGCACCCGAACACATCGCCTTGTATTGTGAAAGTTTGCGGGTGTTGATCAGTGGGGACATGGTCTTACCGCGTATCTCAACAAATGTCAGCGTTTACGAAATCGAGCCTGAAGCAGATCCACTTGATTTATTCTTGTCGTCCATCAAGCAATTTTTAGAACTACCGGAAGAAACATTGACTTTGCCATCACATGGGCAACCGTTTGTTGGTTTGCATGAACGCATTCACCAACTCATGCAACACCACCAAGAGCGATTGGACGACTTGCTAGCGGCCTGCCAAAAGCAAGCGCTCAGCGCTCACGATGCATTGCCCTTGTTATTCAAGAGGCCTTTAGATTTTCATCAAACCACATTTGCCATGGGCGAGTCATTGGCTCACCTTCATTGCCTTTGGGTTCAAGGACTATTACGCCGTTTCAAAGACGAGATAGGTACTTACCGTTTTTTTGCAAAAGAATCAAAAACTGTACTGTCTTAGTGCATGAACTTTGTTTTAACGGATTCAGAACCCCGGTGCCATCGAACATTTCCACCAGCTGACAAATCAACTTTTCTAAATGTTGAAGAGGGGATATCCAGAATCTGGACGCTCGCAGTGATTTATACGCGGTAGGGGGCGTCAAGAATGTTGACGCTACAACTTTAAACGGCTGCTTTATGCAGATTGACATCATTGCGACATAGGTGGTTAACGGAAGCATTCGACTCGTAGCGGTAACTCAGACGGCAGAGTATTGTCCTTAGAAAATGGCCTTGTAAGTGGCCCAAGCTGCAAAGAACCAGATAAGCAAGATGATGATGAGACCCCAAAGACTCATAGGCTTGGTTTTGCCTTGGCGAAACCACTCATCAGCTTGATCTTTACTGTCAGTAAGTACCTGAGTTGGAACCATTCGCAATAGTAACCAGACACCGACAGGAACAATGATCAGATCATCCAAATACCCTAATATTGGAATGAAGTCCGGAATCAGATCGATAGGACTCAAGGCGTATGCTGTGAGAACGGCAGCTAAAGCACGGGCGTGCCACGGCGTTAATGGATGTTTCAGAGCGAACCACAGCGTGATGACGTCACATCTTAACGCCTTTGCCCATGCCCTGAGATTGCTCATTTGGTCTCCTCAAAGAAGCTATTTTAGAGGTGGCTGTGCAGCAATCGTGTCATGAAATTTGAGGGGCAAGCTCAAGTTTCACCGAATTGTAATAACATGTAACGCCTCTGCTGCACTGATACATAACTACCGATAAATGTTTCTTTGGTATGAGTAAAAACTATGTGCGGCAAATACCTTTGTGAGGTTAATGTGGCATCTGATATTGTTAAAAACGATTCCCTGGTGGGCGATGCAGAGCGTCGCAGCTATTCTGCTCCAGCGCTTGAAAAGGGCCTAGATATCTTGGAAATTTTGTGTCGAAGTGAATACCCCTTGACGCAAAAAGAAATTGCCAAAGGTTTGGGGCGTAGCGTCGGCGAGATCTATCGCATGGTGGCCTGTCTGGTGGAGCGGAACTATGTCAGCCAAGTCGACGATAACTCCTACACGATCA
>JACCDP010523775.1_pt1 | contig 24103 bp, 23 predicted proteins | sample 7445841 | NCBI WGS metagenome assembly JACCDP01 (sample SAMN15323441, study PRJNA562643) | freshwater metagenome | isolation source: river surface water | place: USA:Blue River Watershed | collected 2017-08-17
GGTGCTGGTGCTGGTGCTGGAGAAGGTGCTGTATTGACCTTCTTGGGCTTGGGGGCAGGAGGGGGAGGCTTTTCCCATTGGGCTTCCCCCGTCGCGCTGTTGTAGTAATACACTTCGCCGAACGCATCTAGAATTGCAGTCCATCCCTCTGGCAATGCTTCTGGATCATAAGGTTCCTCCTCTTCCCCCACCTTTCTGGCTTTTGTAAGATTGTTGTTTTCTTGAGATCCTCCTCGCTGTCTTCGTCTAGTCTTTCTACCTCGCTTTTTCTGCTTCATACTTTTCTTTCGGTAAGGCATTCTATGAATTGTATAGAAAAAATGAATATGTCGGAAGCAGTTTGTCAAGTAAAAATGATTGATCCAAGTTGGAACCCTTTATTTGAACAGTATGACTTTGACCTTGATGATATTTATCAAGGTGAAGTCTATCCTCCGAAAGAGAAAGTCTTTCGTGTCTTCCAAATGCCTGTACAGCAGATTCGTATTGTTCTGTTAGGTCAAGACCCTTACCATAAAGCTGGTCAAGCGCACGGACTCAGTTTCTCTGTGCCTACAGGCATTGCTATCCCTCCCTCCTTACAAAACATTTATAAAGAACTCAAACGTAGTTTTCCTGATCGCAACTATCAGTTTCTATCCGGTAATCTAGAAGAATGGTTTCGTCGAGAAAAGATCTTTCTCTGTAATGCGTCCCTCACAGTAGAATCTGGAAAAGCAGGAAGCCATATGGATATCTGGAAAGACTTCACGGATGAAGTGATCCAGTTTATTGATAAACATAACCCGCATTGTGTGTTCTTATTGCTAGGAAACTTTGCGAAAAGCAAAGCCTCTCTCATTACGAAAAAAGACAGAATTGTCACAGAAGTTCATCCTAGTCCTCTTGCGGCTTCGCATGGATTTGTTGGTTCAGGTGTCTTTCAGAGGGTAGAGAGAGTCCTTGGAAAACCTGTGAATTGGTCTATTCAACAAGATGACTTGTGTGCCAAACTCAGTCAAATGAAAATAGACACTACAAAGAAAGTCATTTATTTGGACTGTAATCCTGCTGTCTTTGGCCAAAGCAAAATTCCTGTTACACTCGATTATTCTGAACCAAAACCTGTTGAACCCAAAGTGAAACCGAAGCGAACTCGTCTTCAACAAATGTGTGAAGAGCCCCAGACTGTAGCGGAAGAAGCTGTGAAAATCTATGTCGAATACTCCAAAGAGAAAAATCTTCCTGTCAAACTTGAAGATATTAATGATATCCTCACAAGTATGTAGAAAAAATTGAACCTTTTTTCAACCTGAAGACTTTGTAACTAAACTACTAGAATGCTAAGTCAATATTTAAAAGTAATTGATCCTTCCACTCCTTGCGAGAACTTCCCTGAAGGGGAACTCGCAACAAAATTCCCCTTTCCTCTTGATCCTTTCCAGAAGCACGCCATTCAAGCCATTCACGAAGGGCATAATGTTCTGGTGACAGCGAAGACAGGCTCAGGAAAAACAATGGTCGGTGAATACTTGATCCACCATTGTTTGAAGAAAGGACAGCGTGTATTCTATACCACACCCATCAAATCGCTTTCCAATCAGAAATTCCACGATCTCAAACAGATGTTTCCTTCGGTAGGGATTATGACTGGAGATATCAAGTATCGTCCTGATGCGGATGTCCTCATTATGACCACTGAAATTCTACGCAATCTTCTCTATAAAGAAGGCACTGCGACACAGAATCTTGGTCTCACAGGTCAAATCAGTCTTGATAATCTAGGTGGTGTGGTCTTTGATGAAGTCCACTACATCAATGACCGAGAACGAGGGAAAGTCTGGGAAGAAACAATGATTCTTCTCAAACCTGAAATCCAACAAGTTCTCCTTTCTGCGACTATCGATCATCCTGAACTCTTTGCTTCCTGGTTAGCCGATCTCAAACAAAAAGAAGTCTATCTTCTCTCCACGACCTATCGTATTGTGCCTCTTCAACACAGTGTCTTCATTGGTAGTCAACCACAACTCTTGATGGACAACAAAGAAGTCTTCTATGATGAAGCCTACAAGAAATGGTTGGATTGGCGCGCTTCCAAAGGCAAAGAAGCCGAAGCGAAGAAGAAACTTGTCGACAATCGTAAAGCGGGTGGCTACCAAGACCCCTCAGTTAAAGGTACATCTGGTCTCCAGTCCTTCAATCATCAATTGAACGAATGTGTCCGAATTCTAAATGATAAAGAATTAATGCCTGCGCTCTTCTTCGTCTTTAGTCGAGCAGGCTGTGAGCGTTTTGCCAAAGTCATTGAAGGCTCTGTCATCACCAGTTCTGAAGCAGCGGCTATTCAACACATCTGGGACTTCCATCTTCACAAACACAAAGATATTCTTGAACACTTACCTCAAGCCCATCAATTGTTGGAACTCTGTAAACGAGGCATTGCGTTTCACCACTCTGGGTTGTTACCCATGTTGCGTGAAATGGTAGAACTCCTCTTTGGAAAAGGTCTCATCAAATGTCTCTTTGCTACCGAAACCTTTGCGGTAGGTATTAATATGCCTACTAAAACGGTTGTCTTCTTAGATTTGGAAAAGTACAGTGACGAATGTCAAGGTCTCCGTCCTTTGCGAACGGATGAATATATCCAAATGGCTGGTCGAGCAGGAAGAAGGGGCAAAGATACAGTCGGTTACGTCTTCTATCTTCCCCAACGTGATCCTATATCCTTGAGTGAAATGAAGCAAATGATGACGGGTAAGAAATCTTCGATTTCCAGCCAAATGGACTTTGGCTACGATTTCATCCTCAAAACGGTTCAATCTAAGAATCTGAACTGGGTTACCCTGATGGATAAATCCTATTGGGCCCAACAACGAGCGGTAGAAAAGAAAGCTTGCGAAGCCAAACTTCTCTCCCTTCATAATCGCATTGTCAACTGTGGTTTGAACGAAGGGGACTTGGAAACCTGTAGGGTACGGGATGAAGCCGAACATTGGTTCCAAACCAGTAAAAATGCGGGTAGAAAAGAAGCCCAGAAAGTCTTGGATAAACTCAAAAACAAACAGTTTGGTCCGCACTGGGAAAAACTGTGGAAAACCTGGCTAGAACGCAAAGAGAATCTGAAAAAAGAAGCTGAAGAAAAAGCCTATTTGGATGAACTCTGTCAACCGATGGAGAACCTTCTTGAACCCCGCTTTCAACTGTTACGAAACTGGGGATTTCTCGATGAGTCCAATGCTCCAACGACTCTCGGTCTCTACGCTACAGAAATAAATGAAGGACAACAGATTCTGATGGCCAAAGCCTACGCAGAAAATCTCTGTGATTTAATGACTCCTGAAGGATTTGTAGCCTTTCTCTCCGCCTTCCTCAATGAAGGAAAAGACAGTGATGACAGTCCTACATTGGATGATCTTGAGATTCCTGAAGATATTATCGATGCGCTCTATACTGTGGATGATTGGGCTAGCAAGTTTCAAGCGGAAGAAGATAAAGTGTTAGGACCCCAACGCAATGAATTCTGGTCGTTGAAGACAACGTGGATTGAACCCTTGTATCGCTGGGTCAGTGAAGATGTCTCTGCTGCTACGCTTTGTCAAGAATATGGTATCTATGAAGGGAACTTGATGCGAAGTATCTTGAAAGTGGCGAATATGGTCGATGAATGGACCAATCTAGCCACCTATACACAGAACATTGGAATGCTTCGTCTTCTTGATGGTCTTCGTGAAAAACTTGTCCGTGATGTCGCCAAACCTGATAGTCTCTACCTAAAACTTTAGGACGAAAAGATAGTAATGGAACAACAAGAATGTTGGCGATGTCATATGCCGATTACGGAGGAACAAGCTCGAACAGAACTTCCTTGCCACCATTTTTTACATACAAACTGTTTTGTAGAAGTTATTCATCATGGTTTACTCGCGAACTGTGTCTTGTGTAATCAGATTTTTAATCCTCATCAATATATGGAGGATAATTATCAAATAGACAATCATCAGCAGACAGAACGTCAACGCATTTGTCAACTCTATGATACAAATCCACGCTTCAAAGAAATGGCCAAGAAATTGGTCAAACAAAAAGCACTCTGTAGTAAATCAAGGATAGGTGTCCAAAAACTTATCAAACAGAAAAAAGGAGAAGTTCGTGAACAACTTCTTTTAATAAAAGCACAACTCGAAGGTATTACCTCTCTTAAGAAAAACGAAGTACAGACTAGCCAACAGTACAAGGACTATATGAAAGCAAAACGTTCCTATGCTACAGTTGAAAATAAACTCCAGCGAGAGCATAATTGTTCCGCCAAACTGTTAGCCAGAGCACTACGTGAAAAACCAGGCTTCAAACGCTTTAATCCTCGCCATCGTTACTTTCATTATTCTTACTATTTATTTCATCGCCCTTGGCGTTATCGTGTTCCTGTCTAATTATTCAATCACCAGGTAGGGCTTCACTTTTTTAAAATTCAGTTCGTTTTCGATGCTAATATGAGATGCGTTCTGAAGACTTCCAAACTCCTCGAAATGGATAGTCATTTCTTTGGCTTTTGGATCTTCTTTCACAAGTTTCTGAAGAAACTCCAAAAGTTTGCCAACTGTAAGCAAACCCCTATCACTAGAATTGCTAGATGATGTACTCTCTGTATCAGACATTAATTACTCCATTTGTAAAAAATCCAATTGAACTCAATTTTTTAGATTAAAGACAATTCTATCTTTCCACGACACTTTACGAATATCCGCATAGAATTCCACATCTACTTCTGTACCAATTGCTAATAGTTCAGTCTTGGTTTTCACAATCCGTTTCCAGCTAGGAATATAAAGTTTCGTTTTTGTATCCGTCGATTCAACAACGATGCCTTTTAGTACCCCTGTAGTTTGTTTGAGAATTGTATTGAGGAAGAACAGATCTCTATCGAAACGCTTGAGTTGTTTTTGCTGTTGGTTCAAACGTAGTTCTAGTTGGTCGGGTAAAGTAGGAGCCGATTGTTCTTTAAGAAATGCTTTGAGAACACGTTGATTCACAAGATCCGCATACCGACGAAGAGGAGAGGAAAGATGGGTATAGGGTTGATTGCCCAGAGTCGCGTGGACTTTGTCTAGATCTGTTGCTTCATATTTTGCCGATTCAAACGCAAAGACACGAAGATCATGATGAATGCTCTCCATCGCTTCTAACTTTGCTTTATCAGCCGGCTTGTGTGTTCGAAGAAGACCACCTTTCATTTGAAGAAGAATCTTGGCTCCTTCCAAATTATACAGCAACATCAACTGTTCAATCCATTCGTGCGAATCATTGGTCTCTTCTTTTTTCAGATAGGAAGCAATCTGTTTGAGAATATCCACAGGAAAGTCAGCTTTATAGATGGAATCATAGGTATAGGACTGTTGATTGGTAATCACGACTTCTTCAAAACCTTGGGTAACAAGGGTTGAGCCATCCCAGAAACAGCGTAGCGCAATGCCTTGGCGTTTTTGATTCGGAGTAAGGGACAATCCATATTCCGAAACCTCTTTTGGAAGCATCGGTAGAACAGCTTGCCCTTGGATATAGACGGTTTGGAGACGTGAGTGAGCAAGAATATCAGCGGGTGAATTTTCTTCAATCGCATTGGCTACATCCGCAATGGTAATCAGAACTTCCCATCCATTCTCTCTAGGAATAAGAGTCAGAATATCATCAATATCTTGACACCCTTCAGGATCAATATTGATGGTTTTTCCTTCTGTAATCTCACGCCCTGTAAACTCTACAGAAAGCACATCTGCTGTTAATTTAGCGAGTTCAGGTTTGGCGTAGAGCCAGAGAAGAGCTTCTTGTTCCGCTTGGAGTTCACCGACAGGTCCAAGTAGCCGAATCAAGTTACCACGAGGAATGGTTTCGGTCCATGAATCAAAGCGAACAAGAGCAAGCTGATTACGTGATGTATCTCGTTCGGAACAGCCTACGCGCATAGGAGGATAGGCAGGGTTCAAAGGATGAAAGAGATAGATGGGAACATTTCGCGATGTATGTCCATAAAGGTATTTGGAATGAAGTTCTAGAACACCCACGAGAGTCCGATGTTCCCCTCGTTTCTGAAGAAGGCACTTCGTGCCAGTCCATTCGACTGTATCTCCTGGTAAGCAACGATTCGCTTGATGATAGTCATCAAAGGAAATGTTGTCAAGTTGAAAATGTTTATAATCTTTTGTTTCAAGAATCATTATGCTAACCTTTATAGAAAAAAATCGTTCACTTTTTTTTATACATCGGGTACTAATACGCGTTCTTCGTATAAAAAGTTGAGACCAAAACTCATCTTATCCTCTGGAATGGGAATTGGTGAAGAAGGAGAAAGAGAGAGCATTGCTGGACCTCCTTTATCGATATCTTGAATGATAAGGACCATGGGTGTTGGATCCTTCTGTTTCTTCGCGGGTCCAAACATTAAGTATTCATCTACACCCACATCCGTAACTTTAATCTGTATAATCGGTCTACGTGTAAGTAAGACTAATTTTCTCATTGCTTCTTCTGTCAACTCATAGGGATATTCATCCAAGTCTAAATCAGAAGGGAAGACACCCAATGCGACAAGGAAAGGAAGGATAGACACAGGTGTACCTTCTTCTATTGTAGGATAGTACAAGTAATAGTTGGTATCTTTTACATCCAAGAATTCCCTTAGAGCTTCAGGAAGTTCACCAAGAATAGCTTGATTTTCGGAAGGAGGAGCTAGTACAGGTTCCTCTACACTCGACATTTCTTCAAAAAACTTCTTACGTTCATCGGCAGAGGACAACCAGTCTTTGCGCATCAGATCGTACCACGCTAAACTGGATTCAGGTATAATATACTGAGTCTCATCAATAAGAACAGCTTGTTTGAGTGTGACTAGAGGACTGACCTGTTTCTCTAAGAGTTGTCGACGTCGTTCAGGAAAACGCAAGAGTTCTTCCAAGAGACGGCGCATCAACATCAGAGGAACATTCACAAACAACTCATTTTCATCCTTAGGCACGTGAAGTTTACACGTATTCTCATCTTCTTTCCATATACACATACCTGAACAAGTTTTTGTTGTTGTAGATAAACGACAGTCCACACGTAAAAGAGATTTTTGCTCATCGGTAAATTCATCACTCGTATCCATCCACTTGAGAATATCAGGGCCTAGAACAATTTCTAAGCGTTTACGTTTTTCAAAGAGGGGAAGAACAGTGGAGAAGATGACCTCTTCTACCTTCTTTCGAAGATCTCCTGAGACTTCTTCACTAGAGAACCAATTAGAGAAGGTTAAACGCAAATATTCAAAGGCTTCATTCATCTTTCGTTCAGTGGATTTCAAGGGTAGCTCAGAGTCATTCTTGCCAAAAATAATATCACGATTCATCGCCCATTCCATATCTTTCACCTTTTTAATTTCACCATAAGGATACTGTTCAACAATTCGCTTGGATGCTTCATCCGCATCATCTTTGAGAGGTGTACAAGGAATATAAATACCATTCTTCAATTGAACCGCTACAATTTTATTGGTAGCCATCTCTTTGACAGCACGTTGAATAGTATATCCAGGGTAGTAGCTGAAAAAAGGATCCATACTTTCTTGGTAAAAGCGAATGACCTGGTCAATGGAAGCGCTTTTGTAATCGGTCCAATCAAAATGGATATTAGCTGGAGTAATAATGGTTCCATCATCGATGACAGGCACAGCCACAAGTCTGGATTTCCCTGCTTCATAACGGAAAGTCAAGGCTACAATATGATTATACGCATCACGAATCACACCTTCAGGACTTTGACTAATCGTTTCAATGGCTCTACCCAAAGGAATCAGTGCGTAAGGATCCACGGCTGTTCGACTGGTCCAGGCTGCGCGTCCAGGTCCTGAACATTTTTGAGTAAATTCAGCCACACGTTTTTTCACAATATCAGGCCAGAAGTCTATAAGAGCACGCTGGAAAGAGAGTGTGGGTTCGTGGGTTTCACCAAACTGTTTGGAGGCCTGTTTATTTTCACTGAAGAAGATGGGTTCCCACGCTCCAGTATAATGATGGAGTAAGAAACCAATATCTGCATCCGCAAAGGTTTCGGTATCAAGACCATAAGGTGGACATCTTACTTCAAGACGTTCAATATCTCCATCTTTGACAATATCAACTACAATAAACGCAATCCCTCTTTCGGACAAAAATCCTGGTAACGCTAACATCTGCGCAAACTGTCTGTACTCCTTAAATGTCTTTCTGGATTCCAAAAACTCGATAAATCGGTTGTAACTCTTGTATAAACGGAGAAGAGCATCTTTATTGGCATCCGTGATTTCAACTTGTAGCTTGGCTTCTTTTTCAACCCATACATTTAACTCCTGTGAAGTAATATCCTCATCGGATGCTTTGTAAAATTCTAAAAGTAAGTTACCATAATTCAAGAATAAGAAGTTGCGTGGATCAATACGATCTTTGATTTTTCTACGTACATCATTGGCAGAATTGACTAAGAGGAAAGGAGCGATAGCAGAAAAGAAACTGTCAGGTTTTCCACGCGCAGAATTATCCACCGCCACACGTAAAAAGCCTTTTGAATTGGGTTTCAACTCCTGTTTCTGGGAAGGTTTATGAACAATCGCAATAGAATCCTGTTGAAAGTAAGAATCTAAGATAGGTAACAAAAGACCAATTTGAGGAGCTCCATCCGCTGCGATTTCAAGCGGAAATTTGTTTCGCTCCACGATATATTTCAAGTGAGCTTTGGATAATGTGAAGGAATAGGAAACAGCTACTTCAGGAGCTTTCACTGGAACTTTCACCGGTGCTACAACTTGTTGTTCCTCCTCTCTGACAGGTTCTATATATTGAAGACGTTCAAATTGTTTATCTGTCACTCTGTATTTAGGCATAGTGGTAAAACAACAAGGTTGGAACCAGCCTTGAGGGTGAACCGTGTGTTTTAAGAGCCCAATATATTTACTCTTGTCATCTTTTCTCTTGTAGACCCATTCATTCTCTCCTGGCTTTCCTTTGTCTTGTATGACTTTCGCCCCACAGAAAGGACACGAGTTGGGTTCTTTTAGAATTTCTTGTTTTGTGGCTGCATCAAAACGTGGAGGACGATAATGTGTTCCTAGGAAGTCCTTTTCTAGCACCATAATATAGTCTTTCGCACAAAAGTATTTACAACAGATATAGTAATTAAGTTTCAATGTGCTAGAACCATATTTCAAGACAGGCACAACTTCTCCTTTGGCTACAGGAGTTTCACCTTGACGAAGAGGAAATTCCAAGAAGGTAATATCATCATTTCTATAAATATCCAACATTGATTGATATTGAAGTTCATTTAAAATAATAGGTTGACGATCCGCTACCGCTTGACATTTTGTACTGTAAGGCTGTGTATCTTTACCCTCGCCCACTTTAATTTTTGGAAACAGTTCCTGATCTTCATCGTACATCTTTTTGGTGAAATATTCACGGAAAGATTTGGGTTTGGCCGTGTTTTCGAGTGGTTTGGGTTTCGCTAGGACAGGTTTGGGCAACTCTACAGGTTTGGCTACCACGACCTCCTCCTCTTCCTCAAATTCTTCTCCAAACAGACCTAAATTGGCCACTCTACCTTTGGCCATATTCACTTGATCCTCAAAACCCTGGTCGTCAACATCCTCTGCTTGATACTCCTCTTGTTCGTCTTTCTCTGAAACAGTGTCCTGTAACTCTACTCCTTCATTTAAGAGATCGGCAAAATCTTCATCACGTGCGCTCAAAAGAAGAGAAAGAGCTGTTAAAATGCGACGTAAATGGAGTGTAGAGGTTACTCGGTATAAATGAAAATAGTAGGAGGACTGTTGTGCGAAGACAGCAATATCAATACCTCTGTTGTATTGTAATATAAAGTCTTTGGTTTCTGCGACGTTCAATGTAATCTTCCCCTTTTCCTCTGTCCATTTTTCAAAAATCTTCTGCGCATCCGCATAACGCAACTTGAATTCATACATCAAGGCCTGAATCATTTCCACAATAAAAGAGCGATCATCAAGAGAGCCTTGTTTGCGACCACTGTATTGTGTTAAAAAGGTAAAGATCTTGTCTTCTGCTGTAAATTTGCTGACAGCACGATAACGTAACATTACCATTACTTGTTCATTGGGAAGAGGCGGAATTTCTTGAAAGAGACCACTAAAGAGAGCAAGTCGCTGTAGAAATTTCTTTTTGGGAACCTGTAATAATCCTATACTGGGTAAGTTACAAACGACTGCCGCTTCACCAAACTCTACATCACCTTTTTCCAAATAGGTCCCTTTTACTGTCGATTGTAAATAGACATCAAAGTTTTGGATATCCGCCATCATCAATTTCTTGAGCGTTTTGGGAGGTTGAAGAATGAAGTCAGCTGAGCGATCATCAAAAATACGGAGTGTCGAGAATAGAGCCTGTTCATCTCCTACCTTATCACGAAGCATCACTTTACCAAAGAGGAAATCATTCTTCGACAGGGGCTTTTGTTCAGCCCACTGTTTGATTAATCCAGGATCAAAACTTGGAATGCGAAGAGGACTTTCTACAAAGAGTTTGGTGATAGGAATTCCTTGGTAAGGAAGAAGACGAAGAAAAGGAAATTGATATGTGACAGGCATTTGATAAAACAAGGTGGCAATATCGGGTGTAACCGTTTCAGGTTTCTTCCAAACTAAACGCAAAAACTTTACAGAGGTCATTTTTACAGGTTCAAGTGGAACATAATTTGTTTCAATTAAGTTGTTCAAATCATTCATCACAGTAATAAGTGATTCTAGATAGTTGACTTTTGACTCTACAAATTTGACTTCTTGTTCTTCGTTGATTTCTCTTTCATAGTTTTGTGTAATTTCAGGAAAGTAAGGATAAATGCGACCATTCCATTCACGGTTGCTTGTGATATCGGAATTTGCTACATTCAATACATCAGATAATAAAAACAAGTGAAGTACAGGCTGTATTCCTTTTGGAAAGAGTTCTGGAAACAGTTCTTCTATTGTAGAATTGGAACGATCCGAAATTTTCAAAATGCGACGATTTCCATTTTCATCCACAAACCGTTTATCCACCGAAGCATCTTTAATATTTTGAAAAGGATTTAATAATTGATACGTAGATAAAATTCTACCTTTCTTATCGACATTGATAAACGCAAAATCAAGAGGGGTATAGAATTCAGTCTGTTGTTCAGATGGTTCCGCTGAAGCAGGAATTAACAGGGATTGAAGAGAGGGGTGATACTCTTCAGCTTTACCCATTTTGTAATAAATATAGGTCTTGATATCTTGAATAGTCATAAATGGAAACATTTCATCGAGATCCATAACTTCAGGCTCATCCGTTTGAGAGTGATGAATATAGACAATAGGAGTGTTCGTTTCCATAGGGTATTTGAAGTTGGGTAAAAAGCTGGGAGTGAAAAAGTTTTCTAAAACCGAGGAAAGTGGGGCCTCCTCCATCTATCTCCACTTCTGAAAATCAATCTAAGACAATTTGTCCGACAGTCATATCAGCTCCATCTTGTTTAGGATTATAGCGAGGAGCATCGGTAATCTTTGTTCCACAATAGCGAACAGGGTGTGCTTTAAAATCAGTATATTGATAAGTGCCTGTTTTTTCAGCTTCTTTCAAGAGCCAGCCGAAGTTGTTCCAAAACTCAGGTTCATGACCAACCGAGTCTGTTGTGACGTGAGCCATTTCGTGAAGTGCTACAAAAACCATAATATTCTCATTGACTAAACTTTCATCAGCACCTTGTCTCTGTCGTAAACATAAATGGACCTTTTCACCTTTATTGACACTGTAACTGGTGTGCTCAGCATCGGGTGTAGATTCCAAGAGGCGCTCAGGAGAGGCTTTGAAGCGTTGCTGAAGTCTCTTGACTTGAGGTTTGTCGGGATAGGAGGATTCAAGAGTAGCAATAAAATTCTTCAATTTAAGACGGACATTGGCTAGAAGGTCGGCGGCCTGTTGTTTATCACGCATATCCCGAACACTGTAAAGTTGTCCATCCACAGTGCTTTTTACCTGTACAATGGGATACTGACTGGATCCTACACCTAAGGAATTTTGTAACTGTTTAAAGACTTCATTCGCCTGTGCTAACATTCTTTCTATTGTGGTAGTAGAGATGGTGAACAGTTTTATTTTACCTGAAAAAGGATATAAGCAACATATTCAAGAACGTATTCGCAGTCTATTCTTGTTCAATGAAGTTCGCATTATGGAACTCTTGGAAACTATTCAGTTTGGAATTGGCTACCTTGTTGTTGGATTCATAGCAGGCACAGTTCTAGATTATACATTCCCTTCCTATAAAGAAGACATCGAGACGAAAACACTCTTCTTTGAAGTATTGTTACAGGGTATTTTATTGGCCATTTCTGTCTTCTATGTTCGCAAAATTGTGAAAATTATGCCATTCTTCTTTGTCTTGAATGCTGATATCAATGGTGATGGAAAAGTGGACAAATATCACCCTTATATGGCTACAGAATACAGCGGAGAAGTAATGATTGCTCTTGTTGTGATTGGAGCTCAGTTCAATTTAATCAAGAAGATTGACTTGTTGTCACGACGTTTGTATAGATGGATGTTCAACGAAGAGAAGATCATTCAACACAGTTTAGGATTGTAAAATTCAATATAGAGTTTTGAAAACTCGTAGTTGAATTTATAAAAATGCTAGGGCATTTAGTTGATTTCCAAAGTACGACGGTTGACATCAGGTTCGATAGTAGTCTGATTAAAGACGGAAACAGGGACCTGAGGGTTAGGAGGTTCAGAACGTAATTGATAGTTGGCATTACGTAAGCTCTGGCCAACAGTGTTGACACCAATTAAAGCACCAGCTGATAAGAAGTTCTTACCCTTCAAGGAGCCAGTACCCATAGGATTTTGTTGAGCCCAAACGGAGTTAGGATCCTTAGGAAGGAGTTCACTAGGAGTTAATTGATCACGAGGATAGCAACCAGCAGGGGCTTCAGCATTGCCAAATTGAGAAGGACCTTCGAAGTCAGATAAGTCAGCATAACCTTCAGCCTTTGCCGTAGCTTGGTCAGGAGTGAGGGCAGCGTTAGGATTTTGCTTTTCCTTTTCTTCTTGTGTCTTACCATCAACATTCATACTAGCTTCATTCATCTTGTAATTGGAGGCTTCACTCAATGTAGGAGCATCAACAGCATCCGTAAAGCCCTCGCTCATACCGAGGAGACGACGAGTATAGGAAGGATTCAAAAGATATGCTCCTCCGAGTATCACAACAGCTACTAATGCAACCATCAAAACTGTGCGGGTATCTACCGAGACAGATGCCATGTTCTTTTCTGAATAGTAATAGGCTATAATTTTCACGGATAGGAATACTTTCCCATGGGTTCGTCGGAATCCGTCTCCGAGGATTCCAAAGAACTTTCCTCGGATTCTGTGGCGGCTTCCCCATAGCGCTCGTAGTATTTTTGCTCCATACGCTTCGCTTTGAGTCTGGCTAATTCCACCTTTAATCGAGCTTCGCGAATACGACGTCGGACTTCCCGTTTTTCAGGAGTTTCGTCCCCAAAGTTCAAAGGAGGTAAGTCGGAAAGTGGAAGATCCCCCACAGGAATCAAGGAATCCATGGTGTTTTGAATGTGGATCGTCCGGAGATTGGGTTGGAGTTCCGGAGGTGTCGGAGTTTGTGGGCGAAAGAAATCAGAAGGAATCTTCACTTCAGAACTTACCCATTTTGTAACGGACCAGTAAAGAGCAAATTCATTACTCTTCATTTTTAAAGTGACAGGAGACCACACAGCTTTGTAAAAACCTTCCTCTGTTGGAAATGTGACTCTTTGAGCAATATGATGTGTGAGGTACTTCTTGATCTTTTCAATCTGAAGAGGTGTTACGAATAATTGTTTGGTTTTCTCCAAAAATCCTGTTAAGACTGATTCAATCAATGAGGTTTGTCGACTGAGATCCGGAAGGGTGTCACTGGTATCTCGTGGAGTAGGACTTCCTTCAAAAGTAGGAGCTTGTGTAAAGGTAAACACATAGGCGCTTTCTTGTGAAACCCAAGTGGGATTACTGACTTCAACTGTATTCGTCATTGTCTGCGGTAATAAAGTTCAAATTGTTTAAGCAGGAGTTATAGAATGAATTCGCATCAGCCGGGAAAAGCGTCTTGGATGGAGCAATTAATGGAAAAAAGCATACATATGTTGAACCGTGACGACACACGCAAAAAACTCCAGTTGTATTTAATTGATCCTTTATTAAATCATATTATGGAACGTGTGTTTCCTTACATTGTGTTGACGTGTGCGTTATTTACACTTCTCTTGATTGTAGCCATGTTGACCTTCGGTATGTTGATTGTTCAAACACGAAGTAGTATTTGGCCTCTTGCAACCGTAGCTACGACTGCGGTAAGTGTATAAAAATCCTCCAAAACTCTTTAGCAGAAAGGATGAACCAGCCTCCTGCCGTACCAAATACACAGGACTTAGCAAACTTTGTGCGAAATTATGTCCATTACGATAATCTTGCCACAGGTCTCTATCGTCAAACGGTGAATGCTCGAAAAGTGCGCGACGATTTTGAACAGAAGATTTTAACGAATCTACGGACTCATAATATGGAAAATGCCATTATCCAGATTGCGGGTGGTCGTCTAGTCGTTCACGAAGAACGCCATAATCAGCCCATTACCCTTGGGCGAATGGAAGAGTTGTTACACTCGTATTATCTCTCACACAATCTTCCTGATGATACTCAAAATATTATCAAATATATGAAAAAACAGAGAGGATATGAAGTCGTAAAACGATTGAAGAAGCAGGCTGGTCCTGCTCCCCCTCCTTTGCCACCCGTTCCTCCTCCTCAAGGTCCAGCTTCATTTCAGGGTCCAGCAGGTATGCTTCAGGGCTAAAGTCCTATCTACAGTACTTTGTAAGAGAATGCTGACAAAACAGCAAAAACAGTCTATCTGGGAAAAATGGACACGACAAACAATTTACGCTGATCGTGGTGTGTATAATATAGCTCCACGTCATCTTGTAATAAAAGACTTTGTAATGAGAGGTCTAATTCCTTTTGTACGAGCAAAGGGATATGTCTTTCGCGAAAAACCTGCTCTAGTCTACAACAGTTTCTTACGTCTCCTTTTTGCGTATTCATTACGTGAAAAGGTTATCTTTAAAAACAATAATAAAGGCTATAATCGTGAACATTTTGACGAATTTGAACATCGATTCGACACGATGGAGATGGAACCCTTTTGGGAACAATGGGGTTCCATACAGGATTTTGAGGATGGTAGCTACGGAGAAAAGGTCAAGTATGTCTTACCGTATTTCATATGGGCATCCATCCAATTAGAAAACTCTTCAGCATATATTCAACTTGAAAATCTCTTTGATGAATTGAATGAAATAGAAGCCAGTCAGAGACTCAAAGAAACAAAAGCTAAGGATGATCCTTACCTTCAAGATTCTTCTAAAGTGAGTTATGATGATCGGCACTGGCACTAGATTTAGGAAGTAGACCATTTAGAAGTGTTAAATGGTAAAATACCGAGAGAAGAAGCCTCTGTACGGAATTTGGCTACCTTCTTCTGAACTTCAAGGGCTTCAGGTGATAAGGGTGTACCTTTGGCTTGCGCAATCGCATCGTGGTCGGATTGACTAGGTTTAGGACCATAACAGTTCACACCAAACCGGAGTTCAGGATTATCAAAATAGCCACCGTTCAAACCTGTGACACCACATGCCAATCGTTGATCTTCAGGACCTGCCTGTAATTTATCAAAGGAATCCTTTTGAGTTGGATAGACAGCAGTCTGTCCTTTCACCCAACCATAGTTACACCAGTCAGCACCTCTTTCCCAAGCTTGTTTAACCTGATCATATGTGGCTAACTCAGCACCAAGAGCTTTACAAAGGGGTTCAGCATCATAGTAAGTAAATGTGTTTTTACTTACATTGAACACTTCAGAAGCACCTGTGTTCGGAAGAACTTTTTCGACGAGAGGTTTTGTGGCATCTTTTTCCGCTTCGGTTTGATTCTGTGGAGCTACAGAGGGATCCAAAACATCTTGACCGGGTAGCTCAGGAAGACCGAAAGGCTTCTGTTCAAATCCTAAGAATCCACGTATTTGTGTAATCATATAGTCATAGCCTTGTTTAACCTGCGCACTGTAATATGATAAAATAAAGATGAATAAGACTAAAAAGGCCATAAAGATACCTAGAGCAGTCATCCATCCTCCAGGAAGACCGACAGACTCGGCTGCCGTATTCATATTTCTCTGTGTATTTTGGACCATATCATTTACAGTCTTATTTAACATATTCACATTATTTCGCAAAGTGTTAATAGCATTGGCTGCAGGAACTCCTAGAGGCAACAAACTATTAAAATTCTTGGTGATCGGTGTGTTCATCCTGTCTATTCTAGCCTAAGTTGGGAAAGAATAGTTGGCATTTGTCGTTCCATATGGGCTTGAAACGCAGGAATGCTTACATCATAATGGATACCATCTGATGCTTGATTTGGATACGCAATACCAAATCCCCACGCATTGGAATAGCCTGAAATTTGTCCTGTTTGCGCATCATAATCTTTGAGACCAAAGGGATTTCGAGATTCAAATCCAATCGCATAGACAACACCATCCACTTTTCGTGTGGCACGAATGACATTGACAGTGTCCGTGATAGAGACCATCTTCACAGGAAGTTCTTTAGCCAAAATCTTATCTGCGATAGCTGCAGCATCTTGTTTCAAACCGTCATAATCACCATCACGATCAAAATAAAAAGGTTTAGGAGTAGCGTAAAAGTTGGTGACAGTGGCTCCACAGTCTAACAAGTTTTTTACAATCAGTGTGGCACTATGCGCTGTACCAAAGACAAGAATATGATCTCCTTTTTGTACAACTTGTTCTAACTTCTCTTTGTTGAGTGCTGTACAAAGTGAAAAGGATGGATAAGGAAGATCTAAGTGTTTGGGTTCGGATCCTGTGGCTAAAATAAGAATATCGGCTTCCAAAGGTACTTGTTGATTCTTCAATTGAATATACCATTTGGAATCAAACCAGACTTTTGTAGCCACTGTACAATGGAGTTCACACTGTTTCAAATACGACTTTGTGACTTCCTTCATATATTCACAATACTGCCGTAAAAGGCAAGGTTCATCACCAGGAATAGAAGACCATTTTTCGGGGAGTGTTCCTGGGTACGGAACTGCCTGTAGCAATTGGTTCCAAACGGTATTGCTTCGAACACAGCTCCACTTCGCATTCATATCTCCTCCACAAAACTGTGAGTCTACAACAATCACTTGATCGGGAGAAACCCCGTTCCGTTCAAGATTGTGAAGAAAAAGAAGCCCTGCCGAACCTGCTCCAAGAATACATACTTTCTTCATCTCTATCTTTGGTAGAAATTTGAAAAACCTGCCTAAACCAATAAGAGTAGTATGGGTAGGATGGTTAAAGTCATTGAAGAAGTTTCACAAATCCCCACAGAAGGTAAAGTCGTGATTGATTTCTTTGCGACTTGGTGTGGTCCTTGTAAACATATCGCTCCTAAGTTTGAAGAATTATCCAAAGTCTATACCTCGGTCCAATTCTTAAAAGTCGATGTGGATGAATCAGCTGAACTTACGGAACAATTTGATGTTCGTGCTATGCCTACGTTTGTCTTTCTAGTCAATGGTCAAATTGTCCGAAAGATCGAAGGTGCTGATTTACGTGGTATCGGTGAAACTCTTGAACAAATGATGAAATAATCAATTGTTTCGTTAAAAACGAACATATTGATTAGTTATTCATAATACGTTTGATATTTTAATTTTTGTTCCCAGTAATAGCCCCATCGACCGAGGGGTGTGGGTTTTGAGTTTCTAAAGAAACGAGTGAAGAGAGTAAAGATCATAGTCTTAATATGGATAGATTGTTAAGTAAATTCAATTTTTGTTTAGATTTCTTCCTGATTTAAATCTGTCTGATTTAAAATACACTTGTTTTAAATCTGTCTGATTTAAAATACACTTGTTTTAAATCTCACCAGCAGGTTCGGTTCTGTTACCACCACGACCTGCGATATATTGACGTTGTTGAGGAGTGGTACAAACACAACCACCACCACATGAGAAAGAGGCACCACAGCACTCAGGCTTACATTGATTGTTCTTGAAGATAAACAAGGAGTCAGCACCAGGTTCAAATTCAGGACCCATCAACTTTTCGTTCGGAGCCGTATAACGCCAAGAGGAAACACCGTTACCAGGATTCAACTTGACATTGTCAAAAGCACCAATTGCTTGGTAACCCTTGCCAGCACCACCAGCATTTTCTAAGAAATAGTTGGCAAAACCCTCTCTGGTAGGACCCAAAGCACCGGGCTTGTAGTAAAGCATTAAAAGATTGGCTGCAAGTAAGATAAGGAGGCCTGTGATAAGGAAACCGGTTCGCATAGTTCTTCTTTACTGAGGGATTTTTTTAGAAGGGCTTGGGTGAAAGAATAGGTTAAGGGTAGATTCTCCAAGCCCACCTCCGTAAAATCGCGGAGAAATCCGGAATGGTTATCACTTTCAATCCAAAAAGTACCCGATAAAGTGACCAGATGAAATCCGCGCTGTTCAATTCCCTTGCTTACCAAAGGGTGATCCCATTGCTGAGAACGCACCCATGTTCCATCCGAGAGCGCTTTGGTAGAGGATAATTTGGCTTGGCCTTCATAAATTCCTACCACCTTTGTAAATCCTGATTCACTGTAGACAGTATCGCCAATTTGAACCATTGAAATAGGGATTTTTTCACCGGTTTGAAGCAAGACAAGGCATCGAGGACCACAAAGAGGGTCTTCTGTGGGTACTTGACTTTCCTTTGTTTCTAGAATCTTTGTGACGAGATAATTCCAAATACTATCGGCTTCTGGGATATTCAAAGGAAGCTCTTCCCAATCACGGAACTGAAGAACTTTACCATAATTGTCACGAATAGGAATGGTGCGGGTAGATGTCCGGAGACAAACTAAGAAGGAAGGTCGTTGTGAACTAGGAACAGCGGAATCGAGTTCTTTCACATGGATCCACTCTTCCTCACCCTCGGACCAAACCAAATGCGATCCACTCACATGAATACCGTTGACATTATACATTTGTTCTTGGGAAGCTGTTGTTCGGAGCACACCTTCTACAACTTCACCATCTTCCAATGTATCTCCCACAGAGAGTCTATTGATGACTTTTACAGTTCCATCCGACAGTTTTATTTTGGTCAAGGGATCAAAACAGAATACGCTTGCTCCTGCTACACCAATTCCAGCACTGGCCAAGACAGCTACAGTACTTAATATAATAGGCAATGTAGGAAATAAAGCAAAGAAGAGTAAGATAAACATAGCAACAAGAATACCCATAATAATTTTGACCACTTCAATGACAAAGTTTACAAAGTTCTGAATAGAGACTTGTAGACTCATTCCCAGATAGACACTCGATATAGCGATACCCCCTATACGATTCATAGCTGACAGCATTCGTTGGAAGTTCTGAGAAAAAGCCATCCCTGTATGAATAAAACGTTCATACATCGGATCAAACAGTTTCTTGAAGGAGTTCATCATATTGGCTTTGATAGCACGAAAACCATTCATTGTCTCCGTCAATGTCTGCGCTACTTCCAATTGATTCCCCAAGGCTCCAAACAAAGGTGTCAGTAAAATCTTAATGGCTTGTTGAATCGTCTGTCTAACACAAAAATCAAAGTTCTCACTCATAAATTCACTAACAGGTCGTTTATCATCGTCAGGTTGGTATAGAACACTCGTAAAGAGAATATCTAGTTCACAACGTCTGTCTTTCCAACTATTCCGAACCGCTTCAATGTCCACCCCTACCATTAAAAAACTGAGACCCACCGTCAATCCCAGAACAAGTGCTGCCAAAGACCAACTGTTAAAACCAAACCCTAGAGTTAAAAGTAATGTAAATAATACTAATGTCAAAATCACAGATGGTGATTCCATCCTCACTCTGCTAAGATACAGGGACTTCCTGTAATCGCTTTTTCGTAAAACTGTTCGGTGTCCGGACTGTGAACTTCAAAATAATCTCTTACCACAGTTCCTGATGCGAGTTCTATATTCGCGGTAGGACTCACAATAAAACTGTAATACGTCCAACCCAAAGAATCAAATTGAACTGTATAGCGATCTCCAGCACGGAACCACTGTAACAGTTTGGAGTCCCAGAGAAGTAATCCGGGAGTTACCCATTCACCTGTCGGTAACTGGCAGACATAGTTGGACTTCTTTTGTATGATAGCGATGACTTTTCCCATAGACAGTTCTGTTCCAAGACCTACAGAACAGGCGAATATGGATCCACCTGTCTTCAACTTCACATAAGTCGCTGGACCCACTAACGTAGAATACTCATAGTTCTTAGACATTGTAGACTCTCTCGCATTCATTCTCGATTCTACCCACTTCATTGTCTCTTTATCCGCCAATTCCGTTTCATCATAGTCCAAGAATACATAATCGCCAACCGGTATACGATGATCGCTGGTATTAAAACAGATCAAAGGTCTCTGTGTACCTCCAGACCAAGGAGCTATAGGTATCGCATCAGGATGTTCATCAGAACGAATCCATTTTCCTTTGTATTGTATATAGTGATTGGTACTAACACGTATACCTCCTGGTAGAGTAACCATCGGTTGACCATCCGCTAAGAAGGAAAAAGTAGCGGTGACTTTCGATCCATTGGTAAAGATATCACCAGTTTTCACATCTTTCACACATAGTTTGCCTTTATTCAGAATAGACACTTCTGTATCCGGATCAAAACAGAATGTATCCAAGAACTTAAATAAGAAAGTTTCAGAGAAATTTGTTGTAGCCGTAATAGCAGACATACTCATAAAGATTAAAGCAAAGAATGTTCCATAGACACGACCCATCAACATTCGGATACGTTGACTGGTCATCCGAATATTGCTGGAGAGTTGAACAAAGCGATCCGTAAAATTTTGGAAGATGGTATTTACCCCACCCATAAAGGTAGCCATCTCAAGTCGCATATTGTTAGCCACTGACACCAGTGTAGTCAAGGTCCCCAAAAAAGTTCCTAGAATTTGAAAAATGGGTGAAACCGCCCCACCTGCTTCTTGATTAATCATCGATGTTAGACAATAATTGAAGTTCTCCGTTGTGTCATGACCAAAGAAGGAAGCAAAAGGCATTACCATTGGACTACAGCGATACTTGGGCCAGTTTTTGCTGACATCACTTGTATCGGCCAGAACCAATAAAATTACCCAAATTCCTATCATGACAAAAAGAAGTATGATAAATCCTATCATGCTCTCGCTCTACTTGGCATAGCGTTTGATAAACAGCTAGTTTTATCACACACTAAAAGGCCTTTAAGGGACCCATCTCCCTCTTTACCCAATCACGATCAGCCTTGAAGACTTTCGCAATTCCAGGTTCCGTACGTGAAGTGAGTTTAGCAATAGCATCTAATTTACGATAAAGACCAAGAGCACCAAACTCCTTCTCAGCCTTCCGGAGAGCAGTATGACGTTCATCCACAGGTTTTCTATAGATATATCCGTGCTTGCGGAGTTCACCTCTGCGAAGAGGACCAATGGCTTGAGGACCTTTGCCTTCTTTACCACGATCCTTAATACAGGAGGCTTTGACGATAGTAGAGCTTGAAGAAGGATAGGCTCTGTAGGTCTTATTGCCTCTGTGAACAGTAAATCCTTTTTCTCTTATGCCTGTGGTATATTTACGCACATAGGCTTTGCGTAAGATATACCCTTTAGGGCAGACCTTACGTGTATTGATGGATCTGGGACTGACACCAGCACGTTCTAAACGTTCTCTAGGCTTCCGGAGGGTTTTACTCTTAAATTCACGAGAGGTTTCAGCATATCGTGTTGTGGCTTTTACGCAACGAGGAGGTACATAAGTTCCATCTGAGCTTTTGTATCCTGATCGTTTGTGATAGCCAGGAGGACAACCTTTGTTTGAATTGTAAGGAACACTTCTGGAAAAACGATGTGCTTTACGAGTTGTAGACATTCTATTTATTTGGGACAATATTTGTATTGAAGGCATTTCGTTTATCGAAACTGTTGATGAGTCGCAAATTGTAAGTAAATGGGTATTCAACTAAATCACGATATAAATAGTCGTCTAACAACATTGATTCTTCGGATGTTAAACCGGAAAGGGGTCCAATCGCTTGTAGAATATCTCTTAAATTGGGATCCGTTTGTTGTGTTCCTTGACTGTCTAAAAATCCCTTTATCATTTCATAGGCCAACGCTGTGATTTTGAGATATCCATTTAACTTTGTTGTATCTTGATCCTCTTGAACTGTGTTGAGTAATTGTGCCTGTTTCCATTTTGCGATGGAAGCACGCACATTCTGTATAAACATATCAGGGTCTCGTGACATTTTCCTATCTCATCGGTCTAATTTTAGGCAGGAGAAGGGGATGCGGCGTAGAGAAAAAGAAGAACAGCACTCGCTAAAAACAATGATTGTACAACTTCGTGATACTTATCTCTACCTTCCCACTCAACAACACAAGCTTGAAAACCTTCTCTTGCTGGTACAGTTGCGTCGTATTTCATATCTGCAGCACTCTGAGCTTGTTGCTCCTTGGCTTTTCTCATAATGCTGGCGGGTGAGTTAGGGTCTTGAAGGGCTTTAGGGTCTCCGGCATCGGAACTCACAATTCCTACTTCTTGGACGGGGTTCATTCTACTTCTGCGTTTAAAATTGAACTGAACTCTCCAACCCCAGGAGAGAATGGAACAACGTAAGAACACTCGCCAAGCAATGGAAGAAGCTGCCACAAGACCTTTGGACTTTGATCCAAAAACAAGAGCCCAGTATGTTCGTGACTGTGTTGCTCAACTCGAAAAATACAAAGAAGAAGGGTTAACTACTGAACAAATCAAGAGCAAAATGCCAACCTTTGCTCGTGATTATGAAAATCTCTTCAACACCATTTTGGGTTCCAATGATTATAAACAGGATTTGAAAACAATGTTAGCCATGTTGGATCGTATGGCTACTGGCGATTTAACCCATCACCAAGCTTCTGTTATCGTTGGTAAAAAGTTAGCCGATAAGTACATTAAGCTTGATCAATAGGACTTCGGTTTGAGATACGGTACACTGAAGTAGGAACACCATTTCTGTGCTAGCGCATATTGAGGTTTCCAATCATATTTTTCAAAAGGATAACTTTGAAGAGCAATAGTTCGTTCAATATTCTCAATCTGTTGAATATTAAAATCCCGTGTATGATCTTCCAAATACTGTTTTTCTTTTTCGGTAAAAAAGGAAAAAGGGGGAAGCGAACAAAACTGTTTCTCTTGCGCTTGCTGTTCCATTTGTTTCAGCACTTGGATAATTTGTGGAAAAGTTCTGCGAAATCCACGACAGACTAAATAACGTTCCGAGTTACACGGGCGACTCATCGAGGGTTTGTAGAGGACCCAATCTTTAAAACAGAGTGTAATACAACGAAGTAAAAACTGTGTAGACGGTGAAAAGAGATCAAAGAGTTTTAAGACCAAGGTTCCTTCCAGTGTTAACACCTGTAAACCTGTAATGGCTGAGGCGATTAATAAGAGAAACATACTTCGCTCCTGATTTTCATAATCTACACTAAAATCAAATCCACCATCCCCTGTGAACAATAGAGCTTTCGCAGGTTGAAAGAGATCAATAAAAGAGGTTTGGTTTTCCGGTTTGTACAAATCTCCTGTACCGTCTTGTCCATAGTGAATTTTGACTTCAGGATGCTTCTGTAAAAAGGTGTAGGCTCGTCTCCAACCGGGAATATGATTGTTCGTCGGTTTCAACGTCATTGCGAATATCTTTGATACATTTGTACGATAAAAAGAAGCACGATCCAAGAAGGCTTCGATAAAACCACCAGGACCTTCAGCCACATGGGCTGTGCGAACTTTGGGCAAAGTCTTTGGAATTCGGTCAAAGAAATGAGATATATTGAGAATTTCAATCATTTTAAAATAAGAACGACTGAGAGGTCGCAACATCGAGATAGAAGGTGGACAATCTGAACTGTCTTGGGTGTAGAC
>JACCDP010196457.1_pt1 | contig 24093 bp, 17 predicted proteins | sample 7445841 | NCBI WGS metagenome assembly JACCDP01 (sample SAMN15323441, study PRJNA562643) | freshwater metagenome | isolation source: river surface water | place: USA:Blue River Watershed | collected 2017-08-17
AGGCGCTGGTCAACCTCGACAGCACGCGCCAGCGCGCCACCGAGGCGCACCGCGCCGCCGAGGAGTACCGCCGCTACTTCAACGCCACCGAGGCCAACTGGCGCGCCGGCACGGCCAGCCTGCTGAGCCTGGAGGAGGCGCGCCGCTCGGCGCTGTCCGCCGAGATCACCGACCTGACGCTCACGCAGAGCCAGGTCAGCTACTGGATCGCCCTTTACAAGGCGCTTGGCGGCGGCTGGACACCCGGCGCCGCAGTCCCCTCGAACCAGAACGGAGCCCAGCCTTGAACCGGCTCACTCGCATCCCCGCCTTCGGCGCCATTGCCGCTGCCCTGCTCGCCCTCACCGCCTGCAGCAAGCCCACCGACGGCGGGCCCGCCGCTGCCGCCAGCGCGCCCAGCGTGCTGACGGTGGAGGTCACGTCCCCCACGACGCTGGCCTGGCCGCAGACCGTTCAGGCCAACGGCGCGCTGGCGGCCTGGCAGGAGGTCATCGTTGCGCCGGAGACCGGCGGCCTGCGCATTGCCGAACTGGCGGTGGACGTGGGCACGCGCGTTCGCAAGGGCCAGTTGCTGGCCCGCCTGGCCGACGAGAGCCTGCTGAACGACCTGCACAAGCAGCAGGCGCTGGTCGCGCAGGCCCAGGCCACGCTGGACCAGGCCGCCTCGAATGTGCAGCGCGCCAAGGTTGCAGAGAACAGCGGCGGCCTGTCAGCGCAGTCCATCGAGCAATACCGCATCACCGAGGCCACGTCACGCGCCGCGCTGGCCTCGGCCAAGGCCGACCTGGACGCCACGCAGCTCAAGCTGCGCCAGACGCGCATCACCGCGCCGGACGACGGCATCGTGTCCACGCGCACCGGCGTGCTGGGCAATGTCGTGTCGGCCGGCACGGAACTGTTCCGACTCGTGCGGCAGAGCCGCGTGGAGTGGCGCGCCGAGGTCGACGCGCAACAGCTCGCCGTCATCCAGGAAGGGCAGCGCGCCCGCGTCACGCTGCCCACCGGCCAGGCCGTAGACGGCAAGGTGCGCCTGGTCGGCCCGGTGCTGAGCACCGACACCGGCCGCGCCCTGGTCTACGTCTCGCTGCCGACCGACAGCGCCGCCCGTGTGGGCATGTTCGCCTCCGGCACCGTCGAACTGCCGGCGACCCCTGCACTGACGCTGCCGCTGACCGCCCTGGTGTCGCGCGACGGCCGCAACTACGTCTACACGGTGGACGGCGCCGGCAAGGCGCACAGCGTCGTCGTCACGCCCGGCCGGCGCCAGCAGCAGCGTGTGGAGGTGCTGAGCGGCTTGCCGGCGAACGCGCGCGTCGTGGCGGGAGGCGGCGCCTTCCTGTCGGATGGCGCGCAGGTGACGGTGGTCTCTGTGCCGGCCTCGGCACCGACTTCAACGTCAGCGCGTTGATCGGAGCCGCACCATGAACGTCTCCGCCTGGTCGATCCGCAACCCGGTCCCGGCCATCCTGCTGTTCATTCTGCTGACGGTCGTCGGCCTGATCGGCTTCAAGAAGCTGCAGGTGCAGGACTTCCCCGACATGGACCTGCCGACCATCCAGGTGTCGGCCTCGCTGGAAGGCGCCGCACCGGCCCAGCTGGAAACCGAGGTCGCCCGCAAGCTGGAGGACAAGCTCGCCTCGCTGTCCAAGCTCGACCACGTCACGACGACCATCACCGACGGCGCGGTGAGCATGAGCGTCAGCTTCGACATCGACAAGAACTCCGAGGAAGCGCTCAACGAGGTCCGCAACGCCATCGACGGCGCCAAGGCCGACCTGCCCGCCAGCATGGCCTCGCCCACCGTCTCCAAGATCACCAGTGCGGGATCGGCGCTGCTGACCTTCACGATCGAGTCGTCGCAGCTGGACGAGCAGGACCTGTCCTGGTTCGTCGACAACGATGTGGCCAAGGCCCTGCTGGCCGTGAAGGGCGTGGCCTCCGTCGCACGGGTTGGCGGCGTGGACCGCGAGGTGCACGTGGACCTGCAGCCCACGCTGATGGCGGGCCTGGGCGTGACGCCTTCCGACGTGTCGACGCAGCTCAAGGCCATGCAGAAGGACAGCTCCGGCGGCCAGGGCGACCTGGGGGGCCAGCGCCAGTCCGTGCGCACGCTGGCCACCGTGGGCCGCCCGGCCGACATCGCCGCGCTGACGCTGCCGTTGGCCGACGGCCGCAGCGTGCGGCTGGACCAGATCGCGACGATCACCGACGGCCATGCCGAACGCTCCACGATCGCCTTGCGCGACGGCAAGCGCGTCATCGGCTTCCAGGTCACGCGTTCGCGCGGCTTCTCGGACACCGGCGTCGCCGCCGACATCCGCGCGGCCGTGAAGACCTTTGCCGCGGCGCATGCCGCCGTGCACATCGACGAGGCCTCCAACACGGTCGAGCCCATCCAGGAGAACTACCACGGCTCCATGCACCTGCTGCTGGAGGGCGCGGCGCTGGCCGTCATCGTCGTGTGGCTGTTCCTGCGTGACTGGCGCGCCACGCTGGTGTCTGCCGCGGCGCTGCCGCTGTCCATCGTGCCGGCCTTCCTCGTCATGTGGCTGCTGGGCTACTCGCTGAACACGATCACGCTGCTGTCGCTGTCGCTGGTCGTCGGCGTGCTGGTGGACGACGCCATCGTCGAAATCGAGAACATCGAGCGCCACCTGCTGATGGGCAAGAGCCCGTTCCAGGCCGCGATGGAGGCTGCCGACGAGATCGGCATGGCGGTCATCGCCACCACCTTCACGCTGGTGGCCGTGTTCCTGCCGACGGCCTTCATGGGCGGCATCCCGGGCAAGTTCTTCAAGCAGTTCGGCATCACGGCCTCGGTCGCCGTGCTGGCCTCGCTGCTGGTCGCGCGGCTGCTGACGCCGATGATGGCCGCCTACCTGCTCAAGCCCAAGACGGCGCAGGCGCACGACGCTGACAGCGATGGGCCGACGATGACGCGCTACCTCGGCTGGGCGCGTGCGGGCCTGAAGCACCGCAAGACCGCGATGGCGCTGGCGGCACTGTTCATGGTCGTGTCGCTGTCCGTCGCGCCGCTCATCCCGACGGCCTTCATGCCGGCGCAGGACAAGGCGCAAAGCAGCATCAGCATCCGGATGGCCCCCGGCACGACGCTGGCGCAGACCACGGCCACGAGCGCACGCGCCGCCGAACTGTTGAAAACGCTGCCCGAGGTGGAGCGCGTGTTCGTGTCGGCCGGCACCGCCTCGACCGGCGGCGGCATGGGCGCCTCGTCGTCTGCCGACCTCACCAGCGCCACGCTGACGGTGGACCTGGTGGCGCGCGGCGACCGCGCCCTGAAGCAGTCGCAAGTCGAGGCCCAGATGCGCAGCCTGCTGCGCACGCTGCCCGGCGCGCGCATCTCCGTGGGCGGCGGCAACAGCGGCGAGTCGCTGCAGCTGACACTGGCCAGCGACGACCCCGACGCGCTGACGCTGGCCGCCACGCAGGCCGAGACGCAGTTGCGCACGCTCAAGGGCATCGGCAACGTGACCTCCAGCGCCGCGCTGCAGCGCCCCGAGATCCAGATCCGGCCCGACACCGTCAAGGCCGCCGCGCTGGGTGTCACCTCCGAGGCGCTGGCCAACGCGGTGCGCTTCGCGACCTATGGCGACTACGCCACCTCGCTGCCCAAGCTCAACCTGCCGCAGCGCCAGATCGCCATCCGCGTGCGGCTGGACGACGCCGTGCGGCAAGACCTGGCCGCCATCGGCCAACTCCGCGTCGCAGGCGCCAACGGCACCGTCAGCCTGGCCTCCGTGGCCGATATCTCGCTGGGCAGCGGCCCGTCACAGATCGATCGCATCGACCGCTCGCGCAACGTCACGCTGACGGTGGAGCTGAACGGACGGACCATCGGCGAGGTGCAGAAGGAAGCGCTGGCGCTGCCGGCGCTGCGCTCGCTGCCGAGTGGCGTGCGCTTCATCGACCAGGGCGAGCTGCAGCGCATGGGCGAGCTGTTCTCCAGCTTCGGCGTCGCCATGGCCATCGGCGTGTTCTGCATCTACGCGGTGCTGGTGCTGCTGTTCCACGACTTCCTGCAGCCCGCCACCATCCTGTGCGCGCTGCCGCTGGCCATGGGGGGCGCGCTGCTGGCGTTGTGGATGACCGGCCAGTCCTTCTCGATGCCCGTCGTCATCGGCGTGCTGATGCTGATGGGCATCGTGACGAAGAACTCCATCCTGCTGGTGGAGTACGCCATCGTGGCGCGCCGCACGGGCGGCATGTCACGCATGGAGGCCATCGTCGACGCCTGCCACAAGCGGGCCCGGCCCATCGTCATGACGACCATCGCCATGGGCGCCGGCATGTTGCCCAACGCGCTGGGCCTGGGCGCCGAACCCAGCTTCCGCCAGCCCATGGCCATCGTCGTCATCGGCGGGCTGTTGACCTCCACCGCGCTGAGCCTGCTGGTGGTGCCCGTGGTGTTCACCTACGTCGACGACCTGCTCGTGTGGCTGCGTCGCCACCTGCTGCCACGCAGCGCCGCTGAGGTCGCCTGATCAGCACGCGCCGGGCGCCGGTGACGGCACCGGCGCGGCCGCTGGCAGCCTCACGCCGCGTTCAGCATCTGGCTGAAGAACTTCTCGCCGGACACGCGCGGCCGGTAGGCCGACACGGCCTTGGCGATGGCGGCGATGTGGTCGGGCGTGGTGCCGCAGCAGCCGCCCGCGATGTTCAGGAAGCCGGCCTGCGCGAACTCACCCACCAGACGCGCCGTGACGTCGGGGGTCTCGTCGAAGCCGGTGTCGCTCATCGGATTGGGCAGGCCGGCATTGGGGTAGCAGCTGACGGCCACGTCGCCCGCCACCTTGGCCAGTTCCTCGATGTAGGGCCGCATCAGCGTGGCACCCAGCGCGCAGTTCAGCCCGATGGCGATGGGCCGCGCGTGCCGCACCGAATGCCAGAAGGCCGTCACCGTCTGGCCCGACAGGATGCGGCCGGAGGCATCCGTCACGGTGCCGGAGATGATGACCGGCAGGCGCTCGCCGGTGGCTTCCATCAGCTCGTCGAGCGCGAAGATGGCAGCCTTGGCGTTGAGCGTGTCGAAGATGGTCTCGACGAGGAAGACGTCGGCGCCGCCGTCCAGCAGCCCCTGGGCCTGCTCGTAGTAGGCCGCGCGCAGCGTGTCGAAGTCGATGTTGCGGGCGCCGGGGTCGTTGACGTCCGGGCTGATGGACGCCGTGCGCGGCGTGGGGCCCAGTGCGCCGGCGACAAACCGCGGCTTGTCCGGCGTGGCGTACTTGTCGCAGGCGGCGCGGGCGATCTGCGCGGCGACGAGGTTCATCTCGTAGGCCAACTCCGGCAGGTCGTAGTCTTCCTGCGCGACGGACGTGGCGCCGAAGGTGTTGGTCTCGATGAGATCGGCCCCCGCCGCCAGGTATTGCTCGTGGATCTCGCGGATGACGTCGGGCCGCGTGAACAGCAGCAGCTCGTTGTTGCCCTTCAAGTCCTTGCCGTGGTCCTTGAAGCGCTCGCCGCGGTAGTCGGCCTCGCCGAGCTTGTAGCGCTGGATCATGGTGCCCATCGCGCCGTCGAGCACGGCGATGCGTTGCTGCAGCAGGGCGGGCAGGGCCTGGGCGCGGGTGTAGGCGATGGGCTTCATGCGGCGATTTTCGCAGCCTCGGCGATGGCCTGGCCGAGCTGGGCACAAGAGGCCTGGCCGCCCAGGTCGGGCGTGCGCGGCGCGCGCGGGTCCCCCAGCACGGCCTCGATGGCTGCCATGACGGCGTCGTGGGCGGCGCGGTGGCCGAGGAAGTCCAGCATCATCGCGCCGGCCCAGATCTGGCCGATGGGGTTGGCAATGCCCCGGCCCGCGATGTCGGGCGCCGAGCCGTGCACCGGCTCGAACAGGCTGGGCCACTGGCGCGTCGGGTTCAGGTTGGCCGACGGCGCGACCGCGATGGTGCCGGTGCAGGCGGGGCCCAGGTCGGAGAGGATGTCGCCGAACAGGTTGCTGGCCACCACGACGTCGAAGGCCTGCGGCCGCTGCACGAAGTGGGCGCACAGGATGTCGATGTGGAACTTGTCCACCGCCACGCCGGGGAATTCGCGCGCCATGGCTTCGACGCGCTCGTCCCAGTAGGGCATGGTGATCGCGATGCCGTTGCTCTTGGTGGCCGACGTCAGCCTCGCGCGGGGCCGCCGCGCCGCCAGCTCGAAGGCGAAGCGCAGCACGCGGTCCACGCCGACGCGGCTCATCACCGTTTCCTGCAGCACGATCTCGCGCTCGGTGCCGGCGTACATGCGCCCGCCGACGCTGGAGTACTCGCCCTCGGTGTTCTCGCGCACGATCCACATGTCGATGTCGCCCGGCACCAGCGGCCGGCCCTGGCGGTCCACCAGCGGCGATCGCACGCCGGGCAGCAGCCGCGCGGGGCGCAGGTTCACGTACTGGTCGAACTCGCGGCGGAACTTCAGCAGCGAGCCCCACAGCGACACATGGTCCGGCACGATGGCCGGCCAGCCGACCGCGCCGAAGAAGATGGCGTCATGCCCGCCGATCTGCTCCTTCCAGTCGGGCGGCAGCATGTCGCCGTGCTGCTCGTAGTAGCGGCAGTCGGCGAAATGGAATTCGTCGAAGTGCAGCGGCAGGCCGAAGCGGTCGGCCACGACGCGCAGCACGCGCAGGCCCTCGGGCATGACTTCCTGGCCGATGCCGTCCCCGGCGATCACGGCGATCTTCTGCATGGTGTTCAATCCTCGAAAAAAAGCGCCGTGCCGGCACGACGCGTCAGCCTACAACGCGGCGCTGCCGGCGGCCGTGTCGTGGCGCCTGCGAGCAGGGCGGTGCCCGAACCAGACGGCCGTCCTGGGCGGGCGATATAAGTCTGGGTTATGCACGCGAACGCTCGTGTTGCTTCAGCCCTGCAGGCTCTCGCCAACAATGCATGCCGTACGTATTTCGACACCCATCGTCCCTGAAGTGAAGAAGCCTCTCTACCTGGCCCTGCTGGTGCTGCTGGCCCTCACCGGACCGGCCGCCAACGCCCAAGGCAAGCCGCTGATCTACTGTTCGGACGCCAGCCCCGAAGGCTTCGACCCCGGCATGTGGGACAGCGGCAGCACCAACACCGTCAACACCCAGATGTTCGACGGCCTGCTCGGCTTCAAGCGCCCCACCACCGCGCTGACGCCCAAGCTCGCCACCAGCTGGGAGATCTCGGCCGACGCCAAAAGCTTCACCTTCAAGTTGCGCGAGGGCGTGAAATTCCACAGCACGCCCTGGTTCAAGCCGACGCGGGACTTCAACGCCGACGACGTGCTGTTCACCTTCCAGCGCTTCATCGACCCCAATCACCCGTTCAACAAGGCCTTTCCGGTCAACTTTGTCTATCCGCAGAACCTGGGCCTGGCCAAGCTGATCGAGGGCATCGACCGTGTCGATGACCACACGGTGCGCTTCAGGCTGCGGCAGCCCAACGTGACGTTTGTCGCGAATTTTGCCTTCGCCTGGGCCGGCATCCAGTCGGCCGAGTACGGCGCGCAGTTGCTGAAGGCTGGCCAGGCCAGCCAGATCAACGTGCGGCCGGTGGGCGCGGGCCCGTTCATGTTCAAGAGCTACGCCAAGGACGATGTGCTGCGCATGCTCGCCCACCCCGGCTACTGGGGCGGCGTACAGCCGACGACCCGGCTGGTCTTCAGCATCAGCCGGGAGCCCAACGTGCGCGTGCAGAAGATCGCCGTCGGCGAATGCCACGTGACTGCGCCGCTGCGCGATGTCGACCTGGCCACGCTGGCCGGCAACCCCAATGTGCGCATCGAGAAGATCCAGGCCCTGAACATCTCCTACCTGGGCTTCAACCTGAAGAAGCCGCCGACCGACCGGCGCGACGTGCGCGAGGCGCTGGACATCGCCATCGACCGCCCTGCCATCTTCAAGGCCTTGTTCCCGCGCGGCGATGCCATGCAGGCGGTGAGCGCCTTCCCGCCGTCCATTCCGGGCTACAACAAGGCCTTGAAGAACGACTTCGATCCGGCCCGCGCCCGCGCACTGCTGGCCAAGGCCGGCTTCCCCGACGGCTTCGACATCGACCTCTGGGCCCTGCCCGTGCAGCGCCCCACCAACCCCAACGGCCAGCTGATGGCCCAGCTCATCCAGCAGGACTGGGCCCGGATCGGCGTGCGCGCGCACATCAAGACCTATGAATGGGGCGAGTACCTCAAGCGCGCCAACAACGGCGAGCACAACGTCTACATGAGCGGCTGGAGCGGCGAGACCGGTGACGCCGACGACTTCCTGACGCCCAACCTGAGCTGCGCGACCAACAAGACCGGCGTCAAGTTCTGCAACGCGGAGTTCGAGAAGCTCATCGACGAGGCGCGCGCCACGCCCGACCAGGGCCGGCGCAACGCGCTCTACGAGAAGGCGCAGGAGATCTTCAAACGCGAACGGCCCTGGATCACGATGGCGCACTCGACCGTCTACATCCCCATCCGAAAGGACGTGATGGGCTTCAAGATGGCGCCCAACGGCAGCGTCAATTTCGAAGGGGTGTACCGCAAGTGAGGCTGCGCCACATCGAGGTCTTCCACGCCATCATGCAGGCCGGCACCGTCAGCGGCGCGGCGCAGTTGCTGCACATCTCGCAACCCGCCGTCACCAAGGTGCTGCAGCACTGCGAGCTGCAGCTGGGCATGCCGCTGTTCGACCGCGTGCGCGGCAAGCTCTATCCCACGCCCGAGGCGCAGCGCCTGTTCGTCGAGATCGACAAGCTCAACCGCGACCTCGTCGGCATCCGCCGCCTGGCCGCCAACCTGCGCCATGGCGAAAGCGAACAGGTGCGGCTGGTGGCCACGCCCGCGCTGGCCACCGCCATCCTGCCCGCGGCGATGACGCCCTGGTGCAAGGCCTTCCCGAACGCCAGCTGCTCGCTGGCGACGCACCACACGCGCGAGATCGTGTCGGCGCTGCTGCTCGGCGAGGCCGATCTGGCCCTGTCGCTGCAGGACCCGCGCCACCCGGGCATCAAGGCCGAACCCATCGCCAGCGGCGCCATGATGGCGCTGTGCCCGCTGGGCAGCCCCGAGGCGCTGGGTGACGGCCCGCTGGACCTGGCCGACATCCGCACCGAGATCGTCGGCCTGCAGAGCGATGACCCGCTCGCCGGCCTGCTGCACCACGCTGGCGAGGCCCTGGGCCTGCCGCTCAGCAGCCGCGTCACGGTGCAGACCTACCAGCTCGCGCGGGCCCTCGTCGAGGCCGGGGTCGGCATGACGCTGGTGGACCCGTTCACCGCCGCCAGCGCCGACCGGAGCCGCGTGCGCGTGCGGCACCTCACGCCCGCCGTGCCGGTGCAGCTCTACCTGCTCAGTGCCGCGAGCGCGCCGCTGGCGCAGGCCTCGCGCCGGCTCGTCAAGTTCATCACCACCGCCGCACACGAGCACCTCGAGCGGCTGTGACCCAGCCCCTGCCCGCTTCGCGCTCGGCCCGTCACGACTCATCGCCACCAACGGCCCCGCCACCTGACATGATCCGTATCGAAGACATCGCCGGCCATGCCGATTTCCGCCGCCTCGACACGCTGGGCCACGGCATCGCGGTGGACCTGCGCTACGCCACCGCCAACAACTTCGTGGGGCACGCCGTGTACGACGGCTTCGACTGCCACTGGCTGCGCCGCGAAGCCGCCGACGCCCTGGAGCACGCCGCCACCTGGCTGCACGCCCGCCGCCCCGGCTGGCGCCTGCTGGTGCTCGATGCGCTGCGCCCCCAGCGCGTGCAGCAGCGCCTGTGGGACGAGCTGCAAGGCACGCCGCTGACGCTCTACCTCGCCCACCCCGAGCGCGGCTCCATCCACAGCTTTGGCATGGCCGTGGACCTGACCTTGCTGGACCCGCAGGGCCGCGAGGTCGACATGGGCAGCGGCTTCGACGAGATGACGCTGGCCTCCCACCCCGACCATGAGGCCGAACACCTGGCGCTGGGCGCGCTGACGACACAGCACCTCACCGAACGCGGCTGGCTGCGCGCGGCGATGCGCGAGGCCGGCTTCCACGGCATCCCCACCGAATGGTGGCACTTCGACTTCGGCGACCGCGTGGCCGTCAGGCGCGATCTGCCGCGGGTGCTGTGACCAGTGCCGCATTGATGGCCGGCTGACCGCCTCGCTGATCGCTTCTGCGTTTGCAACTTACGCACCCGATGGTGAGCGCTGGCGCATGCCTCGACGCCGATCAGGCAGGGCAGCTGCGGTGGCAAGCTTTGTCCGGTCGCGTGTCAGTCCGCGCGTGCGGAATCCCAAGGGCTCATCGCAACGAGTGTTGGTCAGGCGGTCGCGCCACGCAATGCTGCGGCGAGAGGCAACTTGCCGTCATGCACGGCGACCAAGACGAAGAACAGGTTGTTGACGGCGTGGGCCAGCGAGACGACTGCGATCGCACGTATGGGCTGCCTCTCGCGCGCCAGGTAGGCGCTACAGAACACTACCCCGCCAAGCACCCCGAACAGTCCATACTGCCAACCATAGATGAGGTGGGCTGCGCCGAACAGCAGCGCGGATGTGGCAAGTGCGGCATGGCGGCTTTTCTCGAAGACGCGGTGGATCAACGCGACCGGAACCGCTTGGAAGACCAGCGTCTCCTGCACCGGGCCGACGGTCACCGCCAGCAAGGCAAACGGGATGGGCCCGATTTGTTCCATCGTGCGCTCGAACGCTGGGCTGTAATACGGCGCACCAGTCATCCAGCACGTGATGCGGTAGAGAAGATCCAGCAGCAGGCACACGCCCACGGTGCGGCCAACGAGCAGACCGTCCGCGCTGGCTGAGAAGCTGGGGGAAGTTGCAGATATGGACATCAGGGGGCGGTCTCAAATCCGAAGTGCAACACCTTGCCAGCCGGCAAGGTACGCGAGTGAAGAGAACTGGATACGGCACCCCCACCGAATGGTGGCACTTCGACTTCGGCGACCGGGTGGCCGTCAGGCGCGATCTGCCGCGGGTGCTGTGACCAGTGCCTTCTCCATGAACACGCTCAGCGGGTCGTCGGCGTAAGCCCCGAACGGCCCGCGGCGCGCGAAGCCGCAGGCCGCGTACAGGCCCAGCGCCTCGGGCTGGTAGGGCCCGGTCTCCAGCCGCAACACCCGGCACCCACGCTGCAGCGCCTCGTGCGCCAGACGCTCGATCAGGCGCCGGCCCACGCCTTGCCCCCGCGCGGCCGGGCTGACGTACATGCGCTTGAGCTCGCCCGCCGACGCCTGCAGGACCACCGCGCCACAGCCCACCGCCGCGCCGTGCACGTCACGCGCCACGGCGAACAGCACATGCGGCTGCACCAGCACGCGCAGATCCAGCGCATGGCGGCTCTCGGGCGGGTAGAGGCGGTCCTGATAGGCGTCGAGCGCCTCGATGAGCGCGATGACCTCGGGCTGGTCGGGGGACTCCAGGGCGAGGTTCATCCGGCCAGCCGCTCGAAGCGCAACCTGAGCACGCCGTCCACCTCCAGCGTGCCGGTGAACATGTCGTAAGGCCGCACCCACCAGCCGGTGTCGTTGTAGAGCGGCCGGTAGACCACCTGTGGCTCCAGCGTCTCGCTGTGCCGCGCAACGGCGAGCACCTCGTACTCGCCGCCCTTGTAGTGGCGATAGCGGCCGGGCGCCATGGTGGGCAGTGGGGGCAGGTCGGATTCCGTCATGCCCCGATTTCACCTCAAGCACGGAACGCCCCGTCGATGCTGGGTCGCCGGCACCGACCAGGCCATGTACGGCCACCCGCTCGCGAATCAAGCAACATAGCGGCCCCAGCGCCCCATACCCGCCCGGGCGCCCGGGCATGCACGACATCGACCTGTGACCCCCATGAACACCCCACGCCGACGACTCCTGCAACTCACCGCCGCGGCCGCCAGCCTGCTGGCCGCCTCGCCCACCCCAGCCCAGAACGGCACGCTGCGTGCACGCCGGCTGCGGCCCGGCGACACGCTGGGCCTCGTCAGCCCCGCCAACGCGACCTTCGAGCGCGAGCCGCTGCAGCTGGCGATCGAAGCGCTGCAGGCGCTGGGCTTCAAGGTCAAGCCGGGTGAGCATGTCGCCGCGCGGCGCGGCCCGTTTGCCGGCACCGATGCGCAGCGCGCCGGCGACATCAACGCCATGTTCGCGGACGACAGCGTCGCCGGCATCCTGGCGCTGAAAGGCGGCTCCGGCTGCGGCCGCATCGTCGACAAGCTGGACTACGACCTCATCCGCCGTCGACCGAAGTTCTTCGGCGGCTTCAGCGACCTGACCAGCCTCGTCAACGCCATCCACCGCCAGACCGGCCTGATCACTTTCCACAGCCCGGTCGCCAGCTCCGAGTGGAATGACTATGCCGTGCAGAGCTTCAAGGCGGTGGCGATGAATGCCGAGGCCGCACTGCTGCGCAACCCGGTGCCGTCCGCTGGCGACAGCCTCGTGCAACGCGACGAACGCATCGCCACGCTGCGCGGCGGCCGTGCGCAGGGCCGGCTCGTCGGCGGCAACCTCACCGTGCTGGCCTCGCTGGCCGGCTCGGCCTACTTTCCCGACTGCCGGGGGGCGCTGCTGTTCCTGGAGGACGTCAACGAGTACATCTACGCCCTCGACCGCAGCCTCTGCACGCTGCGGCTGGCCGGCGCCTTCAACGGGCTGGCCGGCGTCGTGCTGGGCCGCTTCACCAAGTGCGACCCCGGCGAAGGCTATGGCAGCCTGACGCTGGACGAAGTGTTCGACGACTACTTCCTGCCGCTGAACGTGCCGGTGTATCGCGGCGCGGCCATCGGCCACATCCGCCGCCAGCTGACCGTGCCGGTCGGCGCCGTCGCCGAGATGGATGCTGACGCCGGCACCCTCCGCCTCCTGGGCGCCGCGGTGTCATAGCCCGACAGCCTCCTAGAATGAAACGGCAACACTGCGACAACGCAGGGGGGCCGTCATGTCCGTTGACCGTTCTGGCTCACGGCTCTTCAGGGAGGTCGTGACCGGGCGCCTGGGTCTGTCGCTGGCCGGCAGCCTGGCCGCCGTGCTCGCGCTGGCAGCTTTCTCGCTGTGGCAGAGCTACCAAAGCGCCATCGCGTCTGCGCAGACGCAGGTGGCCAGCCTGTCCCTGGCGCTGGAGAGTTCGCTGCGAGGCCGCGTCGACGTCATCGACCGCACGCTGGCCCGCGCGGCCGAGCGCCACCGGATCGACACCGCCGCCGGCAACTTCCAGCCGGACGACTTCTCCGCCAAGCTCGGCACGCTCGAGAACCTGGTGCCCGACACCACCGGGCTGCGCGCCAGCAACGCGCAAGGCCAGGTCATCTACGGCACCAGCGTGCCCAAAGGGCAACTGCTGAACGTCGCGTCCCGCGAGTTCTTCATCGCCGCGACGACAGCCCCCGGCATCGTCTTCGGTCTGCCGCTGAAGTCGCGCATCACCGGGGACTGGGTGATGCCGGTGGCCCGCGCACTGCGCCGCGCCGACGGCCGCTTCGACGGCGTGGTCTACCAGAACTTGAACATCGAGGCGATCGCCAACACCTTCCGCTCTATCGCCCTCGGCACCGGCGGCACGGTGGCGCTCTTCGATGAAGAACGGCGCATCTACGTGCGCCACCCGGCAGTGCTCATGCGCCGCGACGAGGAGGTGCTGCGCTTCGAGTCTCCGCAGACGCGCGAGGCGCTCGCGCAGGGGCGCGCCGAGGCCGTCTACACCACGGCCAGCTCGCTCGATGGCGTGCACCGCATCGTCGCGTACCGGCAGCTGCGCGGCTACCCGCTGTTCGTGCTCGTGAGCCTGCCGCTCGACCAGGTGCTGGCGCCGTGGTGGAGCGAGTTCACCTATGTGTGCGCGTTCGTGCTCGTCTTCATCGGCCTGTCGCTGGCCTTACACCTGATGCTGCTGCGCGCCTGGCGGGCGCGCGAGACGGCCATGCAGGCGCTCATCGGCAAGGAGGCGGAGCTGGCCAATTCGGTAGCGGCGCTGGCCGAATCCAAGGCGGCGGCAGACGCGGCCAATCGCGCCAAGACCGACTTCCTGGCCAACATGAGCCATGAGATCCGCACGCCGATGAACGCCATCATCGGGCTGACGCACCTGATGCTGCGCACGGCCACGGAAGACGGCATCCGCGACCGGCTGACCAAGGTCGACGCCGCCGCGCGGCACCTGCTGCGGCTGCTCAACGACATCCTCGACATCTCCAAGGTCGAGGCCGGCAAGCTGGTGCTGGAGGACGTGGAGTTCTCCCGCGACGAGGTGTTCGCCGCCGCGTTCGGCCTTGTCGAAGACACGGCGCGCAGCAAGGGGCTGGAGCTCGTGCTCGACACGGACCACCTGCCCGCGCGGCTGCGCGGCGATCCCCAGCGGCTGGGCCAGGCGCTCATCAACCTGCTGTCCAACGCCGTCAAGTTCACCGAGCGCGGCTGGGTGCGGCTGAAGGCAGAGCTGCAGGACGAAGAGGACGACTGGCTGCTGGCGCGCTTCGAGGTGCGCGACACCGGCCCGGGCATCACCGCCGAACGGCAGGCCGAGCTGTTCCGAGCCTTCGAGCAGGCTGACGCCTCGATCGCGCGGCGCCACGGCGGCAGCGGGCTGGGCCTGGCGCTGACGCGACACCTGGCACGGCTGATGGGCGGCGAGGCGGGCGTGCACAGCGTGCCCGGCGAGGGCAGCACGTTCTGGTTCACCGCACGGCTGGGCCGCGCCGAAACGATGGCGCCCACGCCGACGCCCGCGCTGCAAGGCCTGCGGGCGCTCGTCGTCGACGACCTGCTGGAGTCGCGCGTCGCGCTGACGGAATGCCTCGCCTTGCTGGGCCTGCGGCCCGAGGCGGTCGACAGCGGCACGGCCGCGCTGCAATGCGTGCAGGCCGAAGCCGCCGAGGGCCGCAGCTTCGCCGTCATGTTGCTGGACTGGCGCATGGCGCCGCTGGACGGCGTGCAGACGCTGCGTGCGCTGCGCGAGCAGCCCGCCGCGCAGGCCGTGCCGGCGCTGATGACCACCGCCTATGACGACGAGACGATGTGGCGGCGGGCCGGCGAGGCGCGCTTCGACGCCGTGCTGGTCAAGCCCATCACGCCGTCCGTGCTGCACGATGCGCTGCTACGCGTGCTCAGGCCACGATCCCGCGCCGCGACGGCCGTGCGCACGGACGAAGCGCTGGAGGCCGAACTTCGCCTGCGCCGCGACCACGCCGGGCAGCGCGTGCTGCTCGCCGAGGACAACGCGATCAACCAGGAGGTGGCGCGCGAGCTGCTGCGCGCCGTTGGCCTGCGCGTGGAGGTGGCCAGCCATGGCGGCGAGGCCCTGGCCCTTCTGCAACAAGGCCCGTACGACCTGGTGCTGATGGACGTACAGATGCCCGGCACCGACGGGCTGCAGGCGAGCCGGCAGATCCGCCGGCAACTCGGCAGCGCGCTGCCCATCATCGCGATGACCGCCAACGCCTTCGCCGAGGACCGACGCGCCTGCCTCGCGGCCGGCATGAACGACCACATCGCCAAGCCCGTGGAGCCCGCCGCGCTGTATGCGACGCTGCTGCGCTGGCTGCCCGCGCCCCACGCCATGGCGGCGGGCCCGGGCGAGGCACAGGGCGACGCGAGCGCCGCCGATGACGCGGCCTTCATCGAACGGCTGCGCCGCATGCCGGCGCTGGACGTGGACATGGCATTGCGCAACGTCGCCGGGCGAGTGGCCACGTTGCGCCGCGCTGCGCAGGCCTATGTCGCCCGGTACAGCGCGGGCTGCCCCGATTTGCTGAACGCGTCAGAGATGCAGCGCTGGCGCGAGGTATGCCACGCCCAGCTCGGGGCTGCACCGGCGGTGGGCGCCGCCCAGGTGGCGCAGTTGGCGCAGGCGCTGCATCAGGCCGTCACGGCGCCCGACGCCAAGGCCGCAGCGCTGGCGCCGCAGGCGCAGCAGTTGAACGAGCAGATCCAGACACTGTGCGATCAGCTTCGCCAGGCATTGCAGGACGCCCCCAACGGCGAGCCTTCATCCAACCCGGCCCGCGACGAACCGCCGTCGGCCAGCGCCAATGAGCACCTTTGAACCGCTGGCCGCGTCGGTGAGCGCTGTCGCCGCGACGAATACAGGAACAATCGCTGGCCTCGACCCACCATGCATTGAGCGCGCGCCGCACGCCTCGGCCGGCATCAACGGAAGGCACGCGACTTTTGCTTCCTATGGGCCTCGCATGCCTGCTCAACCGCCGACCCGCCAGCCGTTCCCAGGCGGCGTTGAGCCCGCGAGGGCGAGAGAACGCCAGATCGGAACGGTGGTCAGGCGACTTCGTCGAACAGAAATCCATCTACTCGACCTGAGGCAACCCGCCGGCGACCTCTTGGCAACGACCCAAAGCATCTTGTCTAGCGCGGGTTGCAGCCCTCGGCCTTGTACCAGTTCATGAACTTACCCTCTGGCGCCTTGATCTGTCCCACGATCAACACCCACTCGCCCGGATGGTGCGCCGTTAACCGGGGGTTCGAGCTGGAGCACCAACGTCCCGGGCGTCGACGGCTACAAGCTGCCATCAATCCTGTCGTCCAAGGAGGGCAAGGCGTGCCCATCGTCATAAGGAAGCGAGGCACCGCCCAGGTCAACGTCACCTCGGTCCGCATCCGTCTGGCGCCAAAGCCCTCGCTCGGGCATGAACAGCCCGACCAGGAAAATGAATGCCCCAATGACACCCAGCACAGCCGGACCCACAGCACTGGTCGTGGAGTCATCCAGATTGCCGAACGTCATCACTGCGGCCACCAACAACAGAAACCCGACAGCCATGACAATGGCGCGTAGTGACGACTGCATTGCGCCTGCTCTCCGACTGACCAGAGCAAGGGTCAGCCTGCGTAGTATGTCCGATACCGCTGCGAGGCCATCAGCGCTGCACCGCAACCCAGTCCACGAGCGCATCCAGCACCGGGCGCCCCTTTCGTGCAGCTTCGGGGTCGTTGAGCAGCGAGACAAAGATCCACGGCCGGCCCGACGCGTCGGGCACGACGCCAGCTAACCCCACCGCATCGCGCAACGTACCGGTCTTGAGACGCGCCAGGCCCGTGGCCGGGCCGTCCTTCAGGCGACGCGACAGCGTGCCGTCCACGCCAGCGACCGGCAGCGCAGCAAGCAACTCTGGCGCCTGGGCGCCCGCCTGGTTGGCTCGAAGCAAGCCGGCCAATTGCGCAGCGCTGATGCGCTCCTGGCGCGACAGGCCGGAGCCGTTGTCGAGCACGAGCCCGCCATCGCCCAGCCCCTGCGCCGTGAACCAGCCACGCACCACGCGATCGGCGGCAGCCAGCGTGGGCTCGCCCGGCTGGGCCGACTGCGCGCCCAGCTGCAGGTAGATCAGGCGCGCCAGCGCGTTGTCGCTGCGCTTCATGACGCCGCGCAACACCTCCGCCAGCGGTCGGCCGGTGTGCGTGGCCAGCACGACGGCGCCGGGCGGTGCAGCACCCGCGGCATCGCCCGGCCCCAGCGTGCCGCCCAGCTCGCGCCAGAGCTGGCGCACGGCCGCCGCCACCAGCCATTGGCGATCGACGAGCTGCAACGCCGCGCGCTGCTGGCAGCCGGCGGGGAAGCTGCCTTGCAGCTTCAGCACCCAGCCATCGCCCGCAGCCTGGCGTTGTGCCGGCCGCCAGTCCTCGTCCCAGTCCTTGCAGGCGTGCGTGGACAGCGTCATGGCGCTGGCATCCACGGTCAGGCCTGGCAGCGCCGGCAGCGCGCGCGCGGTGACGCCGGTGGGCGTGGCCTGCAACTCGATGTCGAGCAGGCTGCCGTTGAAGTGCAGCGCATCGGGAATCACGTTGTAGGCGAACTCGGGCGCGTCGTCGAACGGCGGCAGGCCGACGTCGAGGCGGGCCGGCGTGAACAGCGTGCGGTCGACGACGAGCCCTCCGCGGATGTCACGCACACCGCGCTCGCGCAGCTGGCGCAGCAGCCACCACAGCGCCGGCCAGTCGAGGTCGGGGTCGGCCCCGCCGCGCAGGATCAGCGGGCCTTCGATGACCGACCCATCGACGCCATCAACGGGCGCCGACGCGGCCAGCAGCTCCGTGCGCCCCCGGTGGTTGATGCCCAGCCGGTCGAGCGCAACGACGGCCGTCACCAGCTTCATCGCCGAGCCCGGCACCATCGCGTCGTCGGCGCGCTGCGTCAACGCCGGCCGCGAGCCGTCCAGCGGCTGCAGCACGTAGGCAAGGCTGTCGGGCGGCAGGCCGGCACGGGCCAGTGCGGCCTGCGCAACCTGCGTCACTTGCGCCGGGCCGGGCGCATGCGGGGCGGCACAACCCGCCAGCACCGCGAGCAAGGCCAGCGGCAGCGCGATCGCGCAGAGACCGGCGCGCATCACGGCGTTCCCGGGCAGCGGTGAGGGAGGCGACACACGGCAGCCGCGGTGGCGGCGGCCGAGGGAATCAGGGGCATCACGGTCCTTCGCAAGGTGCTGCGCGCACTGTAGGGGCGCGGCCCTGCACCGCGCATGTGCGATGGCCGGGTGCGCATACCCGCAGGTTATGCGCGGCGCACAAGCATTCATTGAACGGCACGCAACAACCGGGGTGCTGCCCCCTGGGCGGGCTCGCCAGCCGCAGCGAACATCGGCGGCGTCGAACCGCTTGCTTGGAGCAAAGAATGAAGATGAATCGTCTGGTGGGGCAACTGGCCATCCTCGGTCTGGCGGCGCATGCCGGTGCCGGCATGGCGCAGACCGAGGCAGGCAGCCAGCTCGAACGGGTGGAGATCACCGGCTCCAGCATCAAGCGCGTGAAGGACGAGGGCGCCCTGCCCGTTCAGGTCATCACGCGCAAGGACATCGAGCGCCAGGGCATCGTGTCGGCCGAGCAGCTGATCGCCACGCTGTCGATCAACGGCAACGGCATGGACAACCTCGCCTCCAACGCCGACGTCGCCGCCGGCCAGGCGCGCGGCAACAACGGCGCCTCGTCGGCCAACCTGCGCGGCCAGGGCGCGGCGTCGACGCTGGTGCTGCTCAACGGCCGCCGTGTCGCGGCGCACGGCCTCAACGGCGGCGTGGTGGACCTGAACTCCATCCCGATGTCGGCCATCGAACGCGTGGAAATCCTGAAGGACGGCGCGTCGGCGCTGTACGGCACCGATGCCATCGCCGGCGTCATCAACTTCATCCTGCGCAAGAACTACAGCGGCCTGGAGGCCGAGACCTTCGCCGACATCACCGAGGCCGGCGGCGGCAACATCGGCCGCGTGAAGCTGACCGGCGGCTTCGGCGACTTGGGGGCCGACAAGTTCAACGTGCTGGCCTCGGTGTCGTACAGCGACGCCAAGCTGCTGCGCGGCGACCAGCGCGACTTCGTCAACACCTTCCAGCCCAACCGCGGCCTCTCGGTGGACACGCGCGGCACGCCCTACGCCACGGTGTTCGCCATCTCCAGCCTCTACAACGCGCTGAGCCGCGACAACCTCAGCACCGCCGGGCGCAGCACCGGCCCCGTCCAGCCCGGCACCTCGGTGGCCATGAACGGCATCAACGCGCTGGACCTGCCGGGCCAGGCCGGCTGCTCGTCCATCGCGGGCCAGGCCGCGTATGACGAGGTGCTGTGGTCCACCCCGTCGGCCAAGTGGGGCTGTGCGTGGGACACGGGCCGCGCGGCGGTGCTGCAGCAGCCCGTGCAGTCCACCAACGCCGTGCTGCGCGGCACGCTGGCACTGGCGGAGCACCAGGTGTTCGCGGAGTTCGTGGGCGGCCATGTCGTGTCGAGCAAGAGCTTCTCGCCCAGCCAGATCACGAGCTCGACGTCCACCACCAACCCGTTCTACAACCTGGCCTACCCCAGCACGGGCGAGGCGTACAACAGCGTCTTCAATGCCATCGCGGCGGTCTTCCCGTCCATCGAGGCCAACCGCGGCCAGCCGCTGGCTCTGCGCTGGCGCTGCATGCCCTGCGGCAACCGCGAGATCGAGACCACCGCCGACACGCAGCGCCTGCTCGTCGGCGCGGAAGGCCCGCTGGCGGGCGCCTGGGACTACCGCACCGGCGTGTCCATCGCGACCAGCAAGACCACCTCGCTGCTGCAGCACGGCTACTTCTACAGCAAGCCTTTCGCCGCGCTCATCAACAACGGCACGCTCAACCCCTTCCCGGCCGACGGCATCTCGCAGTCGGCCACGGCGCTCGCCGCGCTGGACGCCGTGCGCGCCGATGGCGTGACGCTGTACGGTGGCAAGTACACGCTGCAGCAGGCCGACTTCACGGCCAGCGGCCCCGTCATGAAGCTGCCGGCCGGCGACCTCATGGCCGCCGTGGGCACCGACCTGCGCACCGAGAAGTACCGCTTCAACGGCAACGCCACCGATGCCGCCACGCAGGCCGCCATCTTCAACGCGCCCTTCGACAGCGTGAACACGCTGGACACCGTCAAGCGCGACATCAAGGCCGTGTTCGTCGAGTTGCTGGTGCCGGTGTTCAAGAAGCTGGAGGCCACCGTCGCCGTGCGCCGCGACGACTACACCGGCTTCGGCGCGACGACCAACCCCAAGTTCTCGCTGCGCTACCAGCCGCTCGACCAGCTGATGGTGCGAGCCTCCGCGACGCGGGGCTTCCGCGTGCCCACCTTCAACCAGCTCTACAACGGCATCACGGAGAGCACCTACGCCGGCAAGGACCTCGTCGACCCGATCAACTGCGCGGGCGGCGTGGTCGACGCCACCAAGCCGGGCTGCGCGGCCATCACGCCCACCATCCTGACGGGCGGCAAGCCCACGCTCGGCCCCGAGAAGAGCCGGCAGTGGAGCTGGGGCTTCGTCTGGTCGCCGCGGCCGGAGGTGACGCTGGGCGCGGACTGGTGGCAGATCCGCAAGACCGGCACCATCCAGGCCATCTCGCTGACCGACCTGGTCAAGAACTTCGGCCTGTTCCCGGACAACTTCCTGCGCGACAGCAGCGGCACGCTGCTGGCCATCGACAACCGCAACGTCAACGCGGGCGAAACCATCACCAAGGGCGTGGACCTCTCGCTGCGCGGCGCCCAGAAGCTGGGCGACGGCCGCCTGACCGTCGGGTTGGAGGGCAGCTATCTGCTGGACAAGCGCTCGCGCCTCATCACCAGTGCGCCCATGGGGGCCAGCGAGATCGGCGTGTTCACGCGCTCGGGCGACCTGGGCCTGCGCTGGAAGCATTCGCTGAGCGCGAGCTACGAGGAAGGCGCGTGGGGCTTCGCCGTCATCCAACGCTGGCGCGCCGGCTACAAGGACGCGCAGCTGCCCGGCGTGGCCAACGGCAGCGTCGCGCCGCCGGACTGGAAGCCCAACGTCGCCAAGTACATCACCCACGACCTGAGCGTCAGCTACCGCGGTATCCGCAACCTCGGCCTGACCTTCGGCATCAAGAACCTGGCCAACGACGACCCGCCGTTCTCAGCCGCCTACGACAGCAACACCGGCGCCGGCAGCTCCTGGGAACCGCGCGTGGCCGACCCTCGCGGCCGCTCCTACACGATCACGGCCAGCTACAAGTTCCTCTGAACGGCCCCGGCCCCCGACGGGGCCGTTGGTCGTCAGAGCCGCAGGCCGTCCAGCGGCAGCGGGCTGGCCCGCCCCGACACCAGCTCGGCCACGATGTCGGCCGTGGCGAAGGAGAACGTGAAGCCCAGTGCGCCATGGCCCACGTTGAGCCACAGCCCCGGCACGCCGCTGGCGCCGAGCAGCGGTGCCCCGCTGGGCGTGGCCGGGCGCAGGCCGGCCCAGGGCCGGGCCTGGGCGTAGTCGGCCGCGCGCGGCAAGGTGGCCCGCACCGAGCGCAGCAGCGAGGCGAGCCGGCCCTGGTCCAGGCCCGTGTCATCGCCCACCAGGTCGGCCATGGCGGCCACGCGCAGCTCGGGGCCGATGCGGGCGTAGAGGATCTTCTTCTCGAAATCCGTCACGCTGACCTCCGGCGGCAGGTCGGCCGTGCGGATGGGCGCCGTGAGGCTGTAGCCCTTGAGCGGGTACAGCGGCAGGCGCACACCCGCCGTCGCCGCCAGCGCGCGGCTGTGCAGGCCGGCGGCCAGCACGGTGGCATCGGCCACCCACGGGCCTTGCGCGGTCTGCACGCCCAGCACGGCGCCCGCGTCATCGCGCAGGAACCGTTCGGCCTGCACGCCGAAGCTGGCGTTGAACTGCGCATGCTCGGTCAGCCGCGCCAGCAGCGCCACGCAGAAGGCGTGGCAATCGGCCACCGCCTCGCCCGGCGTGTAGATGCCACCGGCCAGCGCGGTGGCAGCGTCGGCGAGCGCGGGCTCGCGGGCCACGCAGTCGTCGCGCGACAGCACCTGCTCGGCGCCGCTGCCGGCCACCCGGGCGGCCACGCGTGCGAACGCCTTGGGCTGACGGTAGACCACCAGCTTGCCCGGCGTGCGCAGCGCGATGGCCTCGCCCAGGCTGGCTTCGTCGCGCAGCCGGGCGAACGCGGCCTGGCTGTAGGCGCCCAGGGCCAGCAGCCGCTCGGTGGTGCGCTGGTTCACGGGCCCGCGGCAGTGGCGCAGGAAGGCCACGAGCCATGACCACTGGGCCCAGCTCGCCTCGGGCCGAAAGCGCAGCGGGCCGTCGGGGTCCAGCAGCCAGCGCAGCGCCTTCAGCGGCACGCCGGCATCGGCCAGCGGCGACACGTAGCGGTAGCTCAGCTGCCCGCCGTTGGCGTGGCTCGCGCCCTGGGCGACGGCGGCCTCGCGCTCGATCAGCGTCACGCGGTGGCCCCGCTGCAGCAGCGCCCAGGCCGTCGTCAGGCCGACCACGCCGCCACCGATCACCAAGCAATGCTTCATCCCGCCCCTGGGCTGTTTCTTTGCCCGGGAGGATAGGGAGAGAAGCCGCCCGCTGCCAATGAAGCCGGCGCCGGCGGCCATCACCCCGCGTTATGACGCGGGGCGTGCAGCAACGCTCAAGCCAGCACGGCGGCCATGGCCTCGGCGGTGGCCTCGACGTTGCGGGTGTTCAGCCCCGCCACGCACATGCGGCCCGAACGCAGGATGTAGACGCCGAACTCGGTCTTCAGCCGGTCAGCCTGCTCGGGCGAGAGGCCGGTGTAGCTGAACATGCCGCGCTGGGTCAGGAAGTAGTTGAAATCGCGGTCCGGCAGCTTGGCCGCCAGCACGCGGTACAGCTCCTGCCGCATGGACTGGATGCGGCCGCGCATCTCGGCCACCTCGGCCTCCCACATCGAGCGCAGCGCGGGCGACGTCAGCACCTTGGCCACGATCTGGCCGCCATGCGCCGGCGGGTTGGAGTAGTTGCGGCGGATCATGAACTTGAGCTGGCCCAGCACGCGCGCGGCCTGGTCGGCGTCGGGGCAGACGACGCTCAGCGCGCCGCAGCGCTCGCCGTACAGGCTCATGCTCTTGGAGAAGCTGTTGGCGATGAGGAAGGGCAGCCCCTCGTCGGCCAGCAGGCGCGGCGCGAAGGCGTCTTCCTCTATGCCGTCGCCATAGCCCTGGTAGGCCAGGTCCAGGAAGGGCAGCAGCTCGCGCTCCCGCAGCACGGGCACGAGCGCGCGCCACTGGTCGGCCGTCAGGTCCACGCCGGTGGGGTTGTGGCAGCAGGCGTGCATCAGCACGATGCTGCGCGCCGGCAGCGCGCTGAAGCAGGCCAGCAGGTCGTCAAAGCGCAGGCCGCCGGTGGCCGCGTCGTAGTAGGGGTAGGTCTCGCAGGTGTGGCCCGAGCCCTCGAAGACGGCGCGGTGGTTGTCCCAGGTCGGGTCGGACAGGTAGACCTTGCTGTCGGGGAAATAACGCCGCAGGAAGTCGGCACCCACCTTCAGGCCACCGCTGGAGCCCACGCCCTGGATGGTGGCGATGCGGCCCGCCTTCACGGCCGGGTGCTCGGCGCCGAACAGCAGCCCCTGCACGGCGCTGCGGAAGTTGGCCGCGCCCTCCATCGGCAGATAGGGCCGGGCGCCGGCCGTTTCCACCACCGACAGCTCGGCGGCGCGCACGGACGGCAGCATCGGGATGCGGCCGTCGTTGTCGAAGTAGATGCCGATGGACAGGTTGATCTTGCCGGCGCGCGGGTCTTTCTGGAACGCCTCGTTGAGGCTCAGGATGGGATCGCCGGCATAGGCGTCGACGTGCTGGAACATGGGCAGACTCCTTTGGGAGCCGGGATTATCCAAGCAGGCTGTTCATGCGGCGGCCGGATTCACAGCCAATGGATC
>JACCDP010478523.1_pt1 | contig 24053 bp, 21 predicted proteins | sample 7445841 | NCBI WGS metagenome assembly JACCDP01 (sample SAMN15323441, study PRJNA562643) | freshwater metagenome | isolation source: river surface water | place: USA:Blue River Watershed | collected 2017-08-17
AGCACCTGCTCCGGTTAAGTAAATTTTATTTTGCGCAAGGGGTGTTAGAGGCTCCTCTTTCGTGCAGCTCGCAAACAAAATAACAAATAAAAAAATTGGGGGGAGTGTCGCTATAATTCGTTTAAACATGATTTTATGCTTTTGTAGCACAAAGAAAATCATGTAGAAAAATTTCTATGTTAAAATAGTTTAACGTTTAGTATAAACTAAAAAATGTTAAACTATTTTAATAACGTTACAAAAAATAATAATAATTAGAAATTTTTCTAACTATTGAGGGGATACTGTTTTATTTAATAGCAAGTTACGCTTTTTAACATTAGACAGATGTACTGGTGTGATTCTTAAATAAGAAGCAATGATGTGTTGAGGAACACGTTGGTGGATGTTGGGAAAGGTTTTTTCTAAATTATTATACCGTTCTAAAATTGGCAAAGTGTCAATATCAATAATAAAATCTACAAGTTCAATTATATGTGTTTCGGCTAAATACCTTCCTACTTTGTGCGCCTCCTTACTATGTTCTTCCATAAACTTTAGCGCTTGTAAGGGTATTTTTATAAGTGTACAGTCTTCTAAACATTCAATGTTTACTTTAGCCCTGTATTCATTCTTATAATTGTGTAACCCATAACCCGTAATGAGCATATTTTCTACTCTAAAACCATAGGTTTTAATTTCTCCTTCTTGTGAAAGCACATAGTTTCTAATAATCCCCTTAACAATAAAATAAATATAGCTTTGCTTTTCACCAGCCTTCATAACCACTTCTCCCTTTTTAAACTGCATGGGCTCGCAATAGTTTACCAACACATCAAAATCGGCGTCACTTAAGCCAAAAGGAGCTATATACAACTTGAATTTTTCAAAACTCTTTTCCATACAAAATGCAATTTCAATAAAGTGTTACGAACAATGACATAGAAATTTTTCTATGTAGCTGCAATATGTACGTTAATTAAAGTAAGCCAAAATTTTAGATGTAAACTGAGGTATGCACGTTGTGCAATTAGGTTGTGCACAACTGATAATCAATTAGTTAATGGTATTAATAAATTCGCTCGGCGTCATGCCAACGTATTTATTAAAGTAATTGTACATGCTCCTTCTTGAACCAAACCCAGACATTTCAGAGAGTGCCTCAATGGTAAATGACTCGTATTTTTTAGACCTTAATAACTGCTTAAGGTATTCTACCCTATTTTGATTGAGCAGTTCGGCAAAACTTTGATCTAGCTGAGAACTTATGAACTGAAGTACTTCCTCCTTACTATGATTAAGCTTTAAAGAAAAATCATCTAGGTTGGCCTCAATATTTAGATAATAATGGTTCTTATAAAAAAGGAACTCAAAATCTTCAAACGAAATAGTATTCTTTTTAAGGAATAAATCATTAAATGACACAGCAATACTATCATCATCTAAAAAACGAGGCCTAAATAAAATGAAAAATAAAACACAGGCCCGAATTATGAATAAAGTAATAATAGAGCTATCAAAAGATGTATTCACTCCATTTAAACTTAAAATAACCAGTGTTACATTAATGATAATTAAAAGAATTAGGGAAATAAGGATTCCGGCAACCCATTTAATTATTTTTCTATCATATAAATTTTGACTGTGCCTAATTTTAAATAATCGAATTGCACAATAAACAAAGGAGCTAGAAATTACTAAAAAGGTTAAAGCATAAAATACCTTGTGTATTAAGTTTAAATTATGAATAATTTTTTCATCCTTAATTAATGGGAATTTAAATCCCAAAAAAACTTCTACAATAAAAAATAGGGCATATAACAACTCAAGTATAATTACAAATTTGGGTATCTTTTTAACCACAATTAAATAAAGCATATTTATTAATAGTATGCCGCCCGTAATTCTTACAAATTCTTTGTAATAGGGAATATCATAATTGGAAAGATCCAAGAAATCCAAGAAACTTGATACTGTCAAACAAATAATTGTTAACAGCATGTAATACTTGAGTACACTAAATTTTTGATTTCCTTTTATGTTTTCAAAAATAGAAAACACACCTAGCATAGATATAGCAAAAGCAAAAGTTGCATACATAAATGCAATTTATACTATGCCTTCCAATTAAAAAAACCATCTTCCTTCTATCCAAATATGCCCTCTTCGAGTGCGTTTCCAATAACCAGGCATCCATTTTGCACCCCTGCGTGGTGGCTTAGCCCAGTATCCAGATTTTGGCTGATAACCATTATTTGCCCATATCCACTCAGGTCCAATCCAAATTGCATTTGCATATGGAGCCCTTACCTGTGGCCTGTTGGATATGCCCACTGGAAAATTTAATTGAAAGCGAATATGCTGTGCCTGAGAACCAACTGTTACAAAAAGTAGCAGAATAAAGAATGTCTTTTTCATAGTTGTGCGTTTAATAGGAATAGACCTTCTACACAACAATGAGTTTAATAGAAATTTGAAAAGAAAATGTTAATAGCATTATCGTACCGCTTCCGCTATCAATTTAGCCTGCGCTGCAACGCCAAGTTCATTGACATGAATACCGTCCCCGGTAAAAAGGCCTTTATCGTTAACGGTCAATCCAAAAAAATCAAGTACTGTAATGCCTTTTTTATTACAAAATTCATCCACATACATGTTTCTTTCAATGACATCTGCGTGGTAGGCATCAAAAGTATCTAGCTTATTGGGCACACGCCTAGCTGTGGTATTGGCCCATACAATTTTAACGACTGGATTGTTTTTAGTGAGCAGCTTGTAAACTTTTGAAATATCTGCAGCATACTCACTAGGGGTAAACAAAACACCATGAAGGCCGTTGTTAAAAAAGATATAATCAAATTTGTGTTTAGCCAATAAGCCCGCAAGCTGCGGCAAAAACGTTGCATCACCCATACTTAATGAAGTAGTAATTTTACTGACAACCGCTTTGTCTTTTAATAAATTAGTTACCACCGGATAGTAACGCTCAACATGAGAATCGCCAATTAAAAGCACATTGGGTAAATTTTGTTCGGGCGTACTTTTTACAATCCATGAATGATTCCAACTTATGGTTTCATTATTATAGCTCTTTGTTTGCGCACTTAAAGTAATAGACGACAACAATAGAAAAAAAACGATTATATTTTTCATAAAATTCAATTTACACTTGAAGACAACATTTCAACAAAACCTGCGTCGTTAGTGGTGCGCTCACCAGAACAAAAGATTCCCATTTTTGCACCTACCCATTTGCCAGGCTTGGCTATAAATTTTTCGCCAGCATGTATAAATGATTTGCCATCGGTACTATATCCAAAACTAGCAATTGCACCCGCCTTAACGGTCAAGTTTAAATAAACACTACTTCCTACACGCTCCGCTATTATTTGCTTTTGTTCTTTGCCATTTTTTTCGGCACCCATACAACGTACAAAAATTAATTGATTACCAGATGCTGTTTTTTCTAGACCCAAATACGCATAGTCTAGTCCAAATAAAATGAGCCCCGTTTTTTCACCAACCTGGTTGGGCTTAAAATTTAATTGCATCGTAAATACAAAACTATCGGCAGGAATTTTTTGAAGATACAAACTAGGAGTATACCATAAATTTTGCGAGCTGTCATTTTTTGTAACCGCATAAAAACGGTCTACCCCATTTAAATTCATTTTCCAATGCGCCTGAGGGTTTGCTTGCCACTGCCATAACAAGTTTGGATGAACAGCTTCTGTTAATTGCGCTTTTACACCTCCCGGAATTTCATATGTTGTTACGGGATTACCCAATGTTGCACCAGAAGTATGTGCACCAATAATAGGCCAATCATTTTTCCAAATCATGGGTTGCAAGTGCACAATTCTACCATAGGCTTCTTTATCCTGAAAATGCAAAAACCAACTTTCGCCAGTTGGCGTTTCAACCCAAGCCCCTTGGTGCGGTCCATTTACAGCTGTTGAGCCTTGCTCCATAACAACACGTCTTTCATAAGGGCCATAAATATTTTTAGACCTTAACACCGTTTGCCATCCAGTTGCAACGCCACCGGCAGGCGCAAAAATATAATACCATCCATTACGCTTATAAAACTTAGGGCCCTCAATGGTTGGATCGATTTCATGACCATCATAAATTAAAATTGGCTTGCCTATTACTTTGGTTGCCGTATTATCTAATTCTTTAACTACTATAATACTTTTAATACCGGCCCTACTTCCTGCATAAGCGTGTACTAAATAATTTTTACCATCCGTATCCCAAAGTGGACAAGGGTCAATAAGACCTTTACCCGCTTCCACTAAAACAGGAGCACTCCATGGGCCCATAATATTTTTTGCTGTCACTACATAAATCCCAAAATCAGGATCGGGATAATAAATATAAAACTGATTGTTATGATACCTAATACTAGGAGCCCACACACCTCCACCATGTCGTACCGTAGCAAAATGATCTTGAGGGGTTAGCATTGGAAGCGCATGTGTAATCAATTGCCAATGCACTAAATCGTAAGATTTTAAAATAGGGAGCCCAGGTACATGATTAAAACTAGAGGCTGTCATATAATAGGCATCTCCTACCCTAATGGCATCCGGATCTGAATAATCGAGCGGCATTACCGGATTGGCATAAGTGGTTTTCTTGACTGTTTGAGCCGAAGCAACACTAGAAATTAAGAGGGCAAAAAATAAAATCCCATGTAACATCTTGTAACTTAATATATTAACGATTTAATTATATAATGTGCATTATATAAAGATTAAATATAACTAAAATTGCAACTTAAATTAATTATGAAACTAAGGGACTCATTCAATGAAAAAACAATTTGCCAGCATGCTACTAATAGTAGCATTACTAGGATGTAAGAAAAATGACACTACTACACCGAGCACTACCACTGCAGTTTATGTACACGTGCCTGCGCCTTATGTTATCAAAGAAGACTTTGAAATGGGAACCAAAGCCGCCTATGCCATTGGACCCGTAACCATCAAAACAGGCATCTGGTCTTTTGATGATGCGCTACTTGGCAAACTAGCTACTGATATCAAAAACAACACTCAATCTGTTAGACTTAGAACCGGAAAAATTGAAATGAATTTTGACATTGATAGTTTGTCAATGATTAAAATAAGTCATGCAAAATTTGGTAGCGATGCCAATTCCGAACTTACAGTTTGGATGTCTACAGACAAAGGTGCCACCTACTCTCAAATAGGAACGCCGTTAACTACCAACAGCTCCACTTTTATTACAGACTCCGTAAAAATTACAGGTAATAAACCCACAAGATTTCAAATTAGAAAATCAGGTACAACTCGTGTAAATATTGACGATATCATTTTTATTGGAGCAGGCAAACCCGGTATTAAATTTAATGAGCCCGCAGATAATACAGCAGACACAAGTAGTAATAGCACCCCTACTGCTGGCAGAGACCTTCCTACTGGAACTGGGCCGGATGTTCCACCTTCTGATGGTGATAACAGTAACATGCTATTTGGAAATCCTTCTAATGCAACCAACAGCGCTGCTGTCACAGAAAATTATTTAATTGATAAAAAATATTACGTCATCTCTTATAGTAATTCTAGAGCTACACCTAACTGGGTTTCTTGGCATTTGGATGAAACTTATCTAGGTAGCACGCCAAGACAAGATAATTTTGCTGCCTTTTTAGGATTACCTACTGGCTATTATCAAGTACAAAGTAATAGTTATAGTGGTTCAGGATTTGATAGAGGTCACAACTGTCCGTCTGCGGATAGAACTAGCTCTGTAGAAGCAAATAGTTCAACTTTTTTAATGACCAACATGATTCCGCAAGCCCCACAAAACAACCAAAGAACTTGGGCCGATGTTGAATCTTTATTAAGAGCAGAAGTAAATAAAGGCTACGAAGTGTACACGATTATGGGCAGCTATGGCAAGGGAGGGATTGGATCCAATGGCTATGCAGAAACTATCAATAATGGGAAAGTAACAGTTCCAAAAAGAATATGGAAAATTGCCATCATACTACCCAAAGGAAATGGCGACTTAGCAAGAATAAACGCAGACACAAGAATACTTGCAATAGATACGCCCAATGAAAACAACCTTGATACCGACTGGAAAAAGTATATAACAACAGTAGACGCCATTGAAAAAGCTACTGGGTATGACCTGCTATCTAAACTTAGTACGGATTTGCAAAAAAAATTACAAGCCAAGCTCTATGTGCCGTAGGCACATTGAGCTCTAAAAGCTTCATTGAACTGTAATTTCATCACAAAACAACCAAGCCTTTCCACCATTGCCTGCATGCCAGCTAGGGCAAACTCCCGTATTTATTGCAACTACTTTTATAAAACGAGTCTTCGCTTTTTTTGTAGTACTAATTTTTACAACGGCAGCAGATTCTGCGCTTTTTGGTGCTAGAACTTTTTGTGAAGTTAGCAATTGATATTTTTTACCATCCACAGATGTGTACACACTAAATTGTTTTGGTAAAAAAATCCATTCGCTATGCCTTTTTAAAAAAGAACCAAAAATATTATTAACTGGCTTAATAGTACCTAAATCAATAACAGCTTCTAAATTTTCTTGCTCAAAACCTAACCAGTTTTTATGAAAGTCTTTTTCGTCACCCTTAATGCCATCCACTAAGCTTACTGGCCCCATGGCACTGTACTGGTTGGCATAATTTGGCGCAAGTGTTAGTGCATGTTTTCCTTTAACAATGGTTAATTCAGAAGTTTCGCTGGGCATTTTACCTGGCACATAACTCACAGCTTTTATTAAACCACTTCTCGTTACTAAGATAGGAGAAGAATACACCGCCGATCCTAAATTAGGATCTGTACCATCCGTTGTAAAACGTATTGTTGCGCCATTTTCTAAACTACTAATAGCAACACGTTCAGATACACCTGAAACCACTTTAGATTTTAATTTTGCTTCATCGGGGTTACCTATTTGTGGCGCAGTCGCTAGCGACTGCGCTGTGCCTTCTAAATTAAGCACATACACACCAGCACGTCCTGGATTACTCGGAGGTAGTGAAGGAAAGAAAATAATCAACCCTTCTTCTGATTGACGCCATTCAAGTGGTGCCTCTAATCCATTAAGAATTATTTTAGTTCCAGGTGTTGGCTTAATTTTTTTAAGTGTAACGCTTGCTTTAGGCCATCCATTCAAGTATACAAACAGCTTATCTTCTTTGCTTGTTGCATACCTAATATTAGCACCTTCACCAAAACTATCCCAGGTTTTAGCACCGTAAACAGCTGCTCCATTAATGCGCATCCATTCTCCAATTTCTTTTAAACGAAGTACGCTAGAGTCGGGAAATAACCCAGCAGCGGTTGGTCCGATATTTAATAAATAATTACCCCCTTTAGAAGCAATGTCTACTAAGTTCCAAATGAGCTGGTTGCTCGTTTTAAAATTATTATCATTTTTATTAAAGCCCCAATGATCATTCATGGTCATACAACTCTCCCAATCTTCGGTGGTTTTTTCAGTTAAAATTTCCTGCTCAGGGGTTCCAAAATCACCAGCGGCATCATCTTTATTCATCCCCTGCATGCCGTTACGACCCTTGCTCACACGGTTATTGATAATTAAATTAGGCTTGAGCGTTAACAGCCAATTATATAAAGAATCGCCCTTTGGTTTAGTCCACTCGTCTACCCACTCACCATCAAACCAAAGTACACCTGGATCATACTTAGTAACAAGTTCCTCTAAACAAGGACGCAAATACTCCTGATTATACCTATTAATATCGTTTTTATTTTCGAGCGGATGGTGCCAATCCATAATGGAATGGTACATACAAAAAACAACGCCATATTTTTTACATGCCTCACTTAATTCTTTCATGATGTCACGCTTAAATGGTGTTTTATCCATCACATCATAATCAGACACTTTACTATCCCACAAACAAAATCCATCGTGGTGCTTAGAAGTGATTACAATGTATTTCATACCCGCATCTTTGGCCATAGATACCCAACTGTCTGCATTAAATGAGGTAGGGTTAAAAGAAGCTGCATATTTTTCGTATTCAGGAATAGGAATTTTTGCCGTATTCATAATCCACTCAGCATGATTTTTATCGCCTTTATATTCACCGGCAGGAACTGCATAAATTCCCCAGTGAATAAACATGCCAAATCTAGCATCACGCCACCACTGCATGCGGGCGTCTTTGGACATGGACGTTTGTGCTAGACTACTTAGTGCAAAAGCAACGAACAAGAAAAAGCTGAATAATTTTTTCATAATGGCTTGTATTGATATTTTAAATATAATACTAAGCCCAAACAAAGAAGCGCAAAATGCTGCTATTTTATTAACAATCTAAAGGTCAAATTTACCCGCGAGTCCTTTATTTTTTTAGAAGGTGGTAATGCATGGTACCAGTGCTGCTGAATAGAGCCACGCATATCGAGCACAGAGCCAGCATCAAGCATGAGTTCTATTTTTTGAGCAGTAGCAGCATGTTTAAATGCAAATTTTCGGGCTGCTCCAAAACTTACAGAGGCAATGGAACTTTCTGGCACAATTTCTTTTTCATTATCGCGGTGCCAAGACATCCCCTCATCACCTGCATGGTATAGATTTAGCAAACAAGCATTGTAGGTTGCACCCGTTTGCTTTTCTACTATTTCTTTAATGGACAATAAAAGTGGTGACCATGGCAAAGGGTCTTTTCGTTTACGCGCATAGGTATAAGTGATACCCTCACCGGCATACCATGCTACTTTTCGTTTGGTAGTAATATGCTTTCCAAACATAACAACCTCATCATGTTGCCACTCAATATTTTGGAGTAGTTCCGTTAACAATTTTTGAGCCTCAACCGCATTAAATACCAAAGGATAATATATAGCTTCTCCTTCGTTATTAATAATTATTTGAGGATCTGTAAACATTGTAACTTACTTTTGGCAATGGAAAAAATAGTACTACTTTTTGATAGTGGATGCAAATTATGCAATAGTAGTATCAAATTTGTTACAAAGGGAGACCCGCATCAAAAAATAAAACAAATTGCTTTGCAAAGCCCACAGGGGCAGGAAATTTTAGCAGTGCACCCTTACCTACAGAACGTTAATTCAATTATATTGATTGTAAATGATAAAGTGTTTATAGAATCAGATGCTATTTTACAAATAGCTAAACACTTATCGTTTCCTTACAAATTATTGGTTGCTGGTAATATAATACCAAAAAAATGGAGAGATGCTGTATACTGCTGGATTGCAAAAAATAGGTACAAATGGTTTGGGAAAATATAGCCCCAAGTATTAAAGCGTATGATTACTCGCAAATTGCTGCATAGTAATAAAATTTCCATGTGGTTTTAAATCCTCCAATAGCATATATAAGCGGTCTATCAATTGCCCACCCGCATACTTTGTGGTATACGATGGCAAGCCGTACCTCGTTACATCTACAAATTCCCAAGGGTGAAAGTACAAACTTAAATAACCATCTTTTTTTAAAGCCTGCTTGCATAAATGCAAATAGTATGTGTAGGGGAAATTTTTAAAACTTAACCAAAAAAGCGGTAGTCGCAAGTTACAAGAAACTGATGCAGGAATTCGAAACATTCCTTCGTCAACAAAATAAGTTCTAGGTTTATTTAAATGATTGTATCTACCAGGCAGCCAGGTAGGATTCATTGACGCATCATATAAATAACCAGCTCTTTTTATAACATTCATAGACACTTGTTTCATGCGCGGCATACGAAGTCCAGTTACCCGCTTACCCGTAATTTGCTCAAGCCTTAAGCGTGAACTTTGCAAATGTTCTAGTTCAAAAAAACTATGGTAATAGGTATGAGAGGCTATTTCCTGTTTATCTGATAATTGCTTTATGGACCAAGAAAAATGATCCGCAAAATTAGCTGTCGTAAAAAGTGTGGCCCGAAAATCTGATTGATTTAAAAGCGGGGTAATGGCCTCAAGACCATGGAATCCTATTTCCAACTGCTTGTCTGGAGTTAAATCAAAGCCATACTCGAGCGGCATATCAAATTCTTCAACATCAAAACTAATTAAAATTTGAGGCGTCATAATTTGGCTGCTTTCACTAAATATTGAGGACGATTTTTACTTTGCTCAAAAAGCTTACCCAAATATATACCAACAATACCAAGCATCATTAAAATAATGCCACCAAAAAAGGCAAGGGTGGCAACTATAGAAGCCCAGCCATGTACTTCTGTGCCACTATAAAATGCATAAATAATATAAGGTATGTATAGAACAGATAATATCGCAAAAGTAAAACCCATATATGCTGCAAAATAAAGCGGCTTATTACTAAAGGTTGCAATACCAGTAATGGCAAACTTCAACATTTTTTTTGTAGAGTATTTTGTAACGCCAGTATGTCTTGCTTGTGGCTCGTATTCTATTTTTGTTTGCTTAAACCCAATCCATTTAACGAGCCCTCTGTAAAATATTTCTTGATCAGGCATTAAAAGTAATGCATCAAGGGTTTTTCTATTCATTAGTCTAAAATCTGCGGAACCAGGTTCAATTTCAATTTCAGACAAATAATTCATTAGTTTATAAAATAAAGTAGCCGTAAACTTTTTAACAAACGAAATATGCTCATTGTCTTTTCTTACTGTATACACAACATCATACCCGTCTTCATGCGCTTTTAATAATGAAGGAATTAACGATGGCGGATGTTGCATATCGGAATCCATCATAATTACAATATCTGCAGAAGATGCATCTAGCCCAGCTTTTAAAGCATTTTGATGGCCGAAATTTCGTGACAGAGAAATATAAAATACGTTGTCATTATTATTGGATAAATCTCGAATGGCATTTAGTGTGCCATCAGTGCTACCATCGTCGACAAACAAAACCTTGAAATTATAGTTCGTTTCAGCTAAAGCCTTATTTATCGCACAATAAATAACAGGAATATTATACTCCTCATTATGTGCGGGAATAACTATTTCAACTAAATTATTCATGCCAATTTATTTTTAAATTGACTAAATAAGAGTGTGTACAAAACAGCAAGCCAAGCTACAAAACATGGAAGCGCCTTTAGAGAATAACGAATGATATACTCGTCTCGAATAAACCTTGGAAACAAATCGGTGGGCGAAAACATGGTAAGCAACAACATCAGCACCAATAAAATTCTATACGGTAATGTGTCTTTAAAAGGCTGCTGAACATGCCAAATCAAATAGCCTACAACAGCAATCACAAAAGTAGGAGACTCCGCCGAAGAACTAAATATTACAAGACCAATAAGCAATAGTGCCAAGTAATGTAACCGATATGATACATCACTCCATAATTGAAATCTAAATACGGGAAGCAACATCAATATACCAGCAGGTAGGGTTACATATATATTAGGCATTGTATAATAACCAAAAATTCTTCTAACCATACCCATTACAGATATGTCTTGCATACCAGCAAACATACTAGACTCAATATTTTGTCCATTTTTTTCAATCAATACGTTATACCAATCAATGTAGGAATCAATAATATATTGAGGAGAAGATATCAGCATGGGTAAACAAACAAGGACAACCGTCCAAACAATACCGCTATAGATAAATTTTTTCTTGTGGGGCGTAAATAAAAAAAATAACAATCCAACGATACTATAAATTTTGATTAGCGTCCCGGCAACTATAAGTAGCGTTCCTAGCCAAATTTTTTCTTTATCGATAGCAGTAAAACTTAAAATTATCATACCACAAAGCATGGGATTGAACTGAACCGAATGCACGGATGTAATGAGTTCAAATACACCAATCAATAAAATAAAATGAATACTCTTTTCGGATAAAGGCAGTTGCTTAATTGCGTAAAACAAAAAACCTACATTTAAAAGACACCATAAAAAACATCCAGCATAAATGGGAAGTATAGCAAAAGGTGCAATAAGGATACTAAATAATGGCCCATAATGATTAACATCATTGTATTCTAACGGATAAGATAGATACAAATGCTTTTGCTCGATGGTATGCCAAAAAACTTGTTTAAATATTAAAAAATTATTTATATCACCAAGCCCTCTACTTATCTCGGCAATACACGCCAGCATTGGAAATAAAAACCAAATGACATTAATGAGTAATGTTCTATTTGCACCAGAGATTATATTTTTTAATATTAAATCCATACCTGTCGGTAAAGTTCAATATAATTTCGGTGTTAAGCAATAAATGACCGGTAAAATTGCTTTTTTTGGGCAAATATGTTAAACAAATAACATATATATTAAGTGTTACTTAATAACACCGTCTGGTGCATCTCTGGAATTATCACTTCCTTAAACCCTTTACGCTCCAAACGCTTAGCAAAATCTTGCTGTACTTCATAGTCGCCATGAACTATAAATAGTTGTGATACGAGTTCTGGATTTTGACAACTCAAATACTGACACAAATCGTCATAGTCACCATGCGCAGACATACTGCGCATTTGGCCAATTTCGGCTCCTACTTTATAATATTCGCCATAAATTTTTACTTCTGCAACGCCACTAGAAAGCCTGCCACCCAGTGACCTTGGCTCGCAATATCCAACAATTAAAATGGTATTATCCCTGCTGCCAATATTATTCATAATATGGTGCTTGACCCTACCCGCATCAGCCATACCACTCGCCGAAATAATGACACATGGCTGATCGATTGTATTGAGCCTTTTACTCTCCTCTACAGAACTTATAAAAGTAAGTCCGTCAAAATCAAATGGATCACTATCATGTTCCATAATTTTTCGGATGGTTTTATTAAAATATTGCGGATACCTTTTTAACAATTCGGTAGCTTCTTTACTTAATGGGCTATCTACAAATATCGGAATACGAGGGAGCCTTTTTTCGATACTTAATTGATTGAGTGCATACAACAACTCTTGTGTACGCCCCACACTAAATGCCGGAATAATTAATTTTCCTTTTTTGTGGATACATGTTTTTTCGATCCAAGACAAAAGACTGTCTGGGGTGCCGTGCACTTCGTCGTGTAATTTATTGCCGTACGTGCTTTCAATAATAATATAATTGGCCTGCGGAAAAACAGCCGGCGCTCTTAAAATAGCATCGTTGTAACGTCCAATATCGCCACTAAAACTAAGTTGCTTAGTTACCCCGTTTTCAGTAATTTTTAAATGCACAGAGGCACTTCCAATAATATGCCCCGCATCGGTAAATAAAAGCTCGACACCAGGTGCAATATTTGTCCATTTGTCGTAAGCAGCTACTTCAAAAAGTGTGAGTGCTTCTGCGGCGTCTTCTAAATCGTAGAGTGCTTCAAAGGGTGGCAATCCTTGTTTAGCCCTGCGTTTATTAATAAATTTTGTATCGTCTCTTTGAATAACTGCAGAGTCTTCTAGTAATACCGCTGCTAAGTCTTTGGTAGCAGGTGTAGCAAAAATCTTTCCCCTGAATCCGTCTTTATAAAGTTTTGGTATAAGTCCCGAATGGTCTATGTGGGCGTGTGACAACACTAAAATATCTACAACCGCTGCTTCAAACCCAAGGGTACTATTCATTACCTGTGTTTCCCTTCCCATTCCCTGAAACATGCCACAGTCCAGTAAAATTTTAAACCCACTATTTAATGTAATTAAATGCTTTGAACCTGTAACTGTTTGTGCTGCTCCGTGAAAGGAAATTTTCATATAAATTATTTAGCTGTGAAACTTTTTGAAGTCTTTGCTTTAAGGCTCCAAGTAATAAAAAATTCGGCAACAACTTCGCCTTTCTGATTAACACCAGTAGATTTACTTACAAGGGTAACACCCTCGCCTGTTTCTTTTGCAGTTTTTACGATATCAATAATAGCATCTCCATCGTTGCAGGTAAATGTAATAATACCCAGCGCTTTTTTGTAAAAATGAGATTCCATTTTTACAACAAGCATACTAATGGCTGGATCCGATTTATATATATTTGCGAGACATAAAATACCAGTACTAAACTCGGCCGCCATAGAAAGCACCGCAAAATACATAGACCCAAATGGATTTTGAGTGAGCCACTTGTACTTTACTTGCACCGCGGCATGACCCGGTTCCAACTGCGTAAGCTTTAACCCCGCCAAAAAACCCATTGGAAGCTTAACAAGCATGTACAACCAGTATTTAATTGGATGCATTATCAATGCGCGAAACGCGGCAAAATTAGGTGTCATAAATATTAGTTTAACCTAAAAGCAGTAATGCCAATATGTAATCTGAAATTAAAATTAAAATGCAACTAACAACAACCGCACTGGTGCTTGCTCTTCCAATTTCGAGTGCGCCACCTTTTACATAGTATCCATAATACGCAGAAATCGTACTAATAATAAAAGCAAATGTGTATGCTTTATACAATGCAAAATTGATATAAAAAGTATTTAAATTTTCACGAAGTCCAGCGTCATAAATATCTGTAGATATAAGCCCTGTATAATGTCCCGCCAAACGACCACCCCAAATACCTAGCGCTACAGATAGTGTAATAAGGCAAGGAATTACAAGCATAGAAGCGATGATTTTTGGCAGTATTAAATAACTCTTGGTATTAATACCCATAATTTCTAGTGCATCAATTTGCTCACTCACACGCATGTTACCAAGCTCACTTGCAATTTTACTGCCGGCAACACCAGCTAGTACAATACATACAACCGTTGGCGATAATTCAAGTAGCAATCCATCTCGCACAATTTGTGCAATAGTAGAAAGCGGCACGAGCGGACTTACGAGTTGATAAGTTGTTTGGACCGTTGTTACAGCACCTAAAAAAACAGAAATAATAACAACAATAGGTAGTGAGCCCACTCCAATTTCTACTGCTTGATGCACAAACTCTTTCCAATACATACGCAGGTTTTCGGGCTTCGTAAACATACCCTTTAACATGAGCAAATAATTCCCGAAATGCGTAATAAGATTCATCTAGTACTAAATAAATTAAACTATTTCTTTTTCTTTTTGAGGCGTTTCCACCAACTACTGCGCTGCACCGCATCGTCAGTATCAATACGAGACTTTAATTGTGCATCTACAACAGCTACAAGTGCCATATTAATGATACTTCTTACAGAGCTTCCTAATTGAAGTACGTGCACCGGTTTTTTTAGACCTAACAAAATTGGACCAATCGCATCTGCTCCACCGATTTCTCTTAATAGGTTATAGGCAACGTTACCAGAAGTTAGGTTAGGGAATATAAGCACGTTAACATCTTCATCCACTAAATCACTAAACCCGTAGTTGTCTTTTAGTATTTCTTTATTAAACGCCATACTTGCCTGCATTTCACCATCAACAATTAAAGATGGATTTCGCTGCTTTAAAATACGCGTAGCTTCTGCAACAATTTTAGCTTCTTCAGAATCAGAACTACCAAAATTGCTGTAACTAAGCATAGCAATACGTGGCGTAATGTTAAAGTTTCTTACCTCTTTAGCAACCATCATAGCAATATCTGCTAACTCTTCGGCATTTGGATTAAAATTAACCGTTGTGTCCGCCAAAAATATTGGACCGCGTTTGGTTAATAATAAATACATGCCTGCAATTTTTTTAACCCCTTCTTCGGTACCAATAATTTGAAGAGCTGGCCTAATGGCTTCGGCATAATTTTTTGTTAGCCCAGAAAGCATTGCATCAGCATCACCAGTTTCCACCATCATACAACCAAAATGGTTGCGGTCTTTCATAATCTTGATGCTTTCGTAATGATTAAACCCTTTACGCTGGCGTTTTTTAAAGAATAACTCACCATAAAACTCACGCTTCGCTTCAGTTTCATCACTACGAGAATCGATGATAGGAATATCAGTTAAATCAATATTATGCTCCTCTGCAATGGCGTTAATTTTTATTGGGTCACCTAATAAAATAGGGTATGCAATGCCATCATCATAAATGATGCTTGCTGCTTTTAATACTTTTTGATTGTCGGCCTCAGCAAAAACCAAACGCTTAGGATCGCGTCTTGCTTTGTTACCAATTACACGAATGAGTTGATTATCGAGTCCTAAACGTTTATTTAATTGAAGTGTGTATGCATCCCAGTTTTGAATGGGTTTTTGCGCTACGCCGGATTCTACAGCAGCTTTTGCAACAGCAGGCGCTACCGTAGCAAGTAAGCGAGGGTCTAGTGGTTTTGGAATAATATACTCCGGACCAAAGCTCATACTGGTTTGATTGTATGCAAGGTTTACAATATCAGGCACTGCCGTTTTAGCAAGCTCTGCTAATGCTTTTACAGCAGCCAATTTCATGGCTTCATTAATTTTTGTAGCACGAACATCAAGTGCACCTCTAAAAATATATGGAAACCCTAATACATTATTAACTTGGTTTGGATAATCGGTACGACCCGTTGCCATAATAATATCTTTACGAACCGCTGTTGCATCTTCGTAAGAAATTTCCGGATCCGGATTTGCCATGGCAAAAACAATTGGATTTTTTGCCATTGATTTTATCATGTCGGACGTTACAACACCCCCAATGCTAAGCCCTAAAAAAACGTCGGCGTCACGCATGGCTTTGGCCAGTGTACTGTCTGATTTTTTTACAGCAAACTTTTTGCGGGTAGCATCTAAATCGGTACGGCCTTCATGTAAAACGCCGTCTTTATCAAACATGATAAAGTTTTCGTAACGTGCACCAAGTGCAACATACAACTGCACACAAGCCATGGCTGCTGCTCCGGCTCCATTCACCACAAAACGTACACGATCAATTTTCTTTTTTTGAAGTTCCAATGCATTTAAAAGTGCTGCGCCACTAATAATCGCTGTTCCGTGCTGATCGTCGTGCATCACCGGAATTTTCATTTGCTCTTTTAGCTGCTGCTCGATGTAAAAACATTCGGGCGCTTTAATGTCTTCTAGGTTGATGCCACCAAATGTGGGCTCCAATGCTTTTACAATTTGTACAAACTTTTCAGGATCTTTTTCATTGATCTCGATATCAAAAACGTCAATGTCTGCAAATATTTTAAAGAGTACACCCTTTCCTTCCATTACCGGCTTACTCGCTTCCGGACCAATATCACCTAGCCCTAACACAGCGGTTCCGTTCGTAATTACGGCCACTAAATTTCCCTTAGCCGTATACTTATATACCTCTTCAATATTTTCATGAATTTCTTTACAAGGCTCTGCCACCCCCGGGCTATATGCAAGCGACAAATCTCTTTGAGTTTTGGCCTCTTTAGTAGGCACCACCTCTATTTTACCTGGTCTACCACTTGCATGGTATTCAAGCGCTTGTTCTCTGCGGAGGTCATTATTTTTTGCCATTTGTATTGTTTTGTTAGAATAACAAATTTACCATTAATTCTTAAATGCTAACACTTGTTTGTAATAAATACGCGATTCACTATTTATGCGCTGTTGCACCAAGCCATGCCATCATGCCCATTCCTATTTCAATGGCATTTTCGTCGATATTAAAATGAGGGGTATGTACATTATGAACAATGCCTGCAGCCTCGTCCCTTACACCAAGTCTAAAAAAGCAACCAGGAATTACTTGGGTGTAATAACCAAAATCTTCGGCGCCCATGCGCATTTCTGTTTCAAGTACATTTTCTGCACCCATATAATCATCTGCTAATTTCCAAGCTGTTTCCGTAAAAGCAGGATCATTATCTACGGTTGGGTACCCCACATCAATGAGTACATCAATTTCTGCACCCATCGACTCGGCTACACCTTTTGCTGTTTTGGTTATTAACGCATGTGCCTTATACCTCCATGCCTCATCCATGGCTCTAAATGTTCCCATGAGTTTTACTTCGGAAGGAATCACATTGGTAGTATTACCTCCTTGCACTGAGCAAATTGATAATACCGAGGGAGAAACAGGATTTCTGTTGCGGGAAATAATTTGTTGTAAACTTACAATGACATGCGATGCAATTAAGATGGTATCAGGTGCTAAATGTGGAGAAGCAGCATGCCCCCCTGGACCTTTAATAGTCATATAAATTTCATCGGCACTTGCCATTACCCGTCCTTTTCTAAAACTTAATTTACCAGTTTCAAGTCCTGGATGCACATGTAGTGCAACAATGGCTTCTGGTGCTGGATTTTGTAACGCTCCATCTCTAATCATATAACTAGCACCGCCCGGATTTTTTTCTTCTCCGGGTTGAAAAAAAAATTTTACAGTGCCTTCCCAACTATCTTTTGTGGCACATAAAATTTTTGCTGCACCGAGTAAAATAGAAGTATGTACATCATGGCCACAAGCGTGCATAACGCCTGGCACCGTTGATTTGTAGGGCACATCGTTTTCTTCTTGAATAGGAAGCGCATCCATGTCGGCGCGAAGTGCAATGATTCGGGATGCTGGATTTTTACCTTCAATAATAGCCACAAGGCCTGTCGTTGCTTTTTCTTCGGAAGCAAGACCCATTTCAGATAATTGCCCTTTTACATAATCAGCCGTTTTAAATTCTTTGTAGCTTAATTCTGGATTTGCATGCAAATGATGACGCACTGCAATTTGAGCAGGCGCAAATTCTTTTGCCAATTCTTTGATTTTTTCTTTTAATTGATCCATAAATATTTTGTCATTTTATTAATCAATATTTTCTAGCATTGCCTCTACCACATCTTCTACAACATACATACCATTTGGAAAAATAGAGAGCATTAGTTTTCTATACTTTTCAGCTTCTTCTCTTTTTATAAAATCACCCACGCGCACTTTAAATAAAGGCGCCTGATAAGTTGTATACACTTTTTGATCTGGAAATTTAGAAAGCACTAAAGCTTTGGCATTAAAAGCTTGATCACGACTATTGGTGCTGGTAATTTGAATTCTAAAGCCCTTTACTTTGCCATTACTTGTAAGTACTGAAGTGCGTTTATTAATTAGTGCTTGCTTTTGTGATAAAATATCTAAGCGTGGATCTTTGATAATAATAATAGTATCTGCTGCACTAGCGTCTACCGCAAAAAAAAGGGTAGCGATCATAAAGACGATAAAACTTAAGATATTTTTTTTCATTACAAATGATTTGTAGTGTTATCAAGTTACAACTTTAATAATTACCAGTGGCAGGCCCACCCGTAACAATCGCTACACTTGCACTGCAACCTAGTCTAGTAGCACCTGCAGCAACAAGTGCACTTGCAAATGCATAATCTCGAATACCGCCAGAGGCTTTTATTTGAACATTGGAAGGCAAATGAGCTTTAAACAATTGAACTGCCTCGATGGTTGCTCCTTTTTCGGCGTAGCCTGTAGATGTTTTTAAATAATCAATTCCAGCTACCCCATACAGTTCGCAACACTTAATAATTTCATCGTTGGTTAATACACCCGATTCAATAATAACTTTAATCACTTTTTCTTTGCTTCTAACAATGGGTAAAATATGACTCAGTTCATTTGCTAAATAAGCCCAATCACCATTTTTAATAGCGCTAATATTTGCCACCACATCTAACTCATCGGCACCATCCACTACTGCTAAAATAATTTCTGCTATTTTAGATTCTACAGCACTATATCCAAAAGGAAAACCTATAACGGTAGCTACCTTAACATCAGATCCTGCTATCAAAGCTTTTGCAGTTTTTACAAAATTTGGTGGCACACATACGGCAGCAAAACCATACTGCACGGCCTCCGCACATAGCTTTTCAATATCTGCAACAAGTGTTGTAGGCTTTAAAATGGTATGGTCGATGTAGGCGTTTAATGGCATCAATCAAAAATTAAATTAATCGGCGTCTCTTCCGTGACATGCCTTATATTTTTTTCCACTACCACAAGGGCAAGGATCGTTTCTTCCAATTTTTGGACCTACACTAATTGGCTGTTGCTTTTCTGGGGTAGGATCGTAATAGTCATTTTCGGTTGGTGGCGCTGCCGCATCTTGCTTGGTAACACTCATCTTACTCATGTCTGTTTTTTGCTGACGACCTTCGTGCACCTGATCCGATTCTGTTAAAGGAATGGTAGCATGACACAAAAACTCAATGATGTCTTTATTGACTTCGGTGTCCATTTTTTTGAACAATTCAAAAGCTTCCATTTTATAAATAACGAGCGGATCTTTTTGTTCGTAAGTAGCAGTTTGCACACTCTGCTTTAAGTCATCCATCGCACGCAGATGCTCTTTCCAAGCATTGTCTATATGTGCAAGTGCAATGGTTCTTTCAAGCGAATTAATTAAAGCTGCACCATTAGTAGCCAATGTTTTATCCATATTACCTAACACTTCCATGGCTTTTTTACCATCCGTGAAAGGAACAATCACATTTTCGATATGGTTTCCTTGTTGTAAACGAATACGCTTAAATACCGGCATAGCCTGCGCCATCATATCGGCACGGCGGCGATTGTAATGCGCAATGGCTTCTTGGTATAATAACTCGGCAACAGTATGTGCACTTTGTTTATTTAACTGCTCTTCAGTAATGGCAGTATCTAACCCAAAGTTTACAATAACAGCTAATTTAAATCCTTCAAAATCACTTTGCTCTCTAAAGCTAAACACGAGACCTTCGGCAACGCCATAAAAAGCATTGTCTAAATCTAGCGCTAGCCTTTCACCAAATAATGCGTGATGACGTTTTGCATAAATTACGGTACGCTGCTTGTTCATTACATCATCATATTCTAGAAGGCGCTTACGAATACCAAAGTTATTTTCTTCCACCTTTTTTTGCGCACGCTCAATCGATTTTGTGATCATGCTGTGCTGAATCACTTCCCCTTCTTTGTAGCCCGCAAAATCCATCACTTTAGCAATTCGCTCACTACCAAACATGCGCATTAAATCATCTTCTAGGGATACAAAAAATTGAGAAGACCCCGGATCTCCCTGACGACCTGCACGTCCTCTTAACTGACGATCTACACGGCGTGACTCATGACGCTCAGTTCCTAAAATGGCCAAACCGCCTGACTCTTTTACGCCTTCGCCTAATTTAATATCTGTACCTCTACCCGCCATGTTAGTAGCAATGGTTACAGCACCTGCTAAACCAGCCTCGGTTACAATTTGTGCTTCACGTGCGTGCTGCTTGGCGTTTAATACATTGTGTGGAATTTGTTTTTGACGAAGCATACGACCTAATAATTCACTTACTTCAACACTAGTCGTACCAACAAGTACCGGTCTTCCTGCTTCTCTTAATTTTACAATTTCATCGATAACAGCACCAAATTTTTCACGCTTGGTTTTAAACACCAAATCCTGCTCATCTATTCTGATCGCTGTTACATTGGTAGGCACAGAAACCACATCTAGTTTATAGATATCCCAAAGCTCTGCAGCTTCTGTTTCGGCAGTACCGGTCATACCACAAAGTTTGTGGTACATTCTAAAATAGTTTTGTAAAGTAACGGTTGCGTAAGTTTGTGTTGCCGCTTCGATTTTTACATTTTCTTTGGCTTCAATAGCTTGGTGTAAACCATCCGAGTATCTACGACCATCTAGTATACGGCCTGTTTGCTCATCTACAATTTTTACAGAACCATCCATCACTACATACTCAATGTCTTTATCAAATAACGTGTATGCTTTTAGTAATTGTTGAACGGTATGGATACGATCGGCCTTTACAGAATAATCGTTAATAATGGCTTCTTTTTGTTGTAGTTTTTCTTCGGCAGCTAAAGCAGATTTATCAATTGAAGAAAGTGATAAACTAATATCAGGTAACACAAAAAACTGTTGATCTTCGCCAGCTTTTGTAATGAGCTGAATACCTTTATCGGTAAGCTCTACCGAGTTACTTTTTTCATCGATGTAGAAATAGAGTTCTTCGTCGGCAATTGGCATTTCACGCGACTGATCTGCGAGGTAATAGTTTTCGGCCTTTTGTAATTTAACACGAATACCTGGCTCACTTAAATATTTAATAAGGGCGTTGTTTTTTGGAAGACCTCTATGCGCTCTAAATAATGCAAGACCACCATCTTTAGGATCATCGTTGCCTTCTGCGATTTTCTTTTTGGCTTCAATTAAAAATTGATTGGTCGCACGCTTTTGTGCATCTACTAATTTTTCGATACGCGGCTTTAATTCAAAAAATTGTTGTTCGTTGGTATTGTGTCCTACTGGACCAGAAATAATAAGTGGCGTTCGCGCATCATCAATTAACACTGAATCCACTTCATCCACCATCGCAAAATGATGTTTGCGTTGCACCATTTCTTGCGGCGTATGTACCATGTTATCACGTAGGTAATCAAAACCAAATTCGTTGTTGGTACCGTAAGTGATATCCGCTAAATAAGCGTTGCGTCTAGACTCGCTATTTGGTTCGTGTTTATCAATACAGTCTACTCGAAGTCCGAGCCACTCAAATATTGTACCGTTCCACTCGCTATCACGTTTTGCTAAATAATCGTTCACTGTTACGATGTGTACACCCTCGCCTGCTAATGCATTCAAATACGCTGGAAGTGTTGATACGAGGGTCTTACCTTCACCCGTAGACATTTCCGCAATCTTTCCTTCGTGTAGTACACTACCACCAATTAACTGCACGTCATAGTGAACCATGTTCCAGGTAACTTTACCGCCAGCTGCCGTCCAAGTATTTTTATAAACACTCTGTTCGCCTTTAATAGAAATATAATCTTTTTTAACGCTAAACTCGCGGTCCAGGGGTGTAGCTGTTGCAATAAGCTCTTCGTTGGCAGAAAACCTACGCGCTGTTTCTTTTACAACCGCAAAAGCTTCAGGCTGAATTTCGGCAAGTACTTCTTCAATTTTTTGATCGCGCTCTTTATTTAATTTATCTACTTCTTTGTAGATGGCATCGCGCTTATGAATTTCGGTATCGCTTAATGCATCAGCAATTTCTTTTTTCTCAGCAATTTGCGCATCTATACCTACTAAATGATTTTGAATTCTTTGCTTAAACTCAACAGTTTTTCCACGAAGTTCATCGTTGGTTAATTTCGCATAAGACGCAAAAAAAGAATTGGCCTTTTCTACAATAGGAAGTATCTTCTGAACATCTTTCTCGCTCTTACTGCTTCCAAATAATTTGGTTATAAATTTCAACATATTGTTAAATAAACTGTTTTAGAAAAAAAATATTACTCAAAAAGAGTGCGGCATTTAAATTTGCGTCAATTTGGCACTCTATATCAAGGCCGTCAAAGGTAAAGATTTTAGAGCGGTTGTAAACGGGTTACAAAGAACTGATTATGAACAAGATTATAGCTAGCAAAGGTTGGACAATTGGGATTGGGGTGTTTTTAGCCATTATTTTGGCAAATGGACCCGTTTTCAGCCAAAATAACCCATCCGATTCGGTTCAAACCGCTGTAAATGATAGTATTCAACTACCCCTGCCTGAGGCCGTTGCCATGGAACGAATCAATATAACACGCAATTATATGACCGCCCTTGGCGCCTGGGGCCTTGTAAATGTGGTACAGGGCAGCATTTCAACGACAAACACCGTGGGGCCTGAACACTATTTTCACCAAATGAGCGCTTATTTTAACGCCGTTAATGTGGGGATTGCAGCCTTGGGCTTTTTAGGGATCAAAAAGCAGCTTTTAACAACCAATACCCTGGCATCGGAAATACAAGCACAGCAAAAAATTCAAAAAATACTCCTCATTAACAGCGCTTTAGACGTTGGCTACTTTGCAACAGGACTATTAATGCGTAATAGCGGGATCAAAAACCAGAACGCCAAAATACAAGGTTACGGAGGGAGTATTATGCTTCAGGGTGCATTTTTACTCGTTTATGACCTTTTACAATTTGGCGCCCACCACAAAAACGGCAAAAGATTGGGGCAAAAATTTGGTATTTGGACCCTAGGCCCTACTCCTTCGGGCATGGGGCTCGCCTACCGTTTTTAGGCTCAAAATAACGGTTCACTCAATCTTGAAAACTTCTTTATGGAATTTCAGCGTCTTTCTGCTACTTTTGCCCCCGAAAACGTGTAATATTTAATACCATGGCAGGTCAATTAAAAGAGGTTAGAAATAGGATTAAAAGTGTACAAAGTACGCAGCAAATTACCAAGGCAATGAAAATGGTGAGTGCGGCTAAATTACGCCGTGCCCAAG
>JACCDP010617936.1_pt1 | contig 24041 bp, 19 predicted proteins | sample 7445841 | NCBI WGS metagenome assembly JACCDP01 (sample SAMN15323441, study PRJNA562643) | freshwater metagenome | isolation source: river surface water | place: USA:Blue River Watershed | collected 2017-08-17
CATGTAGCTGACGGCGCGATAGGTGTTCACCCACACGGTACCCGCCTTCAGCGCCTTGCTCATGCGCATGGCACGGCCAATGTCCTGGGTCCAGACCCCGGCGGCCAAGCCGTAGATCGTGTCGTTTGCCATGCGCACTGCATCGGCCTCGTCCGCAAACCCCATGACCGACAGCACCGGGCCAAACACCTCTTCGCGTGCGATGCGCATTTGAGGCGTCACATCGACAAAGATGGTCGGCTCGACAAACTGTCCGCCAGCCAGGCTGGCATCACCGGCCGGCCCTCCGCCAAGCACGCAGCGCGCCCCTTCGTCCTTGGCGATGCGCATGTAGTCGAGGATCTTCTGGTACTGGGCCGGCGTGGTGACAGGGCCGATGTTGGTGGTGGGCTGCATCGGATCACCCTTGCGCGCGCTCGCGCCGATTTCAGTGACGCGCTGCACGAATCGTTCGCGGATCGAGTTTTGCACCAGCAGGCGCGAGCCTGCGATGCAGGTCTGCCCGGTGGCAGCAAAGATGCCCGACACCACACCTGCTGCCGCCTGATCAAGGTCGGCATCCTCGAACACGATGTTGGGCGACTTGCCGCCAAGTTCCAGCGTCACGCGCTTCATGGTGCGTGCGGCCTGGGCGTAGATTTTTGCGCCGGTGACATCCGACCCGGTGAAGGTGATCTTGGCCACGTCCGGATGGTCGACCAGTGCCGAACCTGCCTCGTTGCCGAAACCCGCCACCACGTTGAACACGCCATCGGGGAAGCCCGCCTCCTTGGTCAGCGCTGCGTACTCCAGTGTCGAGGCCGACGTGAACTCGGATGGCTTGATGACCACCGCGCATCCGGCAGCAATGGCGGCTGCACACTTCCAGGCGATGAAGAGAAGCGGCGAATTCCACGCGGTGAGCGCCCCCACCACGCCAATCGGCTCCTGCCGCGAAAAGGCAAACACGTCGGGCTTGTCGATCGGCATCACCCGTCCCTCGAGCTTGTCGCACAGGCCGCCGTAGTAGCGCCACCACTCCGGGTGGTAATTGACCTGGGCGCGCATCTCGGCCAGGAGCTTGCCGTTGTCGCGTACCTCCAGCTCCGCCAGCCGGTCTGCGTTGTGCGCGACAAGGTCAGCCAGACGCAGCATCAGCTTGCCGCGCTGGGTGGCCGTCATGGCGGCCCATGGGCCCTCGCGCATCGCATGCGAGGCGGCCGCCACTGCACGGTCCACGTCTTTTGCGCATCCGCGCGGAATGCGCGCCCACGTTTCGCCGCGGTAAGGGTCGACCGTGTCGAACCACTGGCAACCGATCGGGTCGACGTACTGGCCATTGATGTAGTGCTGGTAGTGTTTCAAGAGGCTCTCCTTGAATGTTCTGGCCGCCTGCTGTGGTTCGGCGTGATGTTCAGACGCCCCGCGCGCCACTGGCCATGAAGCCGCCGTCCACCGGCAGCGCCACGCCATTGATGTAGGCCGCCTCTTCCGAGGCAAGGAACGCCACGGCGCCCGCAATTTCCTGCGTGAGGCCATAGCGGCCGGCAGGAATGGCGGCGGTGTACTGCTGGCGGAAGGCCTGTGAATGCAGCACCTGCGTCATCGGCGTGTCGACCGGCCCGGGCGCCACCGCATTGGCGGTGATGCCGAACTCGATCAGTTCGGCGGCCATCTGGCGGGTCAGGCCGATCACTGCGGCCTTGGACGTGCCGTAGGCGGTACGGCCCTTGCCCACCGCACGCATGCCCGCCACAGAGGCGATGGACACGATGCGGCCCCACCGGTGGCGGGCCATCAGCCGGCCTGCGTGCTGGCTGCACAGCAGGGTGCCCGTCACGTTGATGTTCATCGTTGCCAGCCAGTTGTCCAGGGGGAATTCGAGGAACGGAAAGGTCTTGGCAATGCCCGCGTTGTTGACCAGCACGTCGCAGCGCCCGTGCCTGGCATCGAGCTGGGCAAACGCGGCTGCAATGGACTCGGGCCTGCCGATGTCGATGGCCAGCGCTTCGGCAGAGCCGCCGCTGCTGCGAATGCGCTGCGCGGTGGATTCGGCCTGCGTGACATCCAGATCGGCCACGATCACATGCAGGCCGCCTGAGGCCAGGCGCTCGCAGCAGGCTGCACCGATGCCGACAGCGCCTCCGGTCACGAGGGCAACGCGGGAAGGATTCATGTATTCGGTCCTTGTTCTATGGAAAGGTTTGACGGCCCTGTATTGCACATCCTGGGCGGTCAGGCAAGAAATTCGAGCAGTGCTTTGCAGGTGTGGTCAGTCCGACCGTAGGTGCGCATGTTTTCGTTCACGTCCTCGTCGGTGATGGCACCGGATACCTGGCCGTCGTATTCATAAAACCATCGGCAGTACATGCACTCGCGCCCGGCGATCAGTTTCTCAGGCAGGTCCAGCGTCTGGTGAAATGCGTGGTGCCAGCGTCGCCCATTTTGCGAAAACGTGCCGTTGCCGTCACCGGGAACCGCGGTGTCGAGCATGGCGAGGCGCGTGACGCGCCCGGGATGAAATGCCGCATGCGCAAAGGCCACCGGCCCGCCCCAGTCGTGGCCCAGCGCTGGAGTCAGCTTGCGCCACGCGTACCAGGTCTGTGGCCACCCGTGCAGAAGCACCAGCGGCTGGCCCTCGCCCGCTGTCACGCAGTGCAGATGGCCATCGGGCATTGCATGAAAGCTGTGCTGCACGTTCATCGTTCAGTTCAGCGCCCGCGGCAGCCACAACGCGATGGCAGGGAACAGGATCAGCAACAGGAGAAAGATGACCTGGATCACCATGAACTGGCCCATGCCTGCGTAGATGGTCTTCAGGTCCCAACGGGGAACGACGTTCTTCAGGAAGTAGGCCGACATGGCCACCGGCGGGCTGAGGAACGCCGTTTGCAGGTTGACCGCCAGCAGGGCGCCAAACCACAGCAGCAGTTCGGCCCGGTCCAGGCCAAGTTGCAGCGACTCGACCACGGGCAGGAAGATCGGAACAAACACCAGGATGATCGCCGGCCACTCGAAAGGCCAGCCGAGCAGGAAGATCACGCCCATGATGACGATCAGCTTGCCGGTATCAGGCAGGGGGATGTGGGTGAGGGTATCCGTGATGATGGCCGCAGATCCGAGCCGGGTGAAGATCGCGCCAAAGACGCTGGAGGCCACGGCCAGAACCAGCACCATGCTTGACGTGACGATGGTGGCAATGACCGCTTTTTTCAGCGTCTCGCGGGTGAGCTTGCGGTAGGCCAGCGCCAGCAGTGTGGCGCCGAGTGCGCCGCATGAAGCGGCTTCGGTGGCTGTGGCAAGGCCGCCAAGGATGGTACCCAGCGTCACTGCAATCAGGACGGCCAGCGGTACCACGCCGATGACGAATTCGCGTGCGAGCAGCCGCTTGTCGGTGATGCGTTCCTCAAGCGGCAACGGCGGCCCCAGCTTGGGGTTGATGAAGCTGCGGACCAGGCAATACAGCATGTAGACGCCGGCGAGCAGGAAGCCCGGGCCCATGCAGGCGGCGTACAGGGCATTGACCGGCACCCCCATCACTGGCCCCATCACCACCAACATCACGCTTGGCGGAATCAGGATGCCCAGCGTTCCGCCGGCTGCGATGGCTCCGGCTGAAAGGCGGTCGTCATAGCCTGCCTTGAGGATCATCGGCGCGGCCATGATGCCCAACACCGTGACCGATGCGCCGACGATGCCGGTGGCCATGGCAAAGATCGTTGCCGTGACCAGCACGGCGATGTACAGAGACCCGCGGATAGGGGCCAGCAGGTGGCGCACCGCCTCGAACAGCCGGCTCATCAGTCCCGCCTGCTCCACCATGAACCCCATGAAGATGAACAGCGGCACCGCGGGCATGATGTCATCCTTCATGAAGCCCCAGATCTGCAGATAGGCCAAATTGAAGGTGGGGTCCATGCCCAGACCGATCGATCCGAAGACCAGGGCGATGAACAGCAGGGTGAACGAGATCGGAAAGCCGACGAAGATGATGCTGACCATGCAAGCCAGCATCAGGAGACCGAGAACTTGATTGGGTGTCATGGCCGTCTTTCAGATGTCAACTTTTTCGCGGCGTACCAGCTCCTGCCCGGTGCGTACGGCATACAGCGACTTGAGCAGTTCGGAAATGCCTTGCAGGAAGAGCAGCGCGGCTGACAGCGGAATCACTGCACGAAAGGGCCATGTGATGGGCTGCCACAAGCTGAGGTTGGAGCGCTCACCAATGGAATACGCATACAGGAAGTCGTCGATCGAGATGGCGAACAAGACCGCCATCACAGGCAAAAACAACAGCAGGTAAGACGTGGTGTCGATCAGGCCCTTGGTGCGGTCGGAAAACTTGTCCCAGAACATGTCGGTACGCACGTGGGCACCTTCTCGAAGGGTGTAGGCGGCACCGAGCATGAACAGCGAGCCGTAGGCCATCACGGTCGTGTCGGCGGCCCAGGCGGTCGGCTGTTCAAAGATGTATCGCATGACGACTTCAATGACGTTGGCCAGTACCAACGGGATCACCAGCAGCATCACCGGATAGATGCACGCGCCGGTGAACTTGTCGATGGCGCGGATGATGCGCAGGGCGAAGTCTGGAAACATCGGGTCCTTCCTTGCCCGTGGGCGGGCTCAAAAGCCCTGCGCCGGGCGATCGGTCCCGGCGCAGGTGGCTTGCTTGCTTTGAGGCGTATTACTTCTTCGGCGGGAAGTAATAGTCGGCGGTGGCGTTGTAGGGCACCGTGATCGTGCGCCGTGTCGGCACCACCATCGCGGCGTAGGCACGCTGCGAGTCCTGGACCTTCTTGAAGAACGGGTTCTTGGCGGCTTCAGCGGCGGCGATCTCGTCCCACGTGGCCAGCACCTTCTTCACGATGTCGTCCGGCGTCTTGTGCATCGTGACGCCGTTCTTGCTGAACTCGGCCAGCGCGGCGGCATCCTGGCGGTGGCGCAGTGCAACCGAGCGCATCGTGGCCTCGATCGTGGCCGCCTGGACGATGGCCTGCAGATCCGGCGCAAGGCTCTTCCAGACGTCGCCGTTGATCAGCAGTTCCACGACCGTCGCGGGTTCGTGCGTCGACTGCGGGTAAAAGTTCTTCCAGATCGTGTGGAAGCCGATGGCGATGTCCACGCCAGCGCCGACGAATTCGGCGCACTCGATCACGCCGCGCTGCCCTGAGGGCACGATCTCGCCGCCCGGCAGGTTGACGGTCGCCATGCCGGACTTGGCAAAGACCTCGGCGGTGATGCCGGTCTGGCGGCACTTGCGGCCCTTGAGGTCGTTCCAGTCCTTCACCGGACGCTTGAACCAGCCCAAGGCCTGGCGGTCAACGGCGGTCAGCGGGAACACCACCACGTTCTGCTTGAGCTGCTCCTGATAGAACTCGCGGTACAGCGCCAGGCCGCGGTCGTCGTAGATCCAGCCCAGGTAGTCGAGCAGGTCCATGCCGAATGGGCCGCCAGGCGACGGGCCAAACAGCGTTGCCGCCTTGTTCTTGCCGACCCAGTAGGCCGGTGCCGAGTAGCCGCCGTCGACCACCTTCTTGTGGACGGCGTCCAGCGTCTCGAAAGGCGGTACCACCGCACCTGCCGGCAACAGTTCGATCTTCAGGCGTCCACCCGACAGCGCTGCAACACGTTCGGCAAACACCTCCGCACCTTGCTGGAACAAGCCCTGGGCAGGGAAGGTCGACTGAATCCGCAGCGTGGTCTGCGCATGCGCGACACTGGTCAGCAGGCTGCCGACGGTCAGCAGCGCGGCACTTGCCACCGCCAGCCATGATCTCTTTAGCTTCATCTCACACCTCGTTAAAGTTCGGCCGACTGCATGAGCCGTCCAGTTGGTAATCGGACCGCCAGTGCCGCGTCGCCACGAGGCTTCGCTGAAACCGGCAGGCCCGCATCGGAAGCGCTGCTTCCCATGTCTCCTCGTTCTTGTCGCAGGTGGATGGACACCCAGTCGGCGGGTTGGCGCCATTGCGCAAGCGCCGGGTCACGGCAGGGGGCCATCGAAATGCGGCAGACCATGTGAACTTCTTTCCTGTCTGCTTTTCATCCTAGGAAGATGAGTCGACGCGGGCAATCGAATTCATTTCCTCAGCGCGTGAGGAAAACTCACGCCGCGCTGCCTGCGTCGGCAGTCCGCCCGGCCATCAGCGCCGCGCGCTCGCGGATCAGCCGGGCCTGCTTGGCATGGGCAAGGTCGACCAGCACGCCGCCATCGCCCACGGCTCCGTCACCACGCGCATCGGCATCGGCCAGCAGCCGCAGCACGCGGTCTGCCCAGGCCAGTTCAGCGGGGTCCGGCGCAAACAGCTCGTTGGCCATCTCGATCTGGCTTGGATGAATGGCCCATTTGCCCTCATATCCCAAGGCGCTGGCGCGCGATGCCGCGGCGCGGTACGCCTGCGGGTCGCCGAAGTCGGTGAAGGGGCCATCGATCGCGCGCAGGCCGTTGGCACGGCAGGCGTTGGCGATGCGCGCCAGCGCGAAGTGCCACTGGTCGTTCCAGTGCCGGCTGCGCTGGCCATGCGCGTCGGCGTGGGTCAGGATGGCGTAGCGCTCGCTGGGCGTGCCGAAGACATGGTCGTTCGTGCGCATGTCGACGGTGTAGTCGCCCACACCGAACACCATTGCCTCCAGGCGCGGGCTGGCAGCAGCAATCTCCTCGGCATGCGCGAGGCCCTGGGCAGTCTCGATCAACAGCTCGATGCCAACCGGTTCCGTGCGCTTGTGGCGACGCTCGGTCAGCTCGAGCACATGGGCAACGAACTGCACATCAAATGCGTTGCCGGCCTTGGGCAGCAGGATCATGTCCAGACGCGGACAGTGGCTGGCCACGGCGACGATGTCCTCGAGCGCCCAGGGCGTGTCCAGGCCATTGATGCGTACCGAAAGCGTCTTGCGGCCCCAGTCACCCTTCAAAGCTTCGACGGCGCGCTGCCTTGCTTCGTCCTTCAGGCGGACCGAGACGGCGTCCTCCAGGTCCAGGAAGACATGGTCGGCATCGCCTGAACGGGCCTTCTGGATGAAGCGGTCGGAGGTGGCTGGAACGGCCAGGGTCGAGCGCTGGAGGCGCTGTCGGCGCACGGGCACCGGGGTTGCGGACATGCGAGGGGTCTCCTGAAGGCTGTACTGGCCAGACAACAGCCGTGTGGCGTTGCCGTGCAGGGCAGTCTAGGAATCCCCGGCCTGCGATTGACCGGAATTTCAGGACGATTGTTCAAGGCCGCGTCTGTGGACCGCAGCCCGAAATGCAAAAGGGCCCGGTGGTGAGCCGGGCCCTCGGAGCAGATTGGTGGTGGAGAGGAGGAGGATCGAACTCCCGACCTTCGCATTGCGAACGCGACGCTCTCCCAGCTGAGCTACCCCCCCACGCAATGCCTGAATTTTAACCGGCGGCGACGCGCCCGTTCAGGGTGGCGGCAGCACGCAGGGTGGCGCTGTTGTCGCCGGGGTCTATGATGTGAGGCAAGCGGACCGAGCAGCACCTCCGCCCCAGGTGTGCCCATGTCCTCCAACCTCTCTTCATCCTCATCCAGCCACCCGCACCGGGTGCTGATCGTCGGCGGCGGCGCCGGCGGGCTGGAGCTGGCCACGCGGCTGGGCGACACGCTGGGCCGCAAGGGCCGCGTGCAGGTGACGCTGGTCGACAAGAACCGCACCCACATCTGGAAGCCCAAGCTGCACGAGATTGCCGCCGGCAGCATGGACCTGGGCCTGCACGCGGTGGACTACCTCGCGCAGGCGCACTGGCACGGCTTTCACTTCCGGCTGGGCGAGCTGCACGGCCTGGACCGCGAGCGCCGTGTGGTGCAGCTGCGCGCCTACCGCGACGAGCGCGGCATCGAGGTGACGCCTGCCTCGGAGGTGCCGTACGACACGCTGGTGCTGTCCATCGGCAGCCTGAGCAACGACTTCGGCACCCCTGGCGTGCGCGAGCACGCCATGCGGCTGGAGTCGCAGGGCGATGCCAAGGCCTTTCATTCGCGACTGATCAACGCCTGCCTGCGCGCACAGATGCAGTCGGGCCCGGTGCAGACCGGCCAGCTGCATGTGGCCATCATCGGCGCCGGCGCCACCGGCGTGGAGCTGGCGGCCGAGCTGCACCGCTCGGTGCGCGAGGTGGTGTCCTACGGGCTGGACCGCATCGACCCGCAGCGCGACCTGAAGGTGATGCTGATCGAGGCGGCCGAGCGCATCCTGCCGGTACTGCCCGAGCGGCTGTCGATGGCGACCACGAACCTGTTGCGCGGCATGGGCGTGGAGGTGCTGACCAGTGCACGCGTCGCCGAGGTGATGCCCGAGGGCGTGCGCCTGGCCGATGGCCGCGTGCTGCCGGCCGAGCTGGTGGTGTGGGCGGCCGGCGTGAAGGCGCCCGACTTTTTGCGCGACTTCGGCGGACTCGAGACGAACCGACTGAACCAGCTGGTGGTGCACCCCAGCTTGCAGACCACGCGCGACGAGAACGTGTTTGCGCTCGGCGATTGCGCTGCCTGTCCGTGGCCTGAAGCCGGCCCGGGGCGACCGCCCATCGTGCCGCCGCGCGCGCAGGCGGCGCACCAGCAAGCAAGTCACATGCTCAGCCAGATCCGCCTGCGGCTGGCCGGCCGGCCGCTCAAGCCCTACCGCTACCGCGACTTTGGCTCGCTGGTGTCACTGGGCAAGTACAGCACCGTGGGCAGCATGATGGGCGGCCTGATCGGCGGCAGCATGATGATCGAAGGTGCCTTCGCCAAGCTGATGTACCTGTCGCTGTACAAGATGCACGAACTGGCGCTGCATGGATGGGCCAAGGTGGCGCTGGACACCCTGGCCCGCCTGATCACGCGGCGCACCGAGCCGCATGTGAAGCTGCACTAGCGGAAGCCCTGCGCGAGCGCCCTCAGGCCGCAAACTCGGTCAGCAGTTCGCCCGCCAGGGGCGCGTCGTCCCTGAGGCCTTGCGTGTCAGCCACCTGGCGCCCGTTGACCCAGACACCATGCACGCCCAGCGCATCGGTGTGCAGCCGCGGCGCGCCGCCGGGCAGGTCGAACACGCGGCGTTTCGGGCCGCGGCCCACCGTGGCCGGATCGAACAGCAGCAGGTCGGCGGCAAAGCCTTCGCGGATCTGGCCGCGGCCCTGCAGGCCCAGGATGCCGGCCGGCTGCGAGGTCAGGCGTCGCACCGCCTCGGCCATCGGCATCGCGCCCACCGTGCGCGACCAGTGGCCCATGAGGTGCAGGCCAAAGCCGGCGTCGGTGAAGAAGGTCAGGTGCGCGCCGGCATCGCTCAGGCTGACGACGCTGTGCGGATGGTTGAGCATGCGGCCCACCGCCTCCTCGTCGCTGTTGAGCAGCTGCGCGGTGAAGATGGTCTGCAAGTCTTCGGCAATCGCCAGGTCGAGCATCACGTCCAGCACGTCGCGGCCCTCGGCGCGCGCGATGTCGGCAATGCTGCGCTGCTCGTAGTGCGCGTGCGCCGCGTTCGCGACCTCGACCACATGCACCTTGTCCCATTCGGCGTTGAAGAGCCGGAACACCGCTGGCTGCGACAGCTCGGCGCGCACGGCGTCGCGAAAGTCGCGCCGCGCCAGCACCGCCTTGAGCGCGTCACCGCTCAGGCCCAGCGCCGGCTTCCATGACTGCAGGCCCTCGACCGGGTAGGGCGAGGCGAGGGTGAAGTCCATCGTCAGCGGGCAGCACGACACCTGGCCAATCAGCTTGCGGCCGCGCTCGTTGGCCGCAGTGATCGCATCGAGGTCCTTGAACACCGCCGTCGGGTTGGTGCTGTTGTGCAGCAGCGCGGCAATCATCACCGGCCGCCGCGAACGCGCCGACATTTCCTCGAGGAAAGGCACCGGCATCTGCCCGCCCTTGGTCACCATGTAGACGCCGCGGCCGGCTTCGCCCATTGCCTCGATCAGCGCCATCTGCTCGCCGTCAGACGCCAGGCGCGACGGCATCGGCAGGCCGCCTTCGCCGTTGTGTGCCGGGCTGGTGCTGCTGGCAAAGCCCACGGCGCCGTGCTGCATCGCCTCGCGCACCAGCTGCGCCATCTGTGCGATTTCCGCTTCGGTGGCGGCGCGCCGGTTGGCCTCGGCGCCCATCACCCAGGTGCGTACCGATGAGTGGCCCACGTAGGCCGCCACGTTGACCGCGCTGCCCTTGCGGCGCAGCTGAGCCAGATACTGCGGAAAGGTCTCAAAGCCCCAGTCGATGCCCTGGCGCAGCACGTCCAGCGACATGCCCTCCACCTGCGTCAGGTTGCGCATGGTGGTCTCGCGGTCCTGCGGCTTGCACGGCGCGATGGTGAAGCCGCAGTTGCCGATGACGGCCGTGGTCACGCCCAGCGCAGGGGAGGGCCGCACGAACGGGTCCCAGGTGATCTGGGCATCGAAGTGGGTGTGGCTGTCGATGATGCCCGGCATCAGCGACAGGCCCTGCGCGTCCACCACCTTCGCGGCATCGGCTTTCAGGTGTGCGCCCACCGCGCGGATACGGCCATCTTTCACGGCCACATCGGCAGGGAAGGGGTCGGCACCGGTGCCATCAAACACCTGCGCGCCACGGATCAGCAAGTCGTCCATATCGTCCGTCGTTCGTGTCACTTCATTGCATTGCGGCGGGCCAGTTCGACGAACAGGCCCGAGTGGTCGAGGTCGCTCAGGCCGTGTTCGATGCCGCTGGCGTACAGCGCCTCGAAGGCGGCGGTGATCGGCGCCTGAAAGCCCAGCTCGTCGGCAGTGGCCAGCGCGTTGCGCATGTCCTTGAGCTGCACCGTCATGCGGGCGCGCGGCGCGAAGTCGCGATCGACCATGCGCTGCCCGTGCACCTGCAGGATGCGGCTGTCGGCAAAGCCGCCGCTGATGGCCTCGCGCACCTTGGCCGGATCGGCGCCGCCTTTCTTGCACAGCAGCAGCGACTCGGCCACCGCGCCGATGGTGATGCCGACGATCATCTGGTTGGCGAGCTTGGCCAGCTGCCCTGCACCATGCGGGCCCACATGGGTGGCGCGTCCGAACACCTTGAACACCTCGGCGGCGCGCGCAAAGTCTTCCGCGTCACCGCCGGCCATGATGGCCAGCGTGCCGGCTTCGGCGCCCACCGTGCCGCCAGACACCGGCGCATCCAGATGCGCGATGCCCAGGGCCTGCAGACGCTGCGCATGCTCGCGCGCCTCGCGCGGCTTGATCGAGGCCATGTCGATGACCAGCGATCCGCGCTTCATGGCCTGCGCGGTGCCCTGATCGAACAGCACCTGGCCCACGACGGCGCCGTTTTCCAGCATGCTCACAACGATGTCGGCTGCCGCAGCGGCAGCGGCGGGTGTGTCGTGCACCGTGGCGCCGAAGGCGGCCACGCGCTCGGCCTTGTCGCGCGAGCGGTTCCACACATGAACTTCGTGGCCTGCTTCGCACAGGCGGCGGCTCATGGGAAAGCCCATGAAGCCGATTCCAAGAACGGCGATCTTCATCTGTGCGCGCTCACGCCACCTTGCGCACCGGCGCCTGATGCAGCGCCTCGAGTTCCTTGCGGATCGCGTAGGCGCGGGTGCTGGTGTCGATGGCCACGTCCGCCCAGCTGAGCGACTGGCCCTTCTTCACCGGGCGCACCACCTTGATGTCGTGCGCCAGCCCAAGCGGCAGGCCGCCCATGCGCATGGAGGTGTCGGCCGGCAGCAGCTTGCCCCACACGGTGTAGCCGCCTTCGCCGTCGAGCATCTCGCCGGGCTGCAGGTCGCGCTTGGCGGTGGCCACCACGTCGGCATTCCAGCCGATGGCCACACCGGTGGGCTCGCGGCGCAGCGCGACGCTGGCCACGCTCATGCCCACTTCCAGGCCAATCAGGTGCCAGCGCTTGTACAGGGTGAAGTAGCGGCCCGACGGGTCGGTGTGCGCGTTGTATTCCTCAAAGCAGTTCTTGATGTATTCGGTCTCGGCCTCGACCGTGACCCACACGCCCATGCGGATGTCGTAGGGGATCTTGCGGCCGTCGGCTTCCAGCGACGAGATCACCTCGACCATGCCCTTTTTCTCGAGCACGCCACCTTCGCTCTTGGGGCGGGTGACGTAGGGGATGTCCTCCACGCTGGCAGGCGGGTACAGCAGGCCGTTGCTCGGCACTGCCAGCCCGGTGGCGTTGGACACCGCCGTGCTTTCGATCGAGGGCTTGGAGCCATCCAGGAAGCTGTTGAACATCTTCGGATTGAGGCCACCGCGCGCTGCCTGCTCGGGGGTGAGGCCGTAGTTGCCCCACACCGTCTCGGGCGTGCTCTCGCAGAAGTGCGGCAGCCACTTGTGGCCGCGGCCCGCCGCCACCACCGGAAAGCCGCAGGTGCGCGCCCAGTCCACCAGGTCGCAGATCATCGCGGGCTGGTCGCCGTACGCCAGCGAATAGACGACGCCGGCTTGCGCCGCGCGCTTGGCCAGCAGCGGTCCACAAAACGCGTCGGCCTCCACCGTCACGTTCACCACATGCTTGCCGTGGGCAAAGGCCTCCAGGCAGTGGTCCACCGCCGCAATCGGGTGGCCGGTGCATTCCACGATCACATCGATGGCCGGATGCTTGACCAGCGCGCGCCAGTCATCGCCCACATGGGTGTGCCCCTTCTTGAGAGCGTCTTCCAGCGAGGTGGCGGTGGTCTGCTCGGGCTTCCAGCCCACGCGCGCAAGGTTGGTGCGTGCCGCGGCCGGGTTCAGGTCGGCAATGCCCACGAGGTGGATGCCTGGCGTGGTGGGTACCTGCGACAGGTACATCGAGCCGAACTTGCCGGCGCCGATCAGGCCGACGCGGATCGGCTTGCCTTCGGCGGCGCGCTTGAGCAGTTGCTGGTGCAGGCTCATCGCTCAGGCCGCTTTCTTGGCAAAGTCGATCGGGTCGGGCGAGGTGGCCAGCGCGCTGCCGGGCATGCCGTCCTTCCACGGCAGGTCGACCGGGTAGTCCTTCAGCAGGCAATCGTCGGGCAGGGCTTCGATCGGCGTGAAGTCGCGGTGTGCGATGTACTCGGGGCGCTTGTGGCGGCGGATGTGGTTGGACACCGCGCACAGGCTCAGGTACACGCTCACGCGGTTCCACGGCGACAGGTTGCTGCTGGACGCATGCAGCAGGCAGCTGTGGAACATCAACATGGAACCGGCGGGGCCCTTGGGGCTGACGATGCCGCCTTCCTTGCCGCCGGCGCGCTCCACCAGCGTGCGGATCAGGTCGTTGTCCACCGTCCACAGCGGGTAGCTGGTGGTGGTGAGGTCGTGCTTGGCCTCGACCACGCCCTTCTTGTGGCTGCCGGGAATGAACATCAGCGGGCCGTTGAACTCGTTGACGTCGTCCAGGAAGATGGCGATGTTCATCGCGCGCTCGGTGGGCATCATGTCGTCGTTGAGCCAGGTGCCGTAGTCCTGGTGCCACTGCCACACGTCGCCCTCGAAGGCCATCTTGCCGTTGATCTTGAACTGGTGCATGTACAGCTTCTCGCCGAACACGTCTTCCACCGGGCCGATCATGCGCGGATGGCGTGCCAGCGTGGCGAACGGCTTGCTGTACATGTGCGCCGCAAAGTTGGTGCGCACGGCGTCGCTGCCTTTTTCGCGCACGTTGTAGGCCTCGCGGCGGCTGTAGAGCTCGGGCACCGCTTCGGTCAGCGTCTTCGTCTCTTCGCGGCTGAAGTGGCCGGGGAAGAACAGGTAGCCGTCGCGGTCGAACTGTTCGATTTGTTCAGGGGTGAGTTTCATCGGTATCTCCTCGGACAAAAGTGAAGGGGGTGGGTGTGTCGGGTTGTGTATTCACGGGCGTGACGCCAGCACCTCGCCCAGCTCGCGCGCCAGGTTGATGCCCGCATGCTTGCTGTGCTGCTCGATCATTTGCACCGCACGCGCTTCGTCGCCGGCGGCAATCGCATCGGCAATCGCCTGATGCTCGTCCCACACTGAATCGCGCTGCTGCGACTGCTGCAGCACCGCGCCCATCACCCGGCGCAGGTGGCGCCAGTGCTGGTGCGCGGTCTGCGCGATCAGCGGGTTGCCCGATGCGGCGTAGATCGCGTCATGAAACGCAATGTCGGCATCGATCATCGCCTTGACATTGCGCCCGCGCGCGGCCTTGCGCCCCTGCTCGATCAGGCGCGGCTCGATGCGGGTGCGCTGCTGCGCGGCCAGCCGTGCGGCCAGCGCATCGAGTGCACCGCGCACCTGGTAGACCTTGAGCATCCACGCCACGTCCAGCGGTGCCACCTGCACGCCGCGGCCCGGTGCATCAAGCACGAAGCCGTCCTTCTTGAGCAGGCGCAGCGCCTGCAGCACCGGCTGGCGCGACACCGACAGCTGCTCGGCAACTTCTTCCTGCGTGAGCCGCTGCCCCGGCGCAAGCGAACCCTCGCTGATCGCATCGAGCAGCGCGCGGTACACCTGATCCACCAGATCAGGCGCGGTTTCAAGCTTGACGAGCTGGCCGCTCATGTGAAGGTGCACGGCAGGAAGGTTTGTGTTCTGTATACAGAATACATAAAACCGGGCGACCGGTCATGCGGGTTAACCCTTGGTCTGCGGCGGGTGGCCCAGGGAACCACGCCCAGACGCTGATTCGGCCCGGCGGCACGCGGGCATTCGCCGCGCGGCCGCCGGATCGTGCCAAGATCGGCGGCTTTCTTCCCACCCCGAACCGCGAGGAGCTCCGATGCCGACCTGGGACCCGCAATGGCTGGACCGCATGTACAACAACCGCGACCTGGTGCCCGACCATGCGGTGCACTTCGCGCGCTGGCGCGAGGCCTCGGGCCATGCCAGCGAGGCGCTGGATGCGCGGCTGGATGTGGCCTACGGCAGCGGCCCCAACGAGACGCTGGACCTGTTCGTGCCGCGTCGCCGCGAGGGTGCCGCGCGCGCCGGCACGCCGGTGGTGGTGTTCATCCACGGCGGCTACTGGCGATCGCTCGACAAGGCCGACCACTCGTTCCTGGCTTCGCCCTTCGTCGATCAGGGCGCGCTGTTTGTGGTGCCCAACTACGCGCTGTGCCCGGCGGTCACCATCCCCGAGATCACGATGCAGATGGTGCGCGCGCTGGCCTGGGTGTGGCAGCACGCGGCCGACTACGGCGGCGACCCGTCGCGCATCAGCGTGTGGGGGCACTCGGCCGGCGGGCACCTCGCGGCGATGATGCTGTCGTGCGACTGGCCCGCGTACCGCGGCGAGCTGCCGGTGGATCTGGTGAAGAACGCGCTGTCGATCTCGGGCCTGTACGACCTGGAGCCGCTGGCCTACACACCCTTCCTGCGCGATTCGCTGCGCCTGACCCCGGGCGATGCCCTGCGCGCCAGCCCCGCACGCATGCCGGCGCCCGCCACCGGCGTGCTCTACACCGTGGCCGGTGCGCTGGAAAGCCCGGAGTTCATCCGCCACAACCAGCTGATTCGCGACAGCTGGGGCGCCGGCGCGGTGCCGGTGTGCGAGGCCCTGTCGGGCCTGAACCACTTCAGCGTGCTGGAGGCGCTGGTACAGCCCGGGCACCGGCTGTACGAACTGGGCCGCGAGCTGATCCGCGCGGTGTGACGGCGCGGCGCGCCGGCGTCACATCAGCAGGTGCTCGCCTGCGTTGTCGCCGCCCAGGATCACGTAGTTGACCTTGCGGATGTCCATCAGCTTCTTGCCGCCGGCATAGCTGATGGACGACTGCACGTCCTCTTCCATCTCGCGCAGGGTGTCGGCCAGCTTGCCCTTGATCGGCTCGAGGATGCGCTTGCCCTCGACGTGCTTGTACTCGCCCTTGTTGAAGTCCGACGCGGAGCCGTAGTACTCCTTGTAGAGCTTGCCGTCCACCTCGACCGTCTGGCCCGGTGACTCTTCGTGGCCGGCCAGCATCGAGCCGATCATCACCATGGTGGCGCCAAAGCGGATGCTCTTGGCGATGTCGCCATGCTCGCGGATGCCGCCGTCGGCAATGATGGGCTTGGTGGCCACGCGTGCGCACCACTTCAGCGCGCTCAACTGCCAGCCGCCGGTGCCAAAGCCGGTCTTCATCTTGGTGATGCAGACCTTGCCCGGGCCGATACCCACCTTGGTGGCGTCGGCACCCCAGTTCTCCAGGTCGATGATCGCCTCGGGCGTGCCCACGTTGCCGGCGATCACGAAGGACGCGGGCAGCTTCTGCTTGAGGTGGGCAATCATGTTCTTCACGCTGTCGGCATGGCCGTGCGCGATGTCGATGGTGATGTACTCGGGTACCAGGCCCTCGGCGGCCAGGCGGTCCACCGTGTCGTAGTCGGGCTTCTTCACGCCCAGCGAGATGGATGCGTACACGCCGATCTCGCGCATGCGGCGCACGAACGCCACGTTGTCCAGATCGAAGCGGTGCATCACATAGAAGTACCCCGCCTTGGCCATCCACACGCAGATCGACTCGTCGACCACCGTCTTCATGTTCGCCGGCACCACCGGCAGGCGAAAGCGCCGACCGCCAAGCTCCACGCCCGCGTCGCATTCAGAGCGGCTCTCCACGCGGCACTTGCGCGGCAGCAGCAGGATGTTGTCGTAGTCGAAGATTTCCATGATCCGGGCCAAAAAAAACCGGTCCGCAGGACATCTGCGGGCCGGTGCTTGATTGTACGCGGGTCGCCTCAGCGGCTGCGCGGGCAGGCGCTGCGCGCCATCGTGGCGACGCGGCCCTGCGCGTCCTCGGCCCAGGCGGTCAGGCGCAGCCGCTCGGGGTTGACACCGTCGGGCAGCTGCATCACCCGGCGCTCGCGCCACGGCGCAGGCGTGGCAGCCACACCCGGGGCTGCGCGTGCCGACCAGTCCAGCCGCAGGCTGCCGCGCACCAGATCGCGTGCCACCGGCGTGCCGTCGGTGCCGGCAGGTACCTGCTCGGTCAGCACCAGCCACACCGTCCACGGCCCGCCGCGCGCCGGTGACATCTCCACCGACACGCCCACATGTCCCAGCAGCGCCGAGCCGTGCGCCACCCGCAGCCGCGGCGGATCGACCAGGCGACGCTGGTCAGGCAGCAGCACCTGCGAGGGCGTGGCGCTGGCGGTGCGGGCATCGATGCCGCGTGCCTCCAGCCGCCACAGCGCGTCGCGCAGCGCCACCGCCGACAGCGGCGCCTCGTCGCCCTGGCGGCCAGGCAACACCCAGTCGATCACCGCGTCGGCGGGCGCGGGTGCCTGACCCGCGGCATAGGGCGGCGCTTGCTGCCAGCAGGCGTCGCAGTCGGCGCTGATGAAGCGTTCGATCAGCCGGCGCGGCACGGCCTGCGTGTCGCTGCTGCACGAAACGAAGCCCCGCGCAGAGGCGGCCGGCGGTGTGCGGCCGGTCTGTGCCGAAGCCAGCTGTGGCCAGGCCAGCGCCAGGGTCAGCGCGCACCACAGGGCCCAGCCGAGGGCGCAGCGCCAGCGGCGCAGGCGGTCCAGCACGAAGGCAAGCGAAGGGGCCATGCGCATGTGATTCCTACAATCGGCCGATGTTCCCAGATTTCACGCCGGCGTCGGCGGCCGATTCGCCGCTGCTGCGACACCTCAACGCAGAGCAGCTGGCCGCCGTCACGCTGCCCGATGAGCACGCACTCATCCTGGCGGGCGCCGGTTCGGGCAAGACGCGGGTGCTGACCACCCGCATTGCCTGGCTGCTGCAGGCCGGCCGCATCTCGCCCGGTGGCGTGATGGCGGTGACCTTCACCAACAAGGCGGCCAAGGAGATGCTGACGCGCCTGTCGGCGATGCTGCCGGTGAACGTGCGCGGCATGTGGATCGGCACCTTTCACGGCCTGTGCAACCGCTTCCTGCGCGCGCACTGGAAGCTGGCCAGCCTGCCGCAGTCCTTCCAGATTCTCGACACGCAAGACCAGCTGAGCGCCATCAAGCGGCTGATGAAGCAGCACAACGTGGACGAAGAGCGCTTTCCTCCCAAGCAGGTGCAATGGTTCATCGCCGGCTGCAAGGAGGACGGGCAGCGCCCCGCGCAGGTCGAGACGCGCGATGCGGAGACGCGGCGCAAGGTCGAGATCTACCAACTGTACGAAGAGCAGTGCCAGCGCGAAGGCGTGGTGGACTTCGGCGAGCTGATGCTGCGCAGCTACGAGCTGCTGCGCGACAACGAAGCGCTGCGCATGCACTACCAGCGGCGCTTTCGCCACATCCTGATCGACGAGTTCCAGGACACCAACCGCCTGCAATACGCGTGGATCAAGATGTTCGCCGGCCAGGACAGCGAAGGCCGGCTGCAACCGGTGAATGCGGTGTTTGCGGTGGGCGACGATGACCAGAGCATTTACGCCTTTCGCGGCGCGCGGGTGGGCAACATGGCCGACTTCGTGCGCGAGTTCGCGGTGCAGCACCAGATCAAGCTGGAGCAGAACTACCGCAGCTGCAGCCACATCCTCGATTCGGCCAATGCGCTGATCAGCCACAACCGCCACCGCCTGGGCAAGAACCTGCGCACCGAGCAGGGCCCGGGCGAGCCGGTGCGGGTGTACGAATCGACCAGCGACTTTGCCGAGGCGCAGTGGATCGTCGAGGAGATGCGCCACCTGATGCGCGACCAGGGCACCGAGCCTGGCCTGGCGCGCCACGAGATGGCGGTTCTGTACCGAAGCAACGCGCAAAGCCGCGTGATCGAGACCGCGCTGTTCAATGCCGGCGTGCCCTACCGGGTGTACGGCGGCCTGCGCTTCTTCGAGCGCGCCGAGATCAAGCATGCGCTGGCCTACCTGCGGCTGCTGGAGAACCCCAACGACGACACCAGCTTCCTGCGGGTGGTGAACTTTCCGCCGCGCGGCATCGGCGCTCGCAGCATCGAGCAGCTGCAGGACGCCGCGCGCGCGGCTGGTTGTTCGCTGCACGACGCAGTGAGCACCGTGACCGGCAAGGCGGGTGCGAACCTCGGCGCCTTTGTTGCGCTGATCGACGTGATGCGCGAGCGCACCCAGGCCATGACGCTGCGCGAGATCATCGAGCTGGTGCTGCAGCACAGCGGCCTGGTCGAGCACTACCGCACCGAGCGCGAAGGGGCGGACCGCATCGAGAACCTGGAAGAACTGGTCAACGCGGCCGAGAGCTTCGTCACGCAGGAAGGCTTTGGCCGCGACGCGGTGGCGCTGCCAGTCGATGAGCTCTCGGGCGGCGCCGCCAGCGGCGAGGCGGGCTTGAGTCAAAGCCCGGCCAGCCAGGGGCTCGATCCGAATCAGCCCGCGCTTGATGAGCCGCTGCCTGAACTGGCGGCGCCCGACGCCGAAACCGGTGAGACGCTGTCGCCGCTGGCGGCGTTTCTCACCCATGCCGCGCTGGAGTCGGGCGACAACCAGGCGCAGGCCGGGCAGGACGCGGTGCAGCTGATGACGGTGCACGCGGCCAAGGGGCTGGAGTTCGATGCGGTGTTCATCACCGGCCTGGAAGAGGGGCTGTTCCCGCACGAGAACGCGATGAGCGACTTCGAGGGCCTGGAAGAAGAGCGCCGGCTGATGTATGTGGCCATCACCCGCGCACGCAAGCGGCTGTACCTGAGCCATTCGCAAACGCGCATGCTGCACGGGCAGACCCGCTACAACCTGCGCAGCCGCTTCTTTGACGAACTGCCCGAAGAGACGCTGAAGTGGATCACGCCCAAGAGCGGCGGCTTCGCGCAGGGCATGGGGGGCTGGGGCAGCGGCGCGTCAGGTCACGCGTGGGGGCAGCGTTCGGGCTCTGGCACAGGCATGGGGACGGGTACGGCAGCAGGTGCGGCGATCGAGCGCTTTGCCCAGCCGCCGGTTCCGCCGCAGCGCGCCGCGCCAGCGCACGGCCTGCGCAGCGGCATGCAGGTGTTTCACAACAAGTTCGGCGAGGGAACGGTGATCAGCCTCGAAGGCAGCGGCGACGATGCGCGCGCGCAGATCAAGTTCGGCCGCCACGGCATCAAGTGGCTGGCGCTCAGCGTGGCCAAGCTCACGCCTGTGCAGTGAAGTCGCTGTCGGCCGGCTCGGCGTCGTCGCCGAAGGTGTCGCGGAAGGTGAACCACAGCGAGCTGAAGAACATCGCGGCCAGCAGCAGCGCCATCGGCAGCATCACCGCCCCCGCGGCCTGCGGGCTGCCCAGCAAGGTGGCGGCGGTGGCCACCACCAGACCGGTGCCCAGGAACACCCCCAGCCACACCAGCCCGTACACCAGGTAGGCGCGCAGGTTGCGCACGCAGGCCACCAGGCTGAAGAACAGGCTTTTGGCGGGTGCCACGCCATGCCAGTGCACCAGCGCCGGTGCATGCCAGAACAGCAGCGCCAGCGGCAGGTACAGCAGCATCGCCACCCACATGGCCGCCTGGAAGTTGCCTTCGGTCACCGTCTCGCGGGTGATCTGGCCGCCCAGCAGGTACAGCTTGGCGAACGAGCCGCCATCGACCAGCGCCGAGATGCCCATGATCACCAGAAAACCCGCTGCGTACAGCGCGCCCAGCACCAGCATCGCGCGGCCGCGCTGCCGGCCCGCACGAAACGCGGTCACCAGAATCGAGGGCATCGGGAACTGGCCGCGCTCGGCCTCGCGCGTGGCCGCCATCAGCCCCAGCGTGGCCGCAGGCAGCAAGGCCAGCGCAATCATGCTGCCGACCACCGGCACGATGGAGGCCACCGACACCGCCGCCATGAACATGAAGAACAGCCCGGCCAGCGCCAGCGGCTGACGGAAGAAGGTGCGCATGCCCTGGCGCACCCACAGGATGCCGGTCTTCGCGGGCAGCAGCTTCAGTTGCATGGCAGCTCCGAGGCGCGCAGCGGATGGGACACGCGCTCACGCAGCACCCGCTCAAAGTGGGTCGGGTCGTGCGGCTTGAGCATCGAGGCTTCGCGCGGCAGGTGATAGTCCCACAGGCGCGAGATCCAGAAGCGTAGCGCGCCCGCACGCAGCATCGCCGGCAGCACATCGCGCTCGGCGCGCGAGAACGGCCGTACCGCGGTGTAGGCGCTGACGAAGGCGCGGGTGCGCTCGATGTCGGCGCGGCCGCTGGGCAGGTCCACGCACCAGTCGTTCAGCGCCACGGCCACGTCGAACAGCCAGGTGTCGGTGCCTGCGAAATAGAAATCGAAGAAGCCCGACAGCTCACCGTTGTCGAACATCACGTTGTCGCGGAACAGGTCGGCATGCACCGCGCCGCGCGGCAAGGCGGCGTAGGCTGCGCCCTGCGCAAGATGGTTCTGGAAGGCGAGCTCGGACTGCAGCAGCGCTGCCTGAGCCGCATCCACATGGGGCAGCACCACCGGCACGGTCTCGTTCCACCACGGCAGGCCACGCAGGTTGGGCTGGCGGCGCTCGTAGTCGCGCCCGGCGATGTGCATGCGCGCCAGCATCGCACCCACCGCGGCGCAGTGCGACGCATCAGGTGCCAGTTCGCTGCGCCCGCGCAAGCGGTTGACCAGCGCGGCCGGCTTGCCGCACACCGTGTGCAGCAACTCGCCGCGTGCGTCGGCCGCCGGGTCGGGCACCGGAATGCCGCGCTGCGCCAGGTGCTTCATCAGGTGCAGGTAGAACGGCAGCTGCTCGTGCGTCAGCCGCTCGAACAGCGTCAGCACGAACTCGCCCTCGCTGCTGGTGGCGAAGTAGTTGGTGTTCTCGATGCCGCCCTCGATGCCGCGCAGCGACTGCAGCGTGCCGAGGTTCAGGCGGTCGAGCAGGGCCTGCGCGGCCTCCTCGGAGACTTGCGTGAAGACCGCCATGGCGTCAGAAGCGGATGAGGTTCCAGACCCGGGCGCCCTTGGCCTCGCTCAGGCCGTCGCGCGCGAACTGGCGCGAACGCGCGCCGTCGCTGGTCTGGATTTCATAGGCCGGCAGTTCGCGCGGCGTGACCACGATGCTTTGCGTCTCGCCGCCGTGACGCAGTTCCTCGACGGTGAGCGCCCGGTCGTCGATGCGGATGCGCTCGATGCGGCGCTCGACACTGCCGTCGGTGCGGGGCGCAGCCTGCGCCGCGGCCAGCGAAGGCAGCAGCGTGAACAGCAGCAGCGCCAGCGCAGGCACCAGCGCAGGCAACGGTGCGGATGCCGGCGTCGATGCAGGCGTCGATACCTGCGCAGGGGCCTGCAGGGCGGGGCGGACAACATCACTCGGTCGCATCCCTGAATTGTAGGTGGGCGCGATGCACAATCCCTTGATCTGCACCGCATCGCCCGCATGACCTCTTCTGATTCGTCCACGCCGCCGCGCACCCTGGTGCTGGTCGACGGCTCGAGCTACCTCTACCGCGCCTTTCACGCCATGCCCGACCTTCGCGCGGTGCCCGGCGACCCGGCCAGCCCCGCCACCGGGGCCATTCGCGGCATGATCAACATGATGCAGAAGCTGCGCAAGGACGTGCGCGCCGACTTCGCCGCCTGCGTGTTCGATGCCAAGGGGCCAACCTTCCGCGATGCGCTGTACGACCAGTACAAGGCCCAGCGCTCGCCGATGCCCGATGACCTGCGCAGCCAGATCGAGCCCATCCACGAGGTGGTGCGACTGCTGGGCTGGACGGTGCTGGATGTGCCGGGCGTGGAAGCCGACGACGTGATCGGCACGCTGGCGCAGGCGGCTGCGCGCCAGGGCATCGAGGTGGTGATCTCCAGCGGCGACAAGGACCTGAGCCAGCTGGTCAACGAACACATCACCGTGATCGACACGATGAACGGCAAGCGGCGCGACATCGCCGGCGTGACCGAAGAGTTTGGCGTGCCGCCCGCGCTGATGGTCGACTTCCAGACGCTGGTGGGCGACGCAGTGGACAACGTGCCGGGTGTCGAGAAGGTCGGCCCGAAGACGGCGGCCAAATGGCTGCAGGAATACGGTTCGCTGGATGCGCTGGTGGCGCGCGCGGACGAAGTGAAGGGCGTGGCTGGCGAGAACCTGCGCAAGGCGCTTGGCTGGCTGCCCACCGCGCGGCAGTTGCTGACGATCAAGACCGACTGCGACCTCGACGGCCATGTGCCCGGCCTGCCCGCGCTGGACGCGGTGGCGCTGGGTGAACCGCGCGCCGAAGACCTGCGCGCCTTCTGCGAGCGCTACGGCTTCAAGTCGCTGGCGGCGTCGCTGGGCGGCACAGAACGCGAAGCGGGCGCAGCCACTCCCGCCCGCGCCGCATCGGCCACCGCCAGCCTGTTCGATGAGCCCCTGGCCACGCCATCGGCCATCACGCAGGTCCAGTACGAGATCGTGCGCGACTGGGCAGCGCTGGACCGTTGGCTGGCGCGGGTGCAGGCGGCCGAACTGGTGGCGCTGGATACCGAGACCACCTCGCTGCACGAGATGCAGGCGCAGATCGTCGGCATTTCGCTGAGCGTGCAGCCCGGCGAGGCGGCCTACATCCCGCTGAAGCACGACTACCCCGATGCACCGGCGCAGCTTCCGCTGGACGAGGTGCTGGCGCGCCTGAAGCCGTGGCTGGAAGACGCCACGCGCGCCAAGCTGGGCCAGCATGTCAAGTACGACCGGCATGTGTTTGCCAATCACGGCATCGAGGTGCAGGGCTACGCGCACGACACCATGCTGCAAAGCTATGTGCTGGAGGTGCACAAGCCCCATTCGCTGGCGAGCCTGGCCGAGCGCCACGTCGGTCGCAGCGGCCTGAGCTACGAAGACCTGTGCGGCAAGGGCGCGCACCAGATCCCGTTCAGCCAGGTTGCCATCGAGCGGGCGGCCGAATACTCGTGCGAAGACGCCGACCAGACGCTGGACGTGCACCGCGTGCTGTGGCCGCGCATCCAGGCCGACGACAAGCTGCGCTTCATCTACGCGCTGGAGATCGAGGCCGCCGAGACGCTGTACCGCATCGAGCGCAATGGCGTGCTGATCGACGCCGCCACGCTGGCCGCGCAAAGCCACGACCTCGGCCAGCGCATCATGGCGCTCGAGCGCGAGGCGCACGAGCTGGCCAGCCAGCCCTTCAACCTGGGCAGCCCCAAGCAGATCGGCGAGATCTTCTTTGGCAAGCTCGGCCTGCCGGTGGTGAAGAAGACGCCGTCGGGCGCGCCCAGCACCGACGAAGAGGTGCTGGAGAAGCTGGCAGAGGACTACCCCTTGCCGGCCAAGATCCTCGAGCACCGCGGCCTGTCCAAGCTCAAGGGCACCTACACCGACAAGCTGGCGCAGCTGGCGCATCCGCGCACCG